>Ga0182017_10001155_pt1 | contig 20683 bp, 13 predicted proteins | sample 712E3DmetaG_FD_120492 | JGI IMG/M metagenome (GOLD analysis project Ga0182017, IMG submission 120492) | Permafrost microbial communities from Stordalen Mire, Sweden - 712E3D metaG | ecosystem: Environmental > Terrestrial > Soil > Wetlands > Permafrost | place: Sweden: Stordalen | collected... | reverse complement strand
GGTCACGATCGGGCACGACACTCACAAGGTGCCCGATCCGTTCCTGGTCCTGGCCACGCAGAATCCGATCGAGACCGAGGGTACCTACGCCCTGCCCGAGGCGCAGGTCGACCGCTTCATGCTCAAGGTCCTGGTCGACTACCCGAGCCCGACCGAGGAGTTCGTCATCGTCGAGCGCATGACCGGTCGGCTCGACGCCGTGCAGGAAGTGCTCACGACCAAGGGCCTGATCGAGCTTCAGCAGGAGGCCGATCGCGTCTACGTCGATCCCGCGCTGATGGAATATGCCGTTCGGCTGGCCACCGCCACCCGCGACCCCAAGGCGCACGGCATGCCGGAGCTGGAGCATTACATCACCTACGGCGCAAGCCCGCGGGCTTCGATCAACCTGATTCTCACCGCCCGCGCCCTGGCGTTCGTCCGCGGCCGGGACTACGCTCTGCCCCAGGACGTGCTGGACATGGCCCGCGATGTGATGCGCCACCGGCTCGTGCTGTCGTTCGAGGCTCTTTCGGACAACGTGACCGCCGACGACGTGCTGACGACGGTCCTGAAGCGGATTCCGGTGCCCGTGGTGCCTCTCCGGGAGCATTCCGACGTCCGCGCAAGCGCCTGACGGCATGGTCTGGACCGCGCGGTCGGATCTCGCCGAGGCCGAACGCCCCGCGCTGGACGAGGCCAGCCTGACTCCCTCCCGGAGCGTGCCGGCCGGTTCGTACGGCGCCGGCCGTGCCTCGTCGCGACCCGTCTCCGCCGCGGAGAAGGTGCTCCAGCGCCTCGACTGGCAGGTCATCCGCAGGCTCGACGGCGTGCTGCAAGGCGACTACCGAAGCCTGTTCCGCGGCAACGGGGTGGATCTCGTAGACCTGCGCGAATACCAGCCCGGCGACGATGTGCGAGCGATCGACTGGAACGTGACGGCGCGGATGGATACGCCGTACGTTCGCGAGTATGTCGAGGACCGCGAAGTCACGGCCTGGTTCCTGCTGGATCTCAGCCCCTCGGTCGACTTCGGCAGCGCGGACTCGGAGCGCGTCAAGCGAACCGTGCTGATCGACTTCGTGGCTACTTTAGCCCGGGTGCTGACCCGGCGAGGGAACCGCGTCGGGGCCATGTTCTACGACAGCACGCTCGAGCGAACGATCCCCGCTCGCGGCGGGCGCGACCAGGTCCTGCGCCTGATCGACGACCTGCTGCGGCAGCCTCGTCTCGCCAGTGCCCCCTTCACCGACCTCACCCCGTTGCTCGATGCCGCCGCCCACGCCGTCAAACGTCGCTCGTTGATCTTCGTCGTCTCAGACTTCATCAGCGTTCCCGGGTGGGAGCGGCCGATGAGTCTCCTGAATCGACGCCACGAGGTCGTCGCTGTCCGCCTTTCAGACCCCCGCGAGGTGGAGTTGCCCGATGTCGGCGCGCTGATCATGCAGGACGCCGAAACCGGCGAGCAGCTCTACGTCGACACTCACAACGCCGCTTTCCGGCGCCGCTTCGCCGAGGCGGCCCGCCGGCGAGAGGCGGAGGTGAACGGCGCCTTCAAGCGGGCCGGGGTGGAGGCGCTGTCGCTCTCCACGGACGAGGACCTGGTCCGGGCCATCGTTCGCATGGCCACTCTCCGCCGCCGGCGCAGGAGGTAGCCGATGTCGTTCACCTGGCCCTTCATGCTTCTCTCGCTGGCCCTCATCCCGATCGGCCTGCTGCTTTTCCGGCGACTGGATTCGGGCCGGCGCCGCCGCGTCGCCGCCATCGGTGGGGTCGGGCTCGCCCCGGGCGCCTCGCGGGTCTCGCGCCGGCGCGGCACCCTCGCCAAGGTCCCGGCAGGTCTGGTGCTCGGCGGTCTGGTCGCGATGTCGGTCGCGCTGGCTCGGCCGCAGGCGGTCGTGAGCCTGCCACGGCAGGAGGGCACAGTCATCCTGGCGATCGACGTCTCAGCCAGCATGGCCGCGACCGATCTGGCACCGACGCGAATAGCGGCCGCAAAGGCGGCCGCGAAAGACTTCGTGGCAAGGCAGCCGTCCGGCATCCTGATCGGGGTGGTCGCCTTCAGTGACTCCGGCGTTTCGGTCCAGACCCCGACAGACGACCAGACCACGATCCTGTCCGCGATAGACCGGTTGACGCCGCAGCGCGGGACCGCTCTCGCTCAGGGCATCGACGCCTCACTCAAGGCCATAGCCGTTGCCGAGGCCGGTCCCTACGCCAACAACTACTACACGAACCCGACGCCCGGGGTCTCGCCGACGGCCGTCGCGACGCCGATTCCCGTGCCGGCCGGAACTCACACCTCGGCGGCTATCGTCCTGCTGAGCGACGGCGAGAACAACGAGAACCCCAGCCCGCTGACGGCCGCCCAGACGGCGGCAAACCAGGGAGTCCGGATATACACGGTCGGCATCGGTAGTGCTGCCGGCGCGACCGTGAACGTTGACGGCTTCATGGTCCATACCCAGCTCGATCAGGCGACCCTCCAGCAGATTTCTGCGACGACCGGCGGCACCTACTACGCCGCGGCCGACGCCCAGCAGCTCCGCTCGGTATACGACAACCTCGACCTGGGGCTCGTGATCCAGCCGCAGATGACCGAGATCACGGCGCTCGTCGCCGGTCTGGGTCTGCTCCTGCTGCTGGGCGGCGCCATGGCTTCGCTCGTATGGCTCGGTCGGCTGCCATGACCCGCCGGCGGAGCCTCGATCGCACCGAAAGGCGGCGGTGAATGCAGTTCCTGTGGTCTGGTTTGCTCGTCTTCCTCGTGCTGCTGCCGGTAATGGTCGCGGTGTACATCTGGAGCCAGCGCCGACGCCGGCCCGAGGGCGTCCGGTATTCGAGCCTGGCCCTTGTCCGGGACGCGGCGCCCGGCTCGTCGCGATGGCGGCGCCATCTGCCTTTCGTGCTCCTCGTCGCCGCCCTCGCCGCCCTGGTGTTGTCGATGGCGCGGCCCGTGGTCATCCTCGCCGTACCCACTAACCAGACGACCATCATCCTGACCATCGATGTCTCGGGCAGCATGTGCTCGTCGGACATTCCGCCAAGCCGGCTGCAGGCGGCAGAGACGGCCGCGGCATCGTTCATCAACAGCCAGTCATCCTCGACCCGATTTGGGATCGTGGCGTTCAGTAGCTTCGCTGAGATCGTTCAGTCGCCAACCAGCGACAGGACGGCACTGCTCGGCGCGCTCAAGAGTCTGGCGACCGGCCGCCGGACCGCAATCGGCGATGGCATCCTGGCCTCGATCGATGCCATCTCCGAGATCGACCCCGCGGTCGCGAAGAGCCAGACCGATTCCTCGACGGGGGCTCCGCCGGTGGCGGTTCCAAAGGGCGACTACGCGCCGGACATCGTGGTCCTGCTAACCGACGGCGAGAACAACTCCGGCACGGATCCCATCGCTGCCGCCCAGCAAGCGGCGGATCGTGGCGTGAGGGTCTACACCATCGGCTTCGGCACGGCCAACGGCGGCGCCTTCAGCCCGACCTGCACGCCCCAGTTCACGGGACGTGAGCCGGGTGCCGGCGGCCCGGGAGGCGGGTATGGACCGCCCGCCGGCGGCACGGGCCGCGGGGGCAACTCGCGAGGCATCGACGAGGTCACGCTGCAGAAGATCGCCGACATGACCGGCGGGACCTATCACTCGGCCGAGAGCGCGAGCCAGCTCAACAGCGTCTTCCAGAACCTCCCGACGAACCTGATCTTCAAGCACCAGGCAACCGAGGTCAGTTTCGCGTTCGTGGGGTTCGGCGGGGTTCTGGCCGCGCTGGCGCTCCTTCTGGGCCGACTCTGGCGTCCGCTACCCTGACGGTTTGCTGGCGGGCGTTTGAGGCTGCGGCGTCGAGACGTTCGCTGGAGCCGTGCGCAATTGGCCGGCTGCCCGCGACACCGCCCTCTACGATGTGACGGCTTCACAAGCCGCGGACCGGAGGACCGCCAGTCGATGAGCCACTTCGATGCCGCGGGCTGGGGTCCGCCCATGGCGCCGCCCCCGCCGCCCCCGCCGCCACCTACGTGGGCTCAGACCTGGTCAGCGCCGGAGCCGTTCTGGCTCAATCGGTCGCGGCTGCTGCCGACGCTCGCCCTGGCGCTGGTCATTGCCGGCGTGGTGCTCGGTGGAATTGGCCTGGACAGGGCCATCCCCGCCCCGAGCGCCGGAACGGTTGTCGTGGGCGGCTCGGTGACGATTACCGCCGCTCCGGGCTGGGTCCTCGCCACGCCGCAGGACGCCCCCACCAGCGGCATCGAACTGCAGAAGAGCGACGCGATTCTCACCGCCGAAGTCGTCTCGGCCAGCTACTCGGGCGACTCGGCCTCGATGCTGACGGACCAGAAGCAATCGCTCGACGAGCAGTCGGTCCAGATCACCTACAGCGACGTCCGCAGCACGTCGATCAGCGGCCACGACACCACCTTCGTCATGTTCGAGGCGACGGTGGTTTCCGGTCAGCAATCGGGCATCGTCGACGGGGAGCTGGTCTGTATGGTCGTTGGCGGTAACGCTGTGGTCCTGATGGTCGGCGCGCCGCAGGGCGATCTCGACCCGGTGATCGACGACGTCTCAGCCATGCTTGTCAGCGTTGGAGTCGGGCGATGATCGCACGACCCGCGACCGCACGGTCCGCGCCGCGCTGGGGCAGGCAGGCCTCGTTCATCGCGCCTCGCCAGCCGGCCTTCTGGCTCTTCTGCGGCCTGCTCGCGATCGGTGGCCTTTTCTTCGTCGAAGAACAGTCGGTCATGGCCGGCCTGGCGACCGCGTGGCTCATTTCCTGGGCTCTCATGCTGGCCTACGCCGTGCCCGTCGCGCTGGTCATCTACCGGCTCGATCTGTTCGAGCGCGAGCCCAAACTGATGCTGGCGGCCGCGCTGGCGTGGGGCGGCGTCATCGCCACCAGCCTCGCGACATACGCGAACGAAGCGTGGCTCTCGGTCGTGGGCAAGCTCACCTCGCCGGACTTCGCCGCTCAGTGGGGAGCAGCTATCGTGGGCCCCGGCGTCGAGGAGACGCTCAAGCTGATGGGTGTCGTCGCTCTCTTCCTGATCGCCTCGAGCGAGGTCGACGGCGTCCTGGACGGTTTCGTCTACGGCGCGATGGTCGGGCTCGGGTTCACCGTGGTCGAGGACGTTTCGTACTTCATCAATGCCGTCGCCGCTGTGCCCGGCTCGGTCGATCAGTCGGGGCCGGTCCTGGACACGTTCCTAGTCCGGGTCGTGGCCGGCGGCCTGTACGGCCACGTCCTCTTCGCCGGTCTGACGGGAATGGGATTCGCATATCTGGTCACGCAGCGGGCGGCCGCGATGTCGCGCCGCGTCGCCGTTGCCGTGCTCTGCATCGCGGCGGGAGTGTCGGCCCACGCCGTCTGGAATTCGCCGTGGATGGACTCGGTGCTGTGGACGTCGGGCGGCGCCAGCCCCAGCGTTCAACAGTGGATCGAGTACGGGGCGCTCAAGGGCCTGCCGTTCCTGATCCTTCTCGCCGTGCTGGTGACGCTCGCGACGCGCAACGAAGAGCGCGACTACCGGGCGATCGTCGCCGGCGAGCCCGATCCGATGGTGGTCATCGAGAGCGAGATCCGGTCGCTCGGAAGCCTGTGGTTGAGGTGGTCGGCCAGAGCGGCTGCCGGTCGCGTCGGGGGCCGGGGCGCGGCCCGCCTGGTGGGCCGGCTCCAGGCGGCCCAGATCGAATACGCCATGATTCGGAGCGCCGCGGACCATCTGCACGATCCGGCGCTGGAAGCCCAACGCCTCAAGATCCGATCGATCCGGACGCAACTGGGCGTTGGGCCGATGCCGCCACGGCCGGTCGGCTCAGTCCCGTCCGCTCCGCCCGCCTTCGGCGATCGACCCTGGGCGCCAACCCACCACGTTCCGCCGGGCGGCATCGCGGTCTGGGATGCGCCCCGAGCTGCCCGTCATCCGGTCGCGAGGATCTCCGAAGGCGTCGAACTGGCGGTCGTCGCGCGAACCGGCGCGTGGGCCCAGGTCCGCGACGCCGCGGGCCGGATCGGCTGGGTCGACGGCCGGCTTCTGATCGAGGGATAGGTTCCCGGACGCATCACCGGTACCCCCACGTTTGGCCGATGACGTCCGGGTGGTCCGAGCGCCACAATCTCGCCGTACGTATGGGGCGGAGGTCCGACGATGGCGACAAACACGAGCGACGGCAGCGGCAAGGCCACGGTCATCCTGGTGTTCCCAGGCTGGCACTGGCGCTCATACACGGGCATTGCACCCACCGCCCTGGTAGCGCTGGACCGCCAGGTCTACTTCCCCGGCGACGTCAGCAAGGGCTTTCGCTTCGAGCTCGATGTCGAGCCGGGTTCGCACACTCTTACGGTCATGCTCGGGGGCAACTCGCGCAGCGTCCCGATCGACGTCGAGGCCGGCCGAAAGTACGAGATCCCGCTCAAGTTCGGCGGCCGTTGGGGCGCTCTCAAGATCGAATTCCCCGCCCAGGACGAGGAAGTCCCCGTCTGAGCGGGCCCGCACCGCGCGCCGGGCGACCGGCTTTGCAAGACCGCGGCGCCAGCTTCCCGGGCGCCCGATCTTCAGCGTGTCTCGACAGGCTGCGATAGCGCCGCCGACCCGGCGATGATGCGCATCGTCTCCCGCGCGATCATCCGCTCCTCGTTCGTCGGCACGAGCAGCACCCGTACGCGGCTGGACTCTGTCGCAAGGTCGACCGCCCGCCCGCGCTCGGTCGCGTTCTTGCCGTCGTCAAGGTCCACGCCGAGGAACCCGAGATCGCGGCAGACGCGTTCCCGGATGACGGGGCTGTTCTCGCCGATGCCGGCCGTGAACACGATCGCGTCTAGGCCGCCCATGGCCGCCGCGTACGCGCCGACGTACTTGCGGATCCGATAGCAGAACACCGCAAGAGCCAGCTCGGCCCGCACGTGGCCTTTCGCCGCCGCTTCCTCGATGTCGCGCATGTCGCTCGAGAGGCCGGAGAGGCCCTGCAGGCCGCTCTCCTTGTTGATGATCCGGTCGATGTCCGAGACCGACGCGTCGAGCCGGCGGGCGAGGTACACGAGAATGGCGGGGTCCAGGTCGCCCGAGCGCGTGCCCATGACAAGGCCTTCGGCCGGCGTCAGCCCCATGCTCGTGTCCACGACGCGGCCGCCCTGGATAGCGGCCATGCTGCAGCCGTTGCCGAGGTGGCAGGTGACGATTCGCGACGCCCCCCAGGCGACCCCGTGCTCCGCGAGCATGTCCAGCGCGATGCCGGCCACGTACTGGTGGGATGTGCCGTGGAACCCGTATCGCCGCACGCCGAACGCCGTGTAGTAGTCGTACGGGAGCGCGTACATGTACGCGTAGTCGGGGATCGTGGCGTGAAACGCCGTGTCGAAGACCGCCACCTGCGGAACGCCCGGCATCAGCCGTCGGCAGGCTCGAATGCCGTCGAGATTGGGCGGGTTGTGAAGCGGCGCGAGCTGGCTGACCTTCTCGATTTCCGCTACGACATCGTCTGTAATGAGGGTCGGCTGGACGAACTTCTCTCCTCCGTGAACGACGCGGTGCCCGACCGCCGCGATCTCGTCGACCTGCTTCACGACGCCCTTCTCGGGGTCCGTGAGAAGGGCGAACACTCGGCCCATCGCCTCGTCGTGGCAGTCCATCTCCGCGTCGAAGATGACCTTGCCGTCGCGCTTCGTCTCCTGGATGATCCGGCCCTGGCGCTGAGCCAGACCGACGCACTCGGCGAGGCCCTTCGCGACGACCTCCTCGGTCTCGGCGTCGATGAGCTGGTACTTGAGCGAGGAGCTGCCGCTGTTGAGCACGAGGATCTTCATTCCGTCTTCTGTCCGCCTGTCCTGCTGCTGAGCTTCACCGGTCCGGTCCGCTTTCCGGGGAACCGTCCTGAGGGCGGGTCGCCATCCACGGGATCTCTAGTTCGTGGCCTGCACCGCCGTGATGGCAGCCACGTTCACGATGTCCATGGCGTCGCACCCTCGCGAGAGGTCGTTAACCGGGCTGCACAAACCCTGGAGGACCGGGCCGAACGCCTTTGCCTTGGCGAGCCGCTCGGTCAGCTTGTAGGCGATGTTCCCTGAGTTGAGGTCCGGGAAGATCAACACGTTCGCCTTGCCGGCCACCGGGCTGCCGGGCGACTTCTTCTTGCCGATCCAGTCGACGAGGGCGGCGTCGGCCTGGAGCTCGCCGTCGAGCGCGATGTCCGGACGCCGTTCCTTCGCGATCCGGGTGGCCTCGACGACCTTGTCGACGATCGGGTCCTTGGCGCTGCCCTTGGTGGAGAGCGAGAGCATCGCTACGCGCGGCTCGAACCCGAGGAGGTTCCGCATCGTATTCGCGCTCTGGATCGCGATCTCCGCGAGCTGCTCAGCGTCGGGGTTGATGACGAGGCCGCAGTCCGCATAGATGAACGCGCCCTCTTCGCCGTACTCGCAGTCCGGAACGAGCATGACGAAGAATGCCGAGACCAGGCCGCAGTCGGGGGCGGTGCCGAGCAGCTGGAGCGCCGGCCGGATCGTGTCGGCGGTGGAGTGGGTAGCTCCCGAGACCTGGCCGTCGGCCTCGCCCTCGTGCACCATCATGCAGCCGTAGAAGAGCGGGTCGAGAACGAGCTGGGCCGCCTTCTCCTCGGTCATCCCCTTGTGCCGCCGGAGATCGAGGAGCATGCCGGCGAACCGGTCTCGCTCGGGCGAGGTGGCGGGATCGACGATCCGGCATCGGCTGATGTCCGCCCCAGCCTCCTTGGCCGCGGCCTCGATCTTCCACATAGGGCTGACCAGGACGACTTCGGCCAGGCCTTCACGCACGATCTCGGCGGCCGCGGTCACCGTCCGGACGTCATCAGCTTCCGGCAGCACGACGGTCTTGTGCGCCGCGCGTGCTCGCGCATAGACGGTCTCCATGACGTTCGACTTCATCTTCAAACCCACTCCTGGTTCGGCAGTGAGATTTCGCGCGTCCGGGCGCGGTGTTGGGCGGCTCTGGCCGCCACTTATTCCTATTGCGCCAGGGACGCATCTCGCCGACCGCGCAGGCTAGGGCCGCAGTGTCTGGCGAGGTGTTGGTGATCTTGGCGTGAGCTTGGCCTATGGAGCGCCCACGGCAGTAGGGCCAATGGGCGCGCGATGCGGGCCGGAAGTCCCGGCCCGACCGAGCCGCCGGGCTCCCTATCGCGACAGCATGCCAGCTGGGTTAGCCCACGTAGTCGGCTGGCGGACGGAGATTGGGCCGGTCCCATGACGGGTTGTCGTCTGTCAACGGCGGCCGGGGGCGGTGTGTCCGAGCACCGTCCGAAGGAACCGGGAGCGCTTGGGCCCATCGGACGATGCTTTCGCGGCGGCGGTCGGGAAAGTGCGGTTGGGGGCTCTTTTGGTGCCTTGCGATGGGCCTTACAGGCGGCTCCAGGCGACATCTCCGTGGCTCATCTCCGCAAGGGGTCCCGGGGGCATGACCGCCGTACCATTGCCCACTCCCCCCTGCCGTCCCATCCTCCAAGTCATGACGGACGTTCCTGTCCGGCGCTTCGGCCGACTCCCCAGAACCGTTGCGATGTCGGCGCCGCTGGCGCTGTTGCTCCTGGCATTCGCCGTTGGGACGGCGATGGGTCATTCGGCGGGCAAGCTAACCGGCCCGTCGGTTTCGTCGACCGTGGCGGTCGTTGGCACGACCGTCTCGTTCAGCGTGACCTTCACCGACCCGGCCGGCGCGGCGCCCAGGTCGGTGTCCGTCTCCATCTATCGTGACCGCAAATCTCTGACCGCGGCCGGATCCGACTGGGCACACGGCGTACGCTTCACCACCACGGCCACGCCGGGCGTCGGTCAATACGAGATCTGGTTCCGATCGGAGGATGCCGATGGCCATCTCGACTCCCTTCGTGGCCCCGACCTGACAAACGAACCGGCCGCCAGCCCTACTCCGACGCGAACGACGGGCTCGTCTCCGACTCCCCCCCCGACTCCCACTCCGACTCCCACTCCGACTCCTACATCGGCTCCCACCGCGACCCCCACTCGAACGCCGAGCCCAACCCCGACCAGAGAGCTTGAGCCGACCCCAAGCCAGGTCTCGGCCACGCCGACGGCGGCGGCCACCAGCTCGATTGCGGTCAGCGCCTCACGGCCGCCGACCGGGTCGACGTCAACGAAGGCGGCCGGGCTGCAGACGAGCGGCGGCACCGGTTCCAAGGGCAGCCCGCCTGACAGCGGCACCGTCGTCGCCCCCAGTGGATCGACATCCGGGTCCGGGCCCTCTGCCGGTTCCAGCGCCTCCGCCTCTCCCTCCGATTCGATAACCGATGCCAGCGCGGGCGCGGTCCTGGGCGGCCCGTCCGGCTACGAACTCACGTACGGCGTCTCGCGAGGCGGCATCGCTTCGGGAGCGCCCGCCGGCCTGTTCACCGCAAAGAGCCTGCCACTCCAGGAGTTGCTGTCGAGGCTCGCTCCAACGGTCGTCACCGCCTGCATGGGGACGGCTGCCTGGGCGGCGTTTGTATTCCTGGGCAAGCGTCGCCGCAACGACGACGAATCCGATGATGGGCTCCTTGCGGCCGCCGCAGCGAGCGGTCTGGAAACGGATGCCGCCAGCGGCCTGGAGGTCGACGAGTCGCTGTTGCCGCGCTGGCGGCGACCGTCGCTGCAACAGGTTCGACGAACCGATCCACTGCGTGCCGCAGCCGAGACTCCGCATCTCTCCTTCGAATCCGCTGGCGTCCGACCACTCGCGGACTATGAGACACGGCACATCGGCTACCGGCTCGTCCGCCTGCTGGACTCCCCAGACGAGCTTCGTTCGACGGAGATCGGTGTTCTCGACCAGGGTGACGAGGTCCAGCTGTTGGAGCGATACGGAGCCTACTGGCTGGTCCTGTGCCCCGACGGCCGGCAGGGCTGGGTTCATCGCATGACACTCGCCGATCCGTCTCAGGCGGCCGAACCGATACCAGATCCGGAGCCCGTCCTGGAGGGTGGCGTTGTTGAGTACGAGATGCCCGACATCGAGGCCTACGCCGAGGGGCCCAGCTCCGACGGTCTGCTCGAGGCGTACATGACGGCCCGCCGAGACGTCTTGCGGACGATGGGAAATGGCGAGTCGGGTGCGGCCGAGCCGGCCGGCGACGCCCCGATCTTCTGCACATTCGAGGCGGCAACTTTCGCCGTTCCTGTGGCAGAGGTGGCGACTAGTCCGTCGCCGGCTCCGGAACCCGTTGCTGCCGGGGCCCCTGCCGAGACGCCCGCCGAGATTCCCGACGCAAAACCAGAACGTGCTGGTGCGCGATATTCGGCACGAAAGACCGCGGATATCCGTAAGGCCGCAACCGCGTCCCGGCCTGGTACCAAATCACGTCGCCCTTCGCGGTGAACCCAGCGCGGTCTGCCCGATCCGCCAGGTCCGAGCCCGTGAACAAGTACCGACCATCCTGGTAGGCGTCGCGCACGATCACGGCCGCGTATCGGTTCGGCCGCAGGACGCGCAGCAGCTGGGCGAAGATCTCCTCCATCCGATCAAGGAAGGTCGCGTAGTCTGCGCTGTTGGCCAGGTCGCCTTCATGGGCGGTGACCATGGCGTAGTCGGTGCGCCGGTTCGAGTGCTCTTCCGCCAGCTTGCCTCCAGACATCGTGATCGGCAGCTGGATGTTGTACGGCGGATCCGTGGCGATGAAGTCAATGCTTTCGGATTCGAGCTGCGGAAGGAGCACCAGCGAATCTCCCAGGCGCATTTCCAGGCCGGACGGGTCGAACGTGCGCTGGCCGCCCGGATCGGACGTTCCGATGTCCGCCAGGACCGGACCGAGACCGTCCCGTTCGGCCGCCAGGTCGCGGACGAGCGCCTCGTAGATTTCGACCCAGCGAGCCTCGATCTCCAGCCCCAGCGCGCGCCGCGGACCTCTTGCGATGGCTGCGCCGAACAGCGTGCCACCGACTCCGGCGAACGGATCGAGCACCAGCTCGCCGCTCGTGGTGAAGAACTCGATCAGGCGAGCCATCAGCCGCGGAGGCTTGTTTGCCCCGTGCTGCTTGCGAACGGCGTGGCCCAACTCGGACGGATAGGCCGTCCCCCAGACGGACTTGGTGAAATAGAGCCACTCCTCGCCGGAGAGTTCGTTCAGGGTGTTGTCGGGGTGTCGCGGGCTCACCCAGGAAGCTTAGCGGCCCCCGAGTGGTACGAAATGGCTGCCCGCCGAAGTGCTCGGTCCGGTTACCCTAGTTCCGATTGAGGGGTGGACAGGGTGCCGCGCTGTGCGGTGCCGGCTCGGGAAACCTCGATATCGATGACGACTGCAAGCGATGACCGAAGCGGCGCGGGCCGCAGCATCGACGGACGCGCGCCGTGCCGGCAGCTCTGGAGCGACCGGTTCGTCGGCCGCGAACGCGAACTGGAGCGCATCGCGGTCGGGCTGCAGGCCGCGTCTGACGGCAAGCCCACGACCCTCGTCCTGTCCGGTTCGGCAGGCATCGGTCTGAGCCGGCTTCTGGGCGAGACGCGGCGCCGCATCGATGCACTGGGCGAGCCGTTCGCCACGGTCCACGGCGTGGCTCTGCCCGCGACTTCAGGCGTTGCGTACGCGCCGTTCACGGCCGCACTCGGCCAATTGCTGACTCCGCTTCCGGACGACCAGCTCGCTGCGCTGGTCGGTGCCGCGGGCGACGCCCTGGCCAGACTGGTCCCGAGCGTGAAGTCGCGGCTGGAAGAACTGGCGTTGCTGCCCGACCGGCCGCGAATCGCTGCTCCGGAGTGGCGCGAAGCTCGGATGTACGAGGCTGTGCTGGGGCTTCTGGAGCGGCTCGGCGAGCGGCAGCCCGTCGCCCTGCTCATGGAGGATTTGCACCACGCCGACGCGGCGACGCGCGGCCTGATCACATTCCTGGCTCGCGTGGCGCGCGGCCAGCGAGTAACGGTCATCGCGACATACCAGCCCGACCGCCTCGACCGGTCCCACCCATTGCGGGGCACGCTCTCCGCGCTGTCGACCTCGCAGTCGGTCGCGAGCGTCGAGGTGCCGCCCCTCGAGCGAGCCGAACTGGGCCAGCTGATCGAGGCCATCGAAGGCACTCGCCCGTCTTCCACGACTCTCCTTCTGGTGGCCGAGCGTTCCGGCGGGAACGCGCTCATCGCTGAAGAACTGCTGGCCGCCCGCCGCGAGCTGCTGGGAGTGTCGCTGGCCGGCACCTTTGACCGGCTCGTCACGGCCCGAGCCGCCCTGCGCTCACCGGAATGCCGCCGCGTGCTCAGACTGCTGTCGCTGGCCGGGTCGACGGTCACGCTGCCGCGCCTCATGTCGATGGCGGCCGAGTTCGAAGCGCGTTCCCCGGCCGGGCCGCCCCGCTCCTCGTCCGCCGCGCGCCGCGGAGACGTTTTGGAATCGGACATCACAGCGGGCGTGGTCGAAGCGCTGGAGCACGGCTTCCTGACGGAGACGCTCGACTCACCCGGCGGGCAGGTCGGCGGACGCGTTGGTACCGGCGGCGCCGGCCCCGATCGCGGCCGCGAAACCGGTCGCAACGAAGGCCGAGAAGGCAGAGGCGGTTCGCGCACCAGCGCCGCGAAGGGACCGGAACAGGCTGCGGGAGAGCGGCACATCGGGTTCCGGCACGAGTTGATCGCCGAGGCCATCGCCGCCGACCTGCTGCCGGCCACGAGCCGCCGCTACCATTCCGCCCTCGCGGCGACGCTGGGTGGCGAAGTGGACCCGCAGCCTGCCGCGGCCCTGGCCCACCACCTGGCCGCCCATGAGCTCACGGAGGCGGAAAGCGCGGCTCTCGAAGCTGCCGCCTGCGCCGAAGAACTGGACGCGGGAGCGGATGCCCTGGGCCACTACGAATGCGCGCTCGGCCTGTACGAGATCGTCCGTCCGGGCGAAGCCGCGCCTCGCCTGACGGATCTCTACATCCGCGCCGCCGAGGCATCTTTCGCGTCCGGCGACCCTGCCCGGGCTTCAGCCTATGCCGAGGCGGCCGCGGCCGGTCTCGACGACCCGCGCGAGCGGCCCGCACTCGGCCTGGTGATGGAGCAACTCGGGCGGTACCGCCGGGCCTGCGGCGACCACGAGGGATCGCTGGCGGCCTACCGACGGGCAGTGGAACTCGTCCCGCCGGATCCAACCGCGGCCCGGGCGCGGGTGCTCGCGTCCCTCGCCCAGTTCCGCATGCTGGAAGGCGTCTTCTCAGAGGCCAAACGCTTCGCCCAGGAGGCCGTCGAGGTTGCCGCGGCCGTTGGGGAGAGTGCCCGCCCGGAGATGCTTCACGCCACGTGCACTCTGGCCGTGGCCGACGCCTGGGGCGAGGACCCCGAGCCGGCTGTGTGGAAGCTGCGCCAGACCCGCGACGAGGCCGCCCAGCTCGGCCGCCTCGACGACCTGTTCCGCGTGTACGCCAACCTGACAACGGTCCTCGATTTGCTCGGCCGGCGTGAGGAGGGGATCGCAATCGCCTACGAAGGCATCGCGGAAGCGGAGCGGGCCGGTCAGGCCACTGTCTACGGCAACTTCCTGCGCGCCAATGCAGCCGAGTCGCTGTTCTTCCTGGGACGCTGGGAGGAATGCCGCCGGCTTTGCCTTGAGGCCCTCAACTGGAGCCCCGTCGGCATCTGGTTCCTCTCGCCGCTCCTCGGTCTTGCCACGCTGGAAGTGGCGACGAGCGCCGGCGAGTCCGCGGGGCGGCTGCTGGGGCAGGTGCTGCTGGCCATCGAAACGGTCCAGGACCCGCAGTTCTCCGTGCCCGCGCAGCAGACGGCGGCCGCATACGCACTCTGGCAGGAAGATCTCGTCGATGCTCACAAGGCCGCGGACCGGGGATGGCTGCGCGTCAGCGACACGGAGGACTGGCTGCTCATGGCCCGGATGGCTGCCACGTACCTGGAGGTCGACGCCGCCGTCGCCCAGGATGCGGACCGGCGGCGCGACTTCGCGGCACTGGCCGCGGCGCGCGAACGGAGCATGCCGGTCATTCTCCGAGCCGAAGCCGTGGTTCGAGCATGCGGCGTATCGCAGAAAACGGGTTCGCGGCGTCAGGCAGATCTCGCGATAAGGACGGCGCGGGCATTTCGGTCCCGAGTCGAAGGTCGCGACAGCGCCGCCACGTGGAATCAGCTGGCCCTCGAATGGGCCGAACTCGGCGATCCGTACGAGTCCGCGCGGGCGTCCTGGCGGGAAGCCGAGGCGCTTCTCGATCAGGCCCGCGGTAGGTCGACCCGGACCGTTGCCCGCGAACCGCTGATCGCGGCGGCGGAAGCGGCCTTCAAGCTCGGAGCGTGGCCGCTCTTGCGGGCCGTCGCCGAGCTTTCGCGTCGGGCGATGCTGCCACTCCCCAAACAAATCGAAACGGCCCTCGAAGAGCGCCAGGAAACGGCAGCCGCGACAGCGAGACCCGGCGGGCGCCCAGGCGTGGCCGCTCGGCCTTCGCTCCATGTGGTGCCGTCGCTCGTTCGGGGAGCGGGCAGAGCCGCCGGTTCGACGGCTCGGTCGGACGCCGGCGTCGTCGGCGGCTTCGCGTCCTCATCGAGCCATGCTGAGCGGCACGATTTCGGGCTCAGCAAGCGCGAACTGGAAGTCCTGGCCCTCATCGCCGAGGGTCGGAGCAATCCTGAGATCGGACGGCGACTCTATATCACCCGCAAGACAGTGGCTGTCCACGTCAGCAACATCCTGACGAAGCTGGGAGTCTCCGGCCGCGTCGAGGCTGCTGCTGCAGCGATCCGTTTGGGAATCACCGAGCGGGAATAGCGACCCGCGGAGCGGGCAAAGCAAGCCCGAGCTGACGAATGCCGTGGCAGAGCCCCTTGCCCCGGACACCAAGAAACCCGGACGGCGCGCCCGGGTTTCTTGCTCCACCAGAAACCCGGGTCGTTTGCCCGGGGGTCTGGCTCCGCGTCCGGTCTACCAGCGCTTACCCATGAGGTGGGCAAAGACCAGGAGAACCGGAGCCAGGGCGTACAACGTCCATTGCGCTCGTCGCAACGATGCCTTCACCGCCGACTCCTTGTCTTGCGCTCGCGCGTGTCCGTTCGGGCCGCGCATAGGCTCCGCCCAACGTAGGCTCGGCCCCGCTCGTTTCGCAACCAGAATTGAGTACCGGTCTGGTCCGGTCGGCGCCGTAACGGGTACTGGGCGCCGTCTCGCCGAATGGGCTATAGGCCGTCCGCAGCGGCTGCGTCGCTCGCAACGCCCGTTGCGGTGGGTAGCCCTCGCCCGCGCGCCAGGGCTGGTTCAGTGACGAGTGGCATCCCCCAGGGCCTTTGCCACGGCCGCCAGCAGTTCCTCGGCGGTGAAGGGCTTCGCCAGGAACTCGATGTTCGGTTCCAGGACGCCATCGTGGACAATGCCCTTGTCCGTGTGGCCCGACATGTACAGAACTCGCAGCCCGGGGATCCTGGTGACGAGCCTCGAGGCTACTTCGCGACCGCTCATGCCCGGCATGACGACGTCGGTCAGCAGCAAATGCACCCCCTCGATGTTCGCTTCCGCGATCGCCGCCGCGCCACCCGACGCGGTCATGACCCGGTAGCCGGCCGTCTCGAGGACTCGGCTCGCGAATCGCCGCACGCCAGTGTCGTCCTCCACGACAAGAATGGTGCCGGTCCTGGGGCCACCCGTGGCCGCCTGTGGCGCCGGCTCGGCACTCGCTCCGGACGGTCCCACGACGCGCGGCAGGTAGATCGTGAACGTCGAGCCGTGGCCCTTCTCGCTGCGGACCGTGACGGTGCCACCGGACTGGCGCACGATGCCGTAGACCGTGGCCAGACCAAGGCCGGTGCCCTTGCCCGGGCCCTTGGTCGTGAAGAACGGCTCGAACAGGTGATCCAGGACGGTCGCGTCCATGCCCAGCCCCGTGTCCGTCACCGACAAAGCAGTCACCGGTCCGTCGGACAGAGGCAGATCTGGTGGGTTGGCCGCCTCGAACGATTCGGCATTGCCGACCTCGATCGTCAGCGTGCCGCCGTTCGGCATCGCGTCGCTGGCGTTGACTGCCAGGTTCACGATGACCTGCTCTATCTGGCCGGGGTCGGCCAGGACGCAACTCGCGCCACCGGGAGTAGCCGTGACCAGCGTCACGTCTTCGCCGATGAGCCGCCCGAGCATCGGTTCGAGGTGTCGAACGATCTCGCCCAGGTCGACCACCTCGGGCTGCAGGACGGTTCGTCGGGCGAACGCCAGGAGTTGGCGGGTCAGGCCGGCCGCCCTGTCCGCGGCCTGTTCGATCTGCTCCAGGTCCTCGCGGGGACCCTCGCCCTCTGGGAGTGCAAGAAGCGCGAGACTGGCACTGCCGCGGATCGCGGTCAGGAGGTTGTTGAAGTCGTGGGCAATGCCGCCCGCGAGCCGGCCGATGCCCTCCATCTTCTGGGCCTGGCGCAGCTGATCCTCCAGCGCGCCTCGTTCCGCCTCGGCTCGCTGCCGCTCGCTGATGTCGCGGGCGATGCTCAGTACGGCCCTGCGGCCCCCAAGATCGATGATGGTGGCGCTCAGCTCGACGGGGACAACGGATCCGTCCCGCCGAACGTGAGCAGCCTCGAAGAATGCCGAGCCATGGCCCTCAAGCGCTCCTTCGCGCTCAGATTGGAGGGGCGCGAAGTCGGGCGCATCGATGTCGGCCGGCGACATCGTCAGGAACTCCTCGCGGCTGTAGCCGAGCCGCTCGCAGGCGGTTCGATTGACCTCCACGAACTTCCCTCCGAGATCGTGTATGAAGATGGCATCGTTCGCGAAGTCGAACAGAGTTCGGAATCGCTCCTCCGTCTGGCGCAAGGCCAGCTCGGCTTCATAGCGATCCGAGATGTCTACGGCGGCCGTAACCACGCCGGTGATGGTTCCGTCCTCGGCCCGCAGCGGAGCCTTGGATATCACGTGGCGCTTCTGCTCGCCCGGGCCGACGGGCATGAATGCTTCGTAGACCTGCAGGACCCCGTCGGCAAGCAGGGCCTTGTCGCGTGCGACGTGCACCGGGGCGTCGGGCATGCCGAGTTCCGCCACTGTCTTGCCCACTACCTGGTCGGGCGACCGCCCGCCGGCCGCGGCGAATGCGGCGTTGCAGAGTTGGATCCGGCCATCGATGTCCTTGGCGATGATTGGGATCGGAAGAGCGTCGAGGAGCTCCTGCATGAAGCGAGCCTGCTCGCGGAGAGCCTCGTCGGTGACCTTTCGCTCGGTGATGTCACGAAGGACGCTCAGGACTGCCGGGTGGCCGCGGAACTCTATCTGGCGGGCAACGACTTCTGTGGGTATCTCCGTTCCATCTCGCCGGACATTCATTGTCTCGAAGACCCGGACGCCACCGCTCAGGATCCTGGCGATACGTCCCGGAACCGCCGCTGTCTGATCGGGCGAGACGACGTCGCCGATTGGCATTGTGAGGATTTCCTCACGGCTGTAGCCCAGGCGTTCGCAGATGACGCGGTTGACTTCCAGGAAGTGGCCGTCAGGATCGTGGATCACTATGCCATCCCCCGCGTTGTCGAAGATCGCTCGGAACTCCTGCTCCGATCGGAGCAGGGCCTCCTGGATGGCGTGTCTTTCGGTGATGTCCTGGCTGGCCGTGACCGTCCCCGTGATCTCCCCGGTCTGAGATCGGAGAGGTGCCTTGGTCACGATCAGACGCCGCACCGTACCGTCGGCGAGGAACCTGTCAGCCTCGTAGTTCTCGGCCGTTCCGCTCTCCATGGCCCTGCGGTCGTGCTGCGCGTGCATGCTCGCTTCGGGCTGACCCAGCTCGACGTTCGTCTTGCCCACGACCTCCTCGCGAGGAAGGCCGTAGTTGCCCTCCGCGTAGGCACTGTTGCTGAGCGTTATCCGACCGTCCTTGTCTTTGGCAACGATCGGGCTGGGTATCGCGTCGAGAAGCTCCTGCATGAAGCGAGCCTGGCTTCGAATGGCCTCCTCGCCCGCGTGCTTGTCCGTGATGTCGCGCACTGAAGCGACAACCCCGACGATCTGGCCATTCGCGTCGCGGCGCGGACGGTACATCGTTCGGGCCCAGACGGGCCTGCCGGTTCGGCCGCCCTCCAACGCGAACTCACGCCATTGCGGCGCGCCGGTTTCGATGATCCTGGCGATGTTCTCCTCAATGCCGGCAGCCTCAGCCTCCGAAAACACCTCGCGCGGATCCCGGCCGAGGACCTGATCCGCGGTCCTGCCCGACATGTCCTCCATGGCCGGGTTCCAGACGAGTATGCGCAGGTCCAGGTCGTACACAACCAGCCCGTCGCCGGTGCTGTCGATGATCGTCTCGATGAACGCATTCCGGTCGCGCAGGGTGGCCTCGGTGCGTCGTGCCTCCGTCACGTCCTCGATCATCGCCATGACCCAGGCCGGGCCGACGCGCGAGAGGCGGACCAGCAGATCGAGGTTCCACTTCTCGTCGTGCCTTTCGAACTCCGCCGGTTCTCCGCCCATCACGACCGCGCCCAACCGCTCGATCAACTCCGGCCCAAGGATGGGGTTGACCTCAAGGGCGTGCTTGCCGACGACCTGGTCGACCCTCAGGCCGGTCAGCTTCTCGTAGGCTGGGTTGACGTCGATGAAGCGGTAGTCGATCGGCTTGCCCGCCTGATCGAAGATCATCTCGTGGATCGCGACGGCGCTGGACATCTGTTCGAACAGGAGCTGGCAGCTGCTCTCAGCCTCGCGCTCGGCCTCGTCGGCGCCGCCGGTTCTCGCCGAATCCGCCGCGTTGGCCACAGGCGTGACGAATGCCGTAGGGGCCGGCCGGTTCGAACCGGTTCGGCGTGCGTTTGCCACGCTCACCCCTTTTCTGGCCTCGATGGCGCCCCCGCGACCGCCATCTTCCACGCCTTTGCGGGCTGCTTGCGGCCTCGGAGTATCGCTCTCCGGTACCGCCCAGCCGAGGTCGACAGGCCCAAGCATCTTCGCACCATTTGCCGGGCCGAGTCCACGCTGAATATCGTCCGGGGTTGGTATCGCCTAAATTGGCGGCTCCGGGGCCGGGGGCGCAGTGACGGGCCGAAGGCCGCCGTCAAGGAGCACGGAGGGAGCGGCTAGAGCGCTTTGACGGCCGCTATCAGTTCCTGCAGGCCGCGCTTGGCGTCGGCGAAGTACATGCCCGTCTTGGGGTTCACGTACAGCGGATTGTCGATGCCTGCATAGCCTCGGCCCATCGATCGCTTCAAGACGATGATAGATCGGGCGTGATCCACGTCGAGGATCGGCATGCCGAATATCGGGCTTGAGCGGTCCGTTCGGGCGGCCGGGTTGGTGACGTCGTTTGCGCCGACAACCAGGGCCACGTCCGTCCGCTCGAACTCGGGGTTGATGTCGTCCATCTCGCGGAGCTGAGGGTAGGGCACGTTCGCCTCGGCAAGCAGCACGTTCATGTGGCCCGGCATTCGGCCGGCGACCGGGTGAATCGCGTACGAGACCTCGATGCCGCGCGCCTCGAGCAGGTCCGCCAACTCGCGAACGCCATGCTGTGCCTGGGCGACTGCCAGGCCGTATCCGGGGATGATGATGACCTTGCTCGCATACGCGAGCTGGATTGCCGCATCGTCGACGGAAACCTCGCGAACCGCCCCGTCCACGCCGCCCAACGAGGCCTGCGTGCCTTCGTTGGAGCCGAATCCGCCGACGACTATGTTTGCCACGGAACGGTTCATCGCGTTGGCCATCAGCCGCGTCAGGATCGCGCCCGAGGCGCCGACCAGGGCGCCGGCCACCACGAGCATCACGTTGCCGACCACGAAGCCGGCCATCGAGACGGCAGTGCCGGTGAAGGCGTTC
>Ga0182017_10001153_pt1 | contig 20691 bp, 18 predicted proteins | sample 712E3DmetaG_FD_120492 | JGI IMG/M metagenome (GOLD analysis project Ga0182017, IMG submission 120492) | Permafrost microbial communities from Stordalen Mire, Sweden - 712E3D metaG | ecosystem: Environmental > Terrestrial > Soil > Wetlands > Permafrost | place: Sweden: Stordalen | collected... | reverse complement strand
CGCCGGCAAGCGCTATCTCTGGCTCGAGTTACTGCGCCGCTTCGACGCCGTCGTAGTGCACTCGGAGCGCGGTCGCGAGACACTGGCCGAGATCGGCGTGGCGGCGAAGCGCCTGCACGTCGTCCCCCACCCCGTCTTCCGCAGCGACCCGCCACGCTCCGACGACGGGCACACCCTACTGAGCCTGGGAATGATCCGCCCCTACAAAGGACTTGCCGACGCGATCGAGGTGACCAAGCGGCTTGGTGACACGCGCCTGCTCGTCGCCGGCGATTCGATGGAGTCGGTCGAGCCCTACCGCGAGCAGGCGGGCGACCTGGCCGAGTTCCGGCTCGGCTGGCTCGACGAAGCGGAGGTCGACCGCGCCCTCGGCGAGACGACCGTGGCGCTCTTCCCTTACCGGCCCGAGCTCGACCAGTCGGGCGCCCTCCTGCGCGCGCTCGGTGCCGGCGTGCCGGCGGTCGTCTACGACGTCGGCGGCCTGGCCGAGCCGGTGCGCCGGTTCGGAGCGGGCGCCGTCGTTCCGCCCGGCGACGTCGAGGCGATGACCGAGGCGGTGCGCAAACTGCTCGGCGACCGGAAAGCTCTCGCCAGTGCTCGAAAAGGCGCACTGGCCGCGCGCGAGACACTCAGCTGGGACGTGGCGGCGGCGAGCCACCTCGAGATCTACGAGTCGCTGACTCCCTAGCCCGCTCTGATCTCGATCAGCTTCTTCACAACCTCGAGCTCCCTCGTGGATGAGACGGCGAGGAAGATCCAGCGCCCTTCGGCGTACGTATCCGCGCCCTCTATCGCCGCGCGCAGCTCGGGGATCATCAGTCGCTCGGGCATGAGAGCGATCCGGTCGTCCTTCAGGATCACCTGCGCCGTGAACGAGCCCGCGCCTGGATAGAGCGAGACGACCGCCCGGCCCGACTTCTTGAAGGCGAGCGCCCAGCCATAGTTGGCGCCGTAGAACTTCCATTCGCTGCGCACGCGCAATGAGCTCTCGACGAAGGCTTTCAGCTCAGTCCAGAGCGGAGCCGCCTCACCGAGCACGACTTCGACCTCACCCTTGTTCGGCCGGCTCGCGTGATCGCTGAAGGCGCCGTAAGCCAAGCGCTACTCGAGCACCCAGGCGTTGGCGCGCAGGACCGGCACGGCATCGCCGTCTTTCGTGATCCCGTCAACATCGACCTCGTGACCGCCGATCATCAGGTCGGTGTGCACCTGCGACCAGTTTACGCCGCGGCGTACGAGTTCCTCGGGATCGAGCTCGAGCCCGCCCTCGATGCCGCCAGGAAAGCCACGCCCGTAGGCGATGTGGCAGGCCGCGTTCTCGTCATAGAGCGTGTTCAGGAAGATCATGTCCAGGTCGCCGACGCGCGAGGTTCGATCGACGATCGAGATCTCGCCGAGGCGACAAGCGTTCTCGTCCAGACGGGTTTGCGCCTCGACGGCCTCCGCGCCGGCCGAGGCCGATACCTCGACGATACGACCGTCCTCCAAGCGCAGCTCGAGATCGCGGGCGATCGTACCGTCGAGCGAGAGCGGACGGGTCGAGCGCACGTGGCCCTCGGCGCGAAGCCGGTCGGGAGTTGCGAACACTTCCTCGGTCGGCAGGTTCGGCACAAAGGTCTGGCCGAAAACCGTCTTCCCCTCGGCCGCATGCCAGTTGGAGTCGGGCAGCAGGCCGATCGTGAGATCGGTTCCGGGGCCCTGGAAGTGGATCGAGTCGAAGCGGCGCCGGTTGAGTATCTCCGCACGCTTCGAGAGCCTGGCGATGTGCTCGCGCCAGGCGGCGACGGGATCGGGCTCGTCCAACCTGACCGTGTGCTCGATCGCTCGCCAGAGCCGCTCGACATCCGGCTCGCCGAATATCGCTTTGGCCCAGCCCTCGGTCGGAGCGCCGATCAGCGTCCAGGCGACTTGGTCCTCGACGTGCTGCTGGAGCGAGGTCTCCAGCAACTCCCGCTGCCTCGCCTCGGCGACGCGGGCGGGATCGAGATCGGCGAGGAGACCCGGCTCGGGGTCACCCGAGAAGTTGATCTTGGCAGCCTTCTCCGCAGACGCGTACTTGAGGCGCTCGACCAGCCACGGCTGCGACCAGGAGAGCATCTCCTCGGGCCCGCTCTCGATCAGCGACCTGCGTACGCGCTGGTCGCCGTAGTTGACGTCGACGAAGCGTGCCCCGGCCCTGTAGGCGCAGGCGACAACGGCGCGCGCCAGCTCGGCCTGCTCGGGAAAAGCCTGCACGAGAAGAAGCTGCCCCGGCTGAAGATTGGCGCCCACCTCGACGGCGAGTTGGGCATATCTCTCCAGCCGTCCGGGATCGCTCATGCGGGCAACGATATACCGTCGGCTATCCACCTGCGTTCGGTTCCCGCAAGAACTTCGTTAGCGGCATTCCGGATCGAACTGGACTAACCGGCACGGCAATTCGGTTTCTCGGGGCGCCGCTGGTGGTGCAGCGCCGGAGGGGATAGTGCTCCGCACAGACCCGGAGAGCGATGTGCCGCCAGCGGCGCCAGGTGGCGGCGACGTGCCACGCCCCGGTCGTTGCGCTCCTACGCCGCCAACCGAGGAAGCGAGCCTGGAACGAACCCCGGCGCCTAGGAGCGGCGGACGCGGGCGAGCACGCGGAACGTCGGCTGACCGACGGGGAGCTCGCTGAACTCGGGATTGCGGCAGCCGAGCCGGTCGCGCCGGTGCGTATAGCACTGGTCCACTTCGGCCTGGCACATCGGCAAAGGCTCGCGCTTCGCCTTGACCGCGCCGAAGCCCTTGGCCTCCTCCGCCATGCGCAGAAGATCGAGATCGATCTCGACCTCGTAGATCTTCTGCATGCAGCCCACATAGGTGTGCTCGAAGGCTTCGTAGGCATAGAGAAACGGACAGGAACGCCGTACACAGGCGCCGGGATAGACGATCTTGTCGCAATGCACCTCGCAGCGGCGGCATTCCGTTTCTTCCTGCGGCCTCAGAGGTAGACCAACAGCCTCACGGAGATGCTTGGACATACTCCGATTGTGCGCACGGCTTACCTGCTCCGCAAGCCTTGACAGGAGCCCCAAACTGAGCTAGTTCGAATCGCGGCTTCTTCGGCGAACGGTCTCTTTCTTGCGCTCCAGAGCCCTACTCGAACGCCGACTCACGCTTCCGGCTCGACCTCGTCACGGTGCCCGCATAGAGATCGCTCCTTCCTCCCTGTAGGGTCCGCCGTGTGATCCGCCGCATCCTCTGGCTGAGCCTCGCGCTAGGGCCTCTGGTGATAGCGCTCGACGCCACCTCGGCCCTCTCGGAGACGCTGCTGTTCGCGATCGCTGCCCTGTCGCTGATCCCGCTCGCCTGGCTGATCGGCGAGGCGACCGAGCACCTGGCCGAGCACACGGGCGCAGGAATCGGCGGCTTCCTCAACGCCACCTTCGGCAACGCGCCCGAGTTGATCGTCGCACTGTTTGCAGTGGCGGACGGGCTCCCGGGCGTCGTGCGCGGGTCTCTGACCGGCAGCATCGTCGGCAACCTGCTTTTGGTTCTCGGAGCCTCCCTCGTGGTCGGCAAGAGCGGCAAGATCGACCGCACTTCGTCGTTCACCTGGCTCGCACTGATCGGTCTCTCGGTGCTGCTCTTTTTGATTCCGGCGACGCTCGCCTGGGCGGGCCAGTCGTCCCGGCAGGTGACGGCGCTCTCGAGCGTCCCGGTCTCGGTCGCTCTGCTCGCCTGCTACCTCGTGGTTACCTGGCGCGCGCTCCGACGCCACCGCCTCCTGCACGTCTCCGACCTCCCCGTCGAGATCCACGCCTGGTCGCTTCCGCTCTCGCTCACCGTCCTCGCCGCCGCCACGGTCGTGACGGCATTCGTGGCGGAGACCGTTGTCGGCACCATCGACACCTTCGCCAGGCACGCCCACCTGTCCGAGTTCTTCGTCGCCGCCGTCATCGTCGCCATAGCCGGAAATGCCGCCGAGCATGGGGGCGCGGTCGTAGTCGCCGCGCGCGGGCATATCAAGCTCGCCTCCGAGATCGCCCTCTCCTCAGGCGCACAGGTGGCCGTGTTCCTGATCCCGGCGATCGCGCTCGTTTCCTGGTTGATCAAGCCGCTCGCGCTCTCGTTCCGCCCGGTGGAGATCGCGGCGCTGGCGCTGTCGACGGCGCTCGTCGGAGTGCTGCTCGTCCAGGGTCGTTCCAGCCGTCTACGCGGCGCCGCGCTCCTCGCCGTCTACGTGGCACTCGCCACCGCTTTCTTCCTGGCCGGCCGCTAGCAACCCGCGGCGCTCAACCTCGACCTGGCCGTACCGGCGGAGTGTGGTTGTCCGCACGGTCACACACCAGCCCACCCCATTTCGGCTTCGCGCCCTGCACGAAAAGCTTGGGTACGCCAATCGAATGCAAGGAGAGTGAGATCGATGCGGGTGCAAAGCTCGGTCGAGCCGGCAGCGATACTCGCCGACCGACGGAATGGAGAACACCGCGAGATAGCGGCAGAAGCCGTCGTCCGGGCGAACGGAATCTCTCGCCGTTATGGAGAGGGCGACACGGCCGTCGATGCCTTACGCGGCATCTCGCTGGATATCCAGGACGGGCGCCTGACCGCCGTGATGGGACCGTCCGGCTCGGGCAAGTCGACGCTCATGCACAGGCTGGCCCGTAATCCCGAACCACCGTTACCGGAATGTGACAAGGCACTCGTAGAGATATGGCTACTATTTTCCGGCGCCGACCCGACCGCGGCGCCGGAACGCATCCAGGAGGGACGAATGAGCACCGAAGCCACTAAGAATTTCGCAAGGAAGACGGCGCAGCGGGGCGATATCGCCGTGCACGCGGTCGATCTCTGCCGTACTTACGGCGAGGGCGACACCGCCGTGAACGCCCTCTGCGGCGTCTCACTGGACGTTCCGACCGGGCGCCTGACGGCGATCATGGGCCCTTCGGGCTCGGGCAAATCCACGCTGATGCACATCCTCGCCGGACTGGACAAGCCCACGTCGGGCTCCGTCGAGGTCGGCGGCCAGGAGATCACGACGCTCGACGACACGGCGCTGACCAAGCTCCGGCGCAAGCACGTCGGCTTCATCTTCCAGTTCTTCAATCTCCTGCCGATGCTGACGGCGCGCGAGAACATCGTCCTGCCGCTCGAGATCGCCGGCCAGAAGGTCGATCCCGACTGGTTCAACGAGGTCGTCACCAAGGTCAGGCTCTCGAAGCGCCTGAGTCACCGCCCGGCCCAGCTCTCCGGCGGTCAGCAGCAGCGAGTGGCGATCGCCCGTGCTTTGATCTCGCGCCCGACCGTGCTCTTCGCCGATGAGCCGACCGGCAACCTCGACTCGCGCACCGGCGGCGAGATCCTCGACCTCCTGCACGACTCGGTCGAGACGCTCGGACAGACGATCGTGATGGTCACCCACGATGCCCGGGTTGCAACGATCGCCGACCGCGTCCTCTTCCTCGGCGACGGCGCGATCGTCAAGGAACTCCCGGACACGACACCGGAGGAAATCCAGAAGGCGATCCAAGAGATCGGAAGGAACTAGCGCCATGATCAGGATCACCCTGCGCGGACTCCTGACTCGCAAGCTGCGCTCGAGTCTGACCGCAATCGCGATCGTGCTCGGCGTCGCCATGATTAGCGGCACCTACGTCCTGACCGACACGATCAACGGCTCTTTCAGCAGCCTGTACAAGGAGATCTACAAGGGGACGGACGCCTACATCACGGGCCGCTCGGTCGTGCAGAACAACATGAGCGGCATGAGCATCACTCCGAGTTTCCCCCAGTCTGTGCTCGCGAGAGTCAGCTCGGTCAGCGATGTTAAGGCCGCCGTCGGCAGCGTCGGCAGCGCATCCTGCTCGATCGTCGGCAAGAACGGCAAGGTCATCTCCACCGGCGGAGCTCCGAACCTCGGCTTCAGCATCGATCCGGCCGTTTCGCAGCTGAACACCCTTACTCTCGTCTCCGGGTCCTGGCCCAAGGCGGGCGAGGTGGTGATCGACCAGGCGGCTGCCGATAAAGCCGGCTACAAGGCTGGCGACATCATCGGCATCCTCACCAACGGCCCGGTGCGCAAGATGCGGTTGTCGGGCATCGTCAAATTCGGATCGTCGAACGGGATCCTCGGTGCCACCCTCGCCGGCTTCGACCTCGGCACCGCGCAGCGGCTCTTCGACCGCCAAGGAAAGCTCGACAGCATCCAGGCGATCGCCAAGCCCGGCGTCTCTCCCGCTCGGCTCGTGACGGAGCTTCGCAGTGCTCTTCCGAAGAGCGTGACCGTACGAACCGGTGCCCAGGAGGCCTCGAAGGCGTCCTCGGACACCTCGAAGCAGATCTCGGCTTTCCAGTACTTCCTGCTCGCCTTTGCCGGCATTGCACTCTTCGTCGGCAGCTTCGTGATCATCAACACGCTCTCGATCACGGTCGCGCAGCGCACGCGCGAGTTCGCAACGCTGAGAACGCTCGGCGGCTCGCGCGTCCAGGTCATGCTCTCGATCCTCACCGAGGCGGCGATCGTCGGAGTAGTGGCTTCGATCACCGGCCTCCTGCTCGGTTTCGGTCTGGCCATAGGCCTGATGCGCCTGTTCCGGAGCCTGGGCCTAGAACTGCCGAAGAACGCGATAGTGATCGAGACCCGGACGGTAGTCGTCTCCCTGGCCGTCGGAATCATCGTGACGCTGATCGCCAGCGCCAGACCGGCGCTCAGGGCGACCAGAGTGCCGCCGATCGCGGCGGTTCGCGAGGGCGCGATGCTGCCGCCCTCTCGCTTCCGCCGCTTCCGCACCCCCGGCTCGCTGGCGCTGACGGCGCTCGGCTTCTTCCTGCTCATGGTCGGACTGTTCGGGCACGGCCTGACCACCCAGGAGATCCTGCTCACCCTGGGCGGCGGCGCGGTGTTCATCTTCATCGGCGTCTCGCTCGTGATCGCCCGCGTGGTCAAGCCGGTCGCCCGAGCGGTCAGCCCGTTGGGGACATTGGCGGTGACGCTGCTCTCGATCGTCGTGTGGCCGCTCTCGTTCCTATCCTGGCTGGTCAAGCTGGCCTTGCGCAGGCGATCGGAATTCCCCGGCGTCGTCCCCGACCGAGTCATGAACCACCTGGCGCTGGAAAACTCGGGGCGAAGCCCGGAGCGAACGGCTTCGTCGGCCGCCGCTCTGATGATCGGATTGGCGTTGGTGACTCTCGTCGCGGTGCTGGCCGCGAGCCTGATCGGCTCGTTCAAGGGCGCCGTCGACGCGATCTTCACCGGCAGTTACGCGATCACGCCCGTCAACCAGAGCTCGACCACCGGTATTCCTGTTGCCGCCTCCGACGCCGTGGCCAAGGTGCCGGGTGTCGAGGCCATCTCGAGCGTCCGCGCCGGTTTCGCGCTCGTGTACGGGAAGAGCGCCATGGTCACGGCCCTCGACGGTCAGCCCGCGCAGGTCTTCCGACTCAAGTGGAAGACCGGCTCGGAGATCACTCTCGACTCGCTCGGCGCGACCGGAGCGATCGTCAGCGACGCCTTCGCCAAGTCGCATCACCTGAAGCTCGGCTCGCCGGTGGGGATCGTCACGCCGGCGTACAAGCCGATCAAGCTGAGCGTGGCGGGAATCTTCAAGCCGCCGACGGGAGGCTCTCCGTTCGGTGACGTGACCTTCTCGGCCCGCACGTTCGATGCGAACTTCCAGGATCCGTCGAACATGTACACGCTCCTGAAGATGACAGGCGGGGCGACCCCGGCCAACTCGAAGGCCCTCGAGAAGGCACTGGCCGGCTTCCCGAACGCCCAGGCGCAGACCCGCCAGCAGTTCGTGGACAGCCAGATCGCACAGCTCAACCCGATCCTGATGGTGCTCTACGTGCTGCTTGCCTTCTCGGTGCTGATCAGCGTCGTCGGAATCATCGTGATGCTGGTGCTGACCGTTTACGAACGGACGCGGGAGCTGGGGATGTTGCGAGCGATCGGCGTCACGCAACGGCAAACGCGGCGCATGATCCGTCACGAGGCGGTGATCACGGCCCTGATCGGCGGTGCGCTCGGGATCGGGCTCGGCCTGGTGTTCGGCGTGCTCCTCGTCAGTCGCATGCCCTACGTGAGCTTCTCGCTCCCGACCGGGCAACTCATCCTCTGCGGGATCGCAGCGGTGATCATCGGCATCGTCGCGGCGATCTTCCCGGCGCGGCGCGCGGCAAAGCTGAACGTGCTCGAAGCTCTCCAGTACGAATAGAAACGGATAACCGGTAGCGCCCGTCCCCACGGGCGGGCGCTACCGTTATCTCAGCTTCCCGTGGACCACGACCTCCTCGAGCAGACGCTGGCCGAGCTCGGCCAGCCCGCCTACCGCGCCCGCCAGGTGTGGGAGCGCGCCTGCGCCGGCGCCGGCTCCTACGAGGAGATGACCGCGCTGCCGAAAGAGCTGCGCTCCAAACTCGTCGAGCGCGTGCCTTTCTCCACGCTCGTGCTCGAGCGCCGGCTCGAGGCCCGCGACGGCACGGTCAAGGCGCTCTTCCGCACGCACGACGGGCATCCCGTCGAGTCCGTGCTGATGCGCTACCGCGACGGGCGCCGCTCGGTCTGCATCTCGACCCAGTCGGGCTGCCCGCTCAAGTGCTCTTTCTGCGCCAGCGGCCAGATGGGCTTCAGGCGTAACCTGAGCGCCTGGGAAATCGTCGAGCAGGCGCTGTTCTTCTTACGGGCTGTCAATTCGACTGACGGCAGCCGCTCAGGTTCCTCGTCGGCGGTGGCCGAGCCGGGCTCCGCCGGCCGGGAGGGTCTGCCGGTCAGGGGTCTGAGCAACGCGGCCCTGATGGGGATGGGCGAGCCGCTGATGAACCTCGAGGCCGTTCTAACGGCCGTCCGCGCCCTTCCCGGCCTCGGCATCGGCCCCCGCCGCACGGCAATCTCGACCGCCGGTTGGGTGCCGGGCATCGACCGCCTCGCGGCGGAGGATCTCCCGGTCAGGCTCGCGCTTTCGCTACACGCGCCCGACGACGAGCTTCGCCGCACTCTGATGCCGATCACCGCCCGCTTTCCGATCGCCGAGGTGCTGGCGGCCTGCAAGCGCTTCTACGCCGCTCGCCGGCGCAAGGTGCTGGTCGAGTACTTGATGCTCGCCGGCGTCAACGACCGCCCCGACCAGGCGCGGGCGCTCGCACGGCTGCTCAACCCGAAGGTCTTCAAGCTCAACCTGATCCCCTACAACGAGACCGGCGCCTTCCGCGGATCCAGCCGAACAGCGATCGACTCCTTCCGCGAGACGCTTTCCAAGAGTGGACTCGAGGCCACGGTGCGAGTGGCCCGAGGGCGCGAGATCGAGGCTGCCTGCGGGCAGCTCGCCGGGGAACCCGGTACGGCTGGCCGTACCCCGGGAGACCGGCCGGCCGTATCGCCGACGGCGTAGACGCTGTGAGAGAGTAAGCCCCATGATCGCCGTCGAAGACCTGCGCAAGCGCTACGGAAAGACTCTCGCGGTGGACGGGCTCAGCTTCACGGTCGAGCCCGGGCGCGTCGTCGGCTTCCTGGGCCCCAACGGCGCCGGCAAGACGACGACATTGCGGATCCTGCTCGGACTCGTGCGCGCCAACTCCGGCCAGGCGACGATTCTCGGCCAGAGGTATAAAGAGCTCGAGCGCCCCTTCTGTCAGGTCGGCGCCGTGTTCGAGGCTTCCGGCTTCCATCCCGGTCGCAAGGCTCGTAACCACCTGCGCGTGCTGGCCCGTGCCGGCCGTGCACCCGAGACGCGTGTCGACGAGGTCCTGAAGATCGTCGGGCTCGAGGGCGCTGCGAAGAAGCGCGTCGGCGCCTACTCGCTCGGGATGCGCCAGCGCCTGGCACTGGCCTCGGCGCTGCTCGGCGACCCGGGCGTGCTGATACTCGACGAGCCCGCCAACGGGCTCGACCCGGAGGGGATCCGCTGGTTGCGCGACCTGCTTCGCTCGCTCGCCGCCGAGGGCCGCGCCGTTCTCATCTCCAGCCACGTGCTGGCCGAGGTCGAGCAGACCGTGGATGAAGTCGTGATCATCAACAAGGGCAAGTTCGTCGCTCACGGCAGCGTCGAGAGCCTCACTCGCAGCGTCGAAGGGCGCGTTCGCGTCCGCAGCCCGCAAGCGGCGAAACTCAGAAAGCAACTCGTGAAGGCCGGCCTGAAGATCGACGTCGACGGTGATGCCCTGCTGGTTGCCGGCGGCCCGAGCTCTCAGATCGGAGAGATCGCCGCCAAGTCGCAGGTCGTCCTGCACGAGCTGACGCCGATTACAACGCAACTCGAGGATGTCTTCTTCGCACTCACGACCGACGGAGAGAAATGATCGCCTCCCTTTCCTCCGAGTGGCTGAAGATTCGCACCACGCGCACAATTTTCTGGCTGCTCCTCGCGCTCTGCGCGGTGGTCACGCTATTCGTGGTCGCCGGCATTCTCACGAACAACAAGGCGGATCTGACGGGCTCGGATAACCAGGCCGGCGCCATGGGGATCGGAATCCTCGCTGCCGTTATCGCCCTGATAATGGGCTTGATCGTTTCGACTGGCGAGTACCGGCACGGCACGATCACGCCGACGCTCCTGACCACCCCGTCGCGCCCACTCGTTGTCGTCAGCAAGGGAATCGCGGCGATGCTCCTTGGTGTCGCCCTGGTCGCGCTGGCCGAGGTGTTTGTGATTGCCGAGCTCGCAGCCTTCCTTCCGATACGTGGGATCGGTTTCGCGCTCCAGGGCGGCGACGTTGCTCGCGTGTTGGCGCGAACGCTTGCTTGCGCGGCGATCTGGGGCGCGCTCGGCAGCTCGCTCGGACTCGCTCTTCGCAACCAGATCGGCACCGTCGTCGGTTGCTTCGCCTGGCTCTTCTTCGCCGAGCCGATTGTGCAGGGAATCCTGAATTCCCACGCCATCCACTCGCACGCCGGACGCTTCCTTCCGCTCGCGGCAACGATCGGCGTATTCGCCGACACCACCGGCCACGACGCAAACAGGCTTAGCCACCTGGGCGGTGTGTTCATTCTGAGCGGTTGGCTGGCGCTGGCGACGGTCGCGGCGCTGCTGCTGCTCGGGCGCCGCGACGTCAGCTAGCCAGCTCGCTGTCGGGCTCTAGTGCTGGATCCGCCCGCTCGAATCGACCGCAACGACCGGCTCGCGCCCCTCCGCGAGCAAGCCGGAACAGGCGAACCCGACCAGTAGCGCCGCGATCATCACGTAGCCGCCCGTATGCAGCACGAAGCTGCCCTTTCTGACGAGAGTGGCGACCAGGAAGCCGATTGCGATCGCCCAGAGAGCGAAGGCCAGCATCATTTTCTCGAAGAACCACTTGTGCCTGAAGACCATGTCTACGCCGAGTTCCGCCTTCAGCTCCTTCGCATACTCCTTCGCGACTCCGCGCTGACGGAACCAACCCTTGGGCAATAACCGCGTCGGCATGAGTAGAAAGCAGATGATCGCAATGAGACCTATCTGCCAGCCGACCATGATCACGCCTCGGTCTCCATATGTCGCGACCTCGAAGTGTGAAAGTGTCTGCGATCCCAGCTTGCTGGTTCCCTTCAGGTACCCGTTCCAGTAGTAGTTGATGAACCACATCGCCAGCACGGCTATCACGGCTACCAGATAGAACGGATAGGCGGCGCGCTGGACAAGCGACGGGACGATGCCCAGGCGCTGTCCTCCGGCGAGCGCCGGCTCGGCCGGCTTCTCTTTAGCGGGCTCCGGCTGAGGCTCGACGTGGACGGGCGGAGCCACCGCGGCGGGCGTTACGGGGCGCCCGGCGCCCGCAGGTGGAGCCGGCGGGCTCGGGACTACCGGCGGAGTGGCGCCAACCGGCGGATGGACCATAGGAGCCACGGGCGGACGCGGCTGCGCAGTTAGGGGCGGACCCGGCGGGGGCGCGATTGGCGGTCCCGGCGGTGGAGGAACGGGCGACCCGGCGGTCGGCGCCGGCGGGGTCGGCAGACCGGGCTCGCGCCTACCGAAGGCTGCCAGACGCTCGGCGGCGATATCCGGCGTCGATCCTGCGGCGAGTCGAGGGGGACCGGGCGCCTCAGGCTCGGGCCCGGCCGCCGTAGCGACGGGCTCCTGCTCGAGGGGAGTCGTCTCGGCGGGAGCGCCGGGCTTCGCCCAGGCGACTCCAGGAGGCGGGCCCGGAGCGGGCGAAGGGGCGGATGGCCAGACGGGGGCGGCCTCAGTCGGGAGCTCGGCCGCGGACTCGTCCGTGGTCTCATCGATCGGCTCGGCCGGAAGCACGAACCCCGGAAGCGACGCGGCGACGGGCTTCCCTTCCTGCAAGCCAACCGTCGGCCCGGCGGTCTCCAAGCTCTCCAGGCGAACGTCGAGCAGGTTCGAGCCACAGATCGAGCAGACACCGAGCTCACTCTGAGCAACCACCTTGTGACAGCGAATGCAGTAGCCGACGTGGGCGAGCGCAAAGGTCGTACCGCAGTAACGGCAGACCTTGGCCTCGAGCTTGATCTCCTCAGCGCATTCCGGACAAGTCTTCATTCCTGAGTCAGACACCGTAAGAACCCCTCTTTTGATCGCTCCAGTAGGCCGAGTATCGTCCCGCAAGCGGTCGGACTCAAGGCCGGTTTTCTCTCTCGACGCGCGAAGCCCTTGCTATACGGCGACGATTTTGCATCGAGATAACGAAGTGGATCCAGTTGCCATAGAGTTCGCGGCCGGAGATGAAACGCTCCATTTACGTACCGGTTGCACTGGTCATGATCGCTGGATTGATGGTTTCCGCGTGCGGGGGAAAGAGCGAGTCGAAGACCGTCACGGTGCCGCGAGTCCCGGCCCGGAACGTGGTGCGGGCCTACCGGCTGCTGCACGAGGCCGGATTGAAAGTCGCCATTCCCGGCGGCTTGTTGGTCCTCGATCACTCCGGACAATCCCTTCGAATCAGAACAAAGGCCGCACCCGGTGCAATCGTCGAGCGAGGCAGCATCGTGATGATCACCTTCCGCCCAGACGTCCCCCATCGCGTCGGATCGGGGCCGAAATGGATTGCGGAAGGACACACGGGCTTCGTATTCCGCTCGAAACCACCCGCTAATACGAGAGTGCCTGACTTCGTCGGGGCGCCTTTAACCGAGCTCGACCGCTGGACGAGTAAGCACGGTTTCTTCTGGGTGTCAGGGGTTGCTCCGGCGCTTCCGGCAAGCGACCGGTCCGAGCTCCTCGACAACTACGTGGTCAAGCATCAGTCGCCGGCGTCGGGCGCGACTCTCAGCTGGCCTACGCGCATAGCGATCGACGTCCAACTCGCCCTCCGACCCGCGAGCTAGCCGGTTTCTCTCTCCCCGAACTCGTAGCGGACGATCGCTCGTTTGACCGCACCTACCTCATCGAGGCGCTCGACCGGGCGGTCGTGCGGCGCCGCTCGCAGGAGCTCGGGATCCTCGACCGCCTCGGCGGCGATCCGGCGCATGGCGTCCACGAACGCGTCCAGGGTCTCGATCGACTCGGTCTCGGTCGGCTCGACCATCAGCGCCTCGGGCACGACCAGTGGGAAATAGATCGTGGGCGGGTGGATGCCGTAGTCCATCAGCCTCTTCGCCACGTCCAGCGCCGAGATCCCGTTCTCGCGCTTGAGCTTGCAGGCCGAGAGCACGAACTCGTGCATGCAGACGCGGTCGTAGCGGAGCTCGTAGACGTCCTTCAGCCGGGCGAGCAGGTAGTTGGCGTTGAGCACGGCCGCCTCGGACATTTCCCTCAGCGCCGGGCCGTAGACGCGGATGAAGGCGTAGGCCTTGACGAAGACACCGAAGGGGCCGAGGAAGCCGCGCACCCGCCCGATCGACTTCGGCCGCTCGTCGTCAAGCGCGAAGCTTCCGTCCTCGCTACGCACGATCGCCGGGGCGGGCAGGAACGGCTCGAGCGCCCGGCGCACCGCCACCGGACCGGCGCCGGGGCCGCCGCCGCCGTGCGGGGTCGAGAAGGTCTTGTGCAGGTTGAAATGGACGATGTCGAAGCCCATGTCACCGGGGCGCGAAATGCCGCAGACGGCGTTCAGATTGGCGCCGTCGTAGTAGAGAAGCGCTCCGACTTCGTGGAAGATGCGCGCGACCTCGACTATCCCCTGCTCGAACAGGCCCAGCGTCGAGGGATTGGTCAGCATCAACGCCGCCGTGTCCGGGCCGACCACACGGCGCAGATCCTCGAGATCGAGATTGCCGCGCGCGTCGGTCTTGACCGGCTGCAGCTCGAAGCCGGCCATCGTGACGCTGGCCGGGTTGGTGCCGTGCGCCGTGTCGGGGACGACCACCTTGCGCCGCGTCTCGAGCTCGCCTCTGTCTTGGAAGTAGGCGCGCACCAGCATCAGCCCGGTCAGCTCGCCTTGCGAGCCGGCCGCGGGTTGGAGCGAAACGGCGTCGAGGCCGGCGATCTCCGCCAGCGCCTCCTGAAGCAGAAAGCAGAGCTCGAGCGCGCCCTGCGCGTCCTCGGGAAGTTGGTGTGGGTGCAGGTCGGCGAAGCCGGGTAGGGCTGCCAGGCGCTCGTTCAAGCGCGGGTTGTACTTCATCGTGCAGGAGCCGAGCGGGTAGAAGCCCGAGTCGACGCCGAAGTTGCGGTCGGCGAGCGCCGAGAAATGGCGGGCGAGGTCGGGCTCGGCCAGCTCAGGCAAGCACGGCGCCTCGGCCCGCGCCAGCTCGGCCGGGACCTTCGCCTCCGGCAACTCGTACTCGGGCAGCGAGCAGGCGCAGCGGCCGGCTTTGGATTTCTCGAAGATCAGAGGCTCCTCGCGCCAGTCGCTCACGCGAGCACCTCCCCCAGCACCTCGGCCAGCCGCTCGATATCGGCAGGCGAGCGCTTCTCGGTCACGGCGACGAGCAGAACATCCTCCATCCCCGCGTAGTCGCGCCCGAGCGGATAGCCGGGGTTGACTCCTCTCTTCTTCGCCTCGCGCACCACCTCTTCGGCCGGGCGGCCGAGGCGGACGGCGAGCTCCTTGAAACTCGGTGCCGCAAAGACGGGTGGCAAGCCGAGCTTCCTCTTCACCAGCTCCGAGAGACCCATGCAGGTCTCCCCCAGCTCGCGCAGGCCCTTCGGGCCGAGCCAGGAGAGGTAGACGAGCCCGGCCAGCGCACAGAGCGACTGGTTGGTGGTGATGTTCGAGGTCGCCTTCTCGCGCCGGATGTGCTGCTCGCGCGTCTGGAGGGTGAGGACGAAACCACGCCGGCCGCGCCGGTCGGTCGTCTCGCCGGCGATGCGCCCGGGCATTCTTCTGATCAGCTCCTTTTTCGCCGCCAGGAAACCGAAATGCGGGCCGCCGAAGGAGAGGTGGTTGCCGGCTCCCTGGCCTTCGCCGACGGCGATCTGGCAGCCGTAGTTACCGGGCGCCTCGAGCACGCCAAGCGAGAGCGGATCGACATGCGCCACCGCCAGCGCGCCCGCTTCGGACGCGGCCCGAGCGAGATCGGGCGCCGGTTCCAGGCAACCGAAGAAGTTCGGCTGTTGGAAGATCGCCGCCGCCGCTCCCTCCGCCTCGGCCCGGAAGCGCCCGGGATCGGTGACGCCGCCTGCATGCGGCACCTCGACTACTTCGAGCCCAAAGCCGGGCGCGTAGGTTTTCACGACCCGCCGGACCTGCGGATTGACCGCCTCGGCTACCACGATCTTCCTGCGCCCGGTCGCGTGCGCGGCCATGAAGCAGGCGTCGGCGGCGACCGTGGCGCCGTCGTAACCCGAGGCGTTCGCCACCTCCATCCCCGTCAGCTCGCAGATCACGGTCTGGTATTCGAAGATCGCCTGCAGCACGCCCTGGCTCAGCTCGGGCTGGTAGGGCGTGTAGGCGGTCAGGAACTCGGGCCGCGAAACGACCGCGTCGACGATCGCCGGCACGTAGTGGTCGTAGACACCGGCGCCGAGGAAAGAGAGCTCGCGCCCCGTGTGGACGTTGCGTCCGGCCAGCTCCGTCAGTTCGCGCTCGACCTCGACCTCGGAAGCAGGCGCAGGCAGCGCCAGCTCGCGCCGCAAGCGCACCTGCTCGGGGATGTCGGCGAAGAGCCCCTCGACCGAAGAAACCCCGATCGCCTTCAGCATCGCCTCTCTGTCGGCTTCGGTTAGCGCCAGGTAACCCGTTCCCACCCTGCGCTACTCCTCGGCCGCGAGCTGCTTGTAAGCGTCTGCATCGAGTAGAGCTTCGGTCTCTCCCGGATCGGAGAGCTGCACGCGAACGAGCCAGCCCGCGCCGTAGGGATCGGCGTTCACCGTCTCGGGCTCGGCCTGCACCTTCTCGTTGACGGCAACGACCTTGCCTGAGAGCGGAGCGATCAGATCGGAGACGGCCTTGACCGATTCGACCTCGCCGTAGGAGCCGTCCTTGTCGACCGCCGCTCCTATTTGCGGCGGCTGGAAGAAGACGAGCTCGCCGAGCATGTCCTGCGCCTTCCAGGTGATCCCGAACACGGCCTCGCCGCCTTCGATCCGGACCCAGTCGTGCTCGCGATGGTACTTAAGATCGGCCGGGTAGTTCTCTGCAGCGGCCACGGCTCACCACTCTCCTTGTCTGTCTGTGTATTTCCGGGAACTGGTGACAATCGGTTTCGTCACGACCTTCGCCCAAAGCGGCCGCCCGCGCACGTCGATCGTCAGCATCGACCACGGCTTGCTCTTCCTCGCCGGAACGTATCCCATGCCGATGCCTTTATCGAGCATCGGTGAGTGCGTGCCCGACGTTACATGACCGTCCGGAACAATCGGCATTCCTTGACGAGGGATTCCCGGCTCGTCCATCACGAAGGCGGCGAGGCGCATGGCGGGACCCTCGGCCTTGATCTCGCGCAGGAGCGGGGCGCCCGTGAACTCCTTCTCGAGCACGCAGGCCCAGCCCAGCCCGGCCGAGATCGGGTCGGTCTCGGACGTGATGTCTTGACCGTGTAGCGGCAGGCAGGCCTCGAGGCGGAGCGTGTCGCGCGCGCCGAGACCGCAGGGCACGGCTCCGGCAGCGAGCACGGCGTCCCAGAGCTCGGTTGCCCGCTCGGCAGCGCAGATCAGCTCGCAGCCCAGCTCGCCCGTATAGCCGGTTCGGGCGCAGATGCAGGGCACGCCGAAGAGCTCGATCTCGGCGAAGGTGAAGGAGCCGGCCGGCGCGAGGCCGAGTCGTTCGAGTGCGCGTGGACCTTGTACGGCCACGATCGCGCGCTCATCGGAGAGGTCACGTAGCTGAACGCCCGCGAGCAGGCGCTCGCTCAACCAGGCGACGTCGGTCTCGCGGTTGGAGGCGTTTACGACCAGCAGGTAGCTCGTCTCGCCGCGGCGGTAGACGATCAAGTCGTCGACGATGCCACCCGACTCGTTCGTCAGCAGCGTGTACAGCGCGGTTCCGGGTCGGGCGCGATCAAGGTCGTTCGAGAGCAGGCGCTGGAGCGCCTGATGCGCTTCGGACCCGTCGATCTCGAGCACGCCCATGTGCGAGACGTCGAAGGCGCCGCTGTCGGTGCGTACCGCTTTGTGCTCGGCGATCACGCTCTCGTAGAGAACCGGCATCTCGTAGCCGGCAAACGGAACCATGCGAGCTCCGAGAGCCAGATGGCGATCGTAGAGCGGCGTTCGCTTCAACTCCGGCATGCCCTGCCGATGCTATCCGTCCTGGCGGCCGAGCCGCGTGATTGGGCTTGGCTAATCGGAGGGCGAGAAACTGGAGCCTATTTCGTAGGGATGTGCAGGCCCGGCGAGATAGGCCTTTAGTCTTCGCGCAGGAACGAGGGGATCTCGAGGACCTCGTCGGGCACGTCAAAAGACTCGGCCGTGCTCTCGCGCGGGCGCTCGGCGCCCTTCCTGGCGGCGCGCCAGCGCCGGTGCTCGCCGCCGGCTCCGAAGCCGGTCGCGATCACGGTCACGCGCACGCCTCCGGCAAGCGACTCGTCGATGACGGCGCCGAAGATCACGTTAGCGTTCTGATCGGCGGCGCCCGTGACGAGCTCCGCCGCCTCGTTGACCTCGAACAAACCAATGTCCGAGCCGCCGGTGATGTTGAGCAGGATTCCCGTCGCGCCTTCGATCGAGGCGTCGAGGAGCGGCGAGGAGACAGCTAGCTGCGCGGCATCGGAGGCGCGATTCGGCCCCGAGCCGTGGCCGATTCCCATCACCGCAGTGCCGGCGTCGCGCATGATCGTGCGCACATCCGCGAAATCGAGGTTGACCAGGCCGGGAACCGTGATCAGGTCGGTGATGCCTTGGACCCCTTGGCGAAGGATGTCATCGGCCATGCGAAAGGCGTCGACCACCGTCGTCCGCTTCTCCACCACCTCGAGCAAGCGGTCGTTCTCGACAATGATCAGCGTGTCGACCCGATCTCTAATCTCATCGATACCGTTGATCGCCTGCTCGGCGCGCCTGCGTCCCTCGAAGGTGAACGGCTTCGTGACCACTCCGACCGTCAGCGCTCCCAGCTCGAGTGCGATCTCGGCCACGATCGGGGCCGCGCCCGTGCCGGTTCCGCCGCCCTCGCCGGCGGTGACGAAGACCATGTCGGCGCCCTTGAGCGCCTCTTTCAACTCGTCGCGGCTCTCTTCGGCAGCCGCTTTACCGACCTCCGGATTGGCTCCGGCACCGAGTCCTCGCGTTACTTTGGCACCAATGTGGATCTTCACGTCGGCGTCGCACATCAGGAGCGCCTGGGCGTCGGTGTTCACCGCGATGAACTCGACGCCGGCGATCCCCGCGTCCACCATCCTGTTGACCGCGTTCGAGCCACCGCCGCCCACGCCGACGACTTTGATCACCGCTAGATAGCTGCTCGATTGGTCTCTCATCTGGAAAAGCTCGGCTTAGAATAGGTTTCGGCTAATGGCCAAGCCGCTCTGGACAGGCAGCGTACGCGCCCTCTCTGCGGCTGTCAATGCGGCATTCCGCCTTCGGTAAAGAGCCAACTCTAACTCTCTACCTTCGACTTTAGGGTCGTCCCGCTCACCGGCCGGCTCGGAACGCTGACATCGAGATAAGCGACCGACCCGACGGGGGGCGGACCGAGATCGGGCAGGATCTTCTCCACCACCACCAGCTTCAGCGCCGCTTGGGAGACGTCTCCGAAGCGCAGCTCGATGCCCGAGCTGGTCACCAGCGTCAAATTTCCGTCCGAGGCGATCACGTTCGCTAGCTGCAGTCCGCGCCCGGCGCGCCCGAGCGAAGCGAGCAGCTCGATCGCAGTTCTCACCCCGGTATCGCTGATCGGCGAGCCCCGCGTAACCTCCACCGAGGCGGGCACCCAGATGCGGGGAAAACCAATGCTTCGGCCAAGCGGGAACGGGCGCACCACCTTGTTGCTTGCCGCTATCAACCAAGCTTCCGAGCCCCGCCTGAGGATGGCAACAGGTAACTCCCGCCCTACGAAGACACGCAAGGTATTGGGGAAGGCGCGGTCGATCTTCACCGTTCGCACTTCCGGAATACCGAGAACCGCGCGCTCGATCGCAGACCTGTCCAGTCCCACCAGACTGTGACCGCGGAACGGCGCGACGACCGTGTCGATCTTCCTCGTCAGCGCCGGCGGCGCTCCCTCGACCTCTACCGCTCTGATCGCAAAGAGCGAGCTCTCGCGCGCGAGAAGATAGAGCCCGACCGCAGTCGCAAGCGCGGCGAAGAGAAGCGCGATCGTCCGTCCCGACGGCACGAGGACATGTAGCGTCGCGCGCCGTTTGCGGCGACGTTTGAGCGGCACGACTACGCGCGCCGTCCTTGCGCGAGCTGTGGTGGCCACGGCGCCTAGTTCGCGGCAGGCGAGAGCGCTCCTACTCGAGAGAAGCCAACGAGATCGCCCCCACTAGTCGCACCTCGGGCTCGAGTACGACGCCGAAGCGCTCGAAAACGCGGCGGCGAGCGAGATCCATCAGAGCGATCGCGTCGGCCGTCGTGGCACCGCCGGCGTTCTCGATGAAGTTGGCGTGCTCGGGCGAGATCCTGGCTCCCCCGATCTGCTCGTCCTTGAGTCCACAGGCGTCGATCATGCGCCCGGCGCCAAGCTCGTGCTCGGGGTTCTTGAAGACGCTGCCAAAGGTGTTGATACCGGTCGGCTGCCCGGCCTTGCGCTGCTCTCTCTTGGCGTGGATCCCTCGCTCGATCTCCTCCTGGGTGCTCGGGTGGAGCTTGAACTCGACCCGCACGACGACCTGCCCGGGCTCGAGATCGGAGCCGCGGTAGCGAAGACCGAGCTCGGCGAGCTCGAGCCAGCGCCGTCGTTCCGCATCCACGACCAGCGCCCGCGTTAGCACGGCGCCGAAGTCACTTCCCCAGGCGCCCGCATTCATGCAGACGCCGCCGCCGACCGTGCCCGGGATAGAGGCCGCGAACTCCAACCCTGAGAGCCCGGCCGTACGAGCCACATGCGCGATCAGTGCGTCGGCTGCGCCGCCTCCTGCGATCAGACTCTCGCCCTTGACCTCAGCCGAGGCCAGATCGCCTTCAAGCCGGAGCGCCAGCACTTCGGCGCCCTCGTCGGCGACGAGCAGGTTGGAGCCGAAACCGAGCGGGAGCAGCGGCAGCTCACGTTCCGCCGCCCAGGCGAGCGCCTGCGCCACATCCTCCTCGCTACGCGTTCGTGCGAAACCGCGTACCGGGCCGCCGCTGCCGAAGGTCGTGAAGAGCCCGAGCGGGACTCCTTCCTCGATCTTCACGAGAGCGCCTCCAAGAGCATCGGGGCCGCCTCCTCCACGTCGCCCGCGCCGACGGTGAAGACCAGGTCGCCCGCTCTGACCCAACCCCCCATAAAGAGGACTGCGTCCTCCAGAGTCGGCGTCCAGGCGAGTGGCATCCCCGG
>Ga0182017_10001152_pt1 | contig 20709 bp, 23 predicted proteins | sample 712E3DmetaG_FD_120492 | JGI IMG/M metagenome (GOLD analysis project Ga0182017, IMG submission 120492) | Permafrost microbial communities from Stordalen Mire, Sweden - 712E3D metaG | ecosystem: Environmental > Terrestrial > Soil > Wetlands > Permafrost | place: Sweden: Stordalen | collected... | reverse complement strand
TTTTCGGACACCCTTTTCATTTTAAAGAGCTTGAAAGCCCCAAAGGCCAGTCCGCCAAAAATTCCTATTTTCAGTAGCTTGTTCATTTGCGCTTGTGACTTGAGAGTTTTTTAACTTTGTCAATACCTACTTTGACCCCATAGCCTACCAATGCGGAAATAGCGGCATAAAAGGCCACTTCAAAGATTCCCTGGAAGGTGATGTTGACAAGAACAAAGTGGGCAGTAAGGGCTTTACCCACACCTCCGAAAACCCCGGAGGCTGTTACAATGAATGAGTTGTTTTGATTCTGTGACATGGCGATGCGATTAAAATTTGATGTAAAGGTGCATCGACCAAAATGCTTGCTTCTAACTTGCCCTAACTTGTGCTTGAATTTTTAACGATTTTCTAACTTGCGTTAACTTGTACGATGATTATTTTAGACTAACTTATTTAAGAATGAATTCTTTAGTATATTTACTTCAAATAAAGAATCATAACGATGAAAATTGAAACCAAATTTGAGAATATTGATAATTTAATAATCAGTAGATTGAAAAATTCAGAAAGTTCAATAAAAGCTGCACTTGCATATTTTACTGATGATAATATATTTTCAGTTCTTTGTGAGAAGGCATGTAATGGACTGGATGTTAATTTGATAATATCCAATAGTGATTCGAATTTTATTGATAATAAAATTGATTTTGGATATCTTTCTCAATGTGGTGGCAAATTTAGTCTTATAGATTCCTCTGAACATTTGATGCATCATAAGTTTTGTATAATAGATGACAGTATAGTAATCACCGGATCATACAATTGGACTAATAGAGCAGCTAAATATAATTATGAAAATATTATTGTAATTGAAGAAAATGATGAAGTCATTCAAAATTTTAAAAATGAATTTGACAAACTAATAGCAAATTCTTATGATAGATCGGCATTAAATTCAAGTTTTGAGTGTATTGCAGATATTAGCAAGAATGTAATATCTGAAATACAGGAAACTTCAAAAAAAGAAATTTCTTTATCTGGTATTCCGACAGGATTCATTAAGTTAGATAGAATAATATCCGGGTTAAATAAATCAGATATTATCCTTATTTCTTCTTTACCCGGAATTGGTAAGACCTCATTTGCTCTTTCATTAGTCCGTAATGTAGCGGTAGATTTTGGTAAAACCGTAGCCTATTTTAGTTTAAAAATGACTAAAGATAAATTGACAAGGAGATTACTGGCTTTAGAAACCAAAATTTCAAATGATAAGCTTAAAGTTGGGCGTTTAGATAACAACGAATGGGAGCATTTAGATGAAAGGCTTAAAGCAATTGTAAATACAAAGATTTATATAGATGATTCACCAAATCTGTGCTTAAAAGAATTGATATATCGTAGCAAAAAATTGTATTATCAAAAAAACATTGATTTAATAATCATAGATTATTTAGAGCTGCTAAAATCTGATAATTCAAAAAATGAGACATCTAATAATAAATTTCAAAGGGAATTTGAATTAACTTGTTTCACCAGAGATTTAAAAATCTTAGCAAGAGAACTAAATATTCCGATTATAATACTGTCTCAATTAAATCGAGGTTCGGATTCTAAAACACAAATAACACCGAGCCTTAAAGATCTCGCAAATGGACTTGAAAATCATATGGATGTTATTATCTTTATTCGAAGACCAGAAATGTATGGTTTTTTAGAAGATGAGGACGGAAATTCTTTAAAAGGGATTGCTGATATTAAAATTGTCAAAAACAATGATGGTTATATCGGTAATTTTTATTTAAGGTTTTTAGAAGAGTCTTTATCTTTTGAAGAATATTTCGAGGAGGATGTGAACACTATAATTCCGCCGAGTTTTGGATCGAAAATGAATAATAATTGGAATGGAGACTCGCCATTTTAGTTTCTATTAGATTCAATAGTTAAGTAAAATATGAATGGATTAACATTGTCTGACGGGGAGTGAATACTTTTTGGGTTGGTTTATACCCAATTTTCTTAAGTTGATTGAATAGTTTGGAATTTTGTTTTATCCAAAGCATAAGTGTACTTCTGTGAATACCATATTCCGCAGCAAGCTCTGCTTTTGACGTTGAACGGCTCATGGCTTAAAAAATTGATTGTTTATATTGGGCTTTTGCATATTCATCCAGCGCTTCAAGCAACCGCCAGGCTTTTTCTTTCTGTTGATCCAGGCAGCTTTGGAAATGCTTGTCTTTGCATGAGCGGACAATGGAAGAAACAAGTTTACGGATGCGTCTTTCAATGTATTCGACTTGGTGCGGCTTTTTCAGGTCAAGTTTGTTGTTTATTTCCAGGACAATGGATGCTTCATCAATCCTGGGTTCTGTTACCAGGGTAATATGACCCAAAACGCCAATGATGGCATCCAGTTGATTTACCAGTGCCTTTATAGTATTCAAAGGAATTGAACTTTCTGTCTCGAAATATTTCAATGCCTTTGTTACTTTGAAGAAATCCTTTTCAGCCTGCAATAACGAGTTATAGATTTTTAAAAGAGGCTTTACCGAATGTGAAGGGGATTCGTCTATCAGTTGGAATAATTGTTCAAATGCTGATTTTGATTTTTTTTTCCTGTTCATGGCTGAGAATTTTAAAAGTTCCCAGCAAAAATTGGGATAAACTAATTGCCTCTTGACCAGGATGTTTAGTATAGTCTATACTTGGCTATTTTTGTATTAAAAAGTATAGATTTGTATAAAAATGTTGCTTTTTGTAGTTAGAAAATCGGATCAAATACTTATTGGCATGATGGTTGTATTCATGTTGATAGAAATTCCTTAAATGATGTGAATTGTTTATATTTAAGGTCACGTTTTTATATAATTTAGATAAAATGAAATTATTACAAACCCAAACCGATTTAAGTGCACTTAACGAAAAGCAAAAAGAAGCTGTAATAACGGAAGATAAAAGGGTGCTGATATTAGCCGGAGCAGGTTCCGGGAAAACTAAAACATTACTTCAAAAACTTATTTACCTAATCAATGATAAAAATGTTAAACCGGGTAATATTTTAGCCATCACATTTACAAAGAATGCCGCAAACGAAATGATTGACAGGCTTATCTGTTCTGCCGATGAATCAGGCGAATTTGAAAGGATTATCCAGGATAGGCAAATCTCTACAAAAGAGAAAGAATATAACCGTTATATGTTTACAAAGAAGTTTAAATGGATTGACAGCTTGACCATAAAAACTTTTCATAGCTTGTGTTACAATATCCTAAGAAACTATGGCGCAGGAGAATTCGATAATAAATTTAAAGTGATTGGAGACCAAAAATCAACGGACGAGCAGTTTGAAAAAAACACAGCCCCAGAGACTGATTTCGAAGTAATGCACAAAATAGTAATCGAAGCTTGTGACGATCAGGAATATCTATTAAATCTTAAAAGATATATCCTTGATTATTTTATAGATAAAATCCACCTGGAACGAAAACCAGGCAGTTTGCATGAATATGATGGGAAATTTTATACAACGCTAAAAGGTGAGACTGTTCGATCCAAATCAGAACGTGATATTGCAGATTGGCTTTACAGGCACAATATCAAATACTCCTATGAACCTGAAATAAATATTAAAGATTTCGATTTTAAGCCTGATTTCTATATTCCACAGGCGAATATTTACCTCGAACATGTTAGCGATAAAAGCTATTACATGAAAGATAAAGAAGAACAATTCGAGAAAGCCGGTAAGGTATGCGTAACAACATACGAAGCCATGACTAAAGATTCAACATTGTTTAATAGGGCTTTAGATCGGATTATCAAAGGACGTCTATCCAACAATTATGCACCTGAAATGGCGCTAAATTTTGAAGAAGAATTCAAAACATACCATGAAGATGTTAAGGATTTTATTCAACAGGTTCTACGGGTATTAGATATGATAAAGGTTGAAAATCTCTCATTCAAAGATATTTATGAAAAGTCGCAGCAAGATCAACATGAACGAATTAGGATTTTTTATCAATTGGCGTATCCGTTATTTGAAAAATATACAGCCTATTGCGTGAACAAATCATATTTGGATTTTAATGATATGATTATCCGAACCTTATCATTATTCAAAAATCAATCTGAAATTAAACAAAAATTTCAAAACAATTATAAATACATTCTTGTCGATGAGTTCCAGGATGTAAATAATCTCCAGGTTGAACTGATAAACCAACTCCTTACAAAGGATTCCCAATTGTTTTGTGTTGGAGATGACTGGCAGAGTATTTATGGGTTTCGGGGATCGGAAGTAAATTATATTATCAACTTCGATAAATACTTTGAAGGTGCAAAAGTTATAAAACTTAGGCTTAATTATAGAAGTACGGAAAACATAGTTGGGGCAAGCAATGAAGTAATTAAGCATAATAAATTTAAGATTGACAAGGATATAGTTGCTTCTAAAAAATCAAAAAGTAAAATCAATATTTATGCTGCTAATAACGTAGAAGAAGGAGTTGAATATTTTATAACTGAAGCCAAACGGCTATTTTCTAATGGGTATAGTAATGAAGATATTCTCGTACTATATCGGAGAAATAAGATGTTCTCACCATATTATGAGAGAATCAGGAAAGAAAAACTCAATATAAAAGGGAGGACTATCCATGCTTCAAAGGGGCTTGAAGCCAAAGTCGTATTTATTATCGGGTTGACCGAAGGTAATGGTGGGTTCCCGGATATTTGGCTTGAGGATAGGATTTTTCAGGTGGTACGGAATGTTAAGCACGATTTGCTATTGGAAGAAGAAAGACGATTGTTTTATGTCGCGCTCACACGTGCAAAAGACGAACTTTATTTAATAACCGAAAAGGGCAATGAGTCCAGTTTCCTGGATGAAATCCCCGAAGAATATTCCGTATCTTACAAGAAAAGCATTAGACCGATTGTGGATATTGTTTACCTATGCGAAAACTGTAACAACCAAATAGACAAATTTTTCAAGTATTGTCCACATTGTGGAATTAAAACAAACGCTCAAGATGGGAATAACACATGAAAATTTTCAAAAGGCTCATCGCATAGGCTGGACTATAGAGGAATAAAATCGCAAGTATTTTGGAAATGTTTAAAACTTATTTTTTAATCAACCCTTAAAAACTCCCATATTTCCTTAAAATCAATTTTTTCATAGTTACAGTATTCCCTTATAGTAATTTTTTTCTTATCCAAAGCAATTGCATCCCTGATAGTATGGTGTAACCTGCTACAACTTTGGTAGCTGCTGCTGCCGGTTAGTATCATCAGGTCTTTCACAGTAAGAAATATGCCGCCTTTAACTAATCGTGACATTTTACCCGGTTTTATGGTTTCGATGAATGCTTCTTAAGTGAGCAATGGCTTCTTCTTCAATTTCCTCTTTGGTTTGTATTCGACCGGAATCTAACCAACTGAGCAGTTCGCTCCGTTTAAACCAGAGTTTCCTGCCTTTTTTTAAATGGGGTATAGCACTGCGGTGGGTGAGACCATAAATGGTAGGTTTAGCCAAATGAATAACTTCCGATGCTTCCTCGATAGATAAATATTCTTTAGCTTCTTGTTTTTCCTTGTATGTATTCAGTTCCTGCTGAGACGAGGTAAGTTTTTCAGCTATTTTATCCGCAAGTTCATCCAGCGAAATATTGGTAAGGATCATTTTTTCCATTGTCGTAGGATTTTACACTACAAAGGAAAAAACAATAAATGTAAAATGCTATATATCAAATGACTATAAACAAGTTGTCTTTCTGTGGCCTGCTTTGGCTTCTTATGGCCGAATAAGATTTGGGTTGAAGTGGCCATAGGAAGACATAGAATGCCTTATTCGGCCACGTTGTTGGATTTTGTTAGCAGGGTTTCCAAATCTTCCAGTAAATCAGTAAGTTTGTAACGAATGAGGTTGTTATTCAGTTTTGCATAGCGGATGTACTTGTGGGTTCGCCAGTAGTAGAGCGTAGTCCTGTTTACTTTAAGGATTTTGCTGGTTTCGGGTTCTGTATATAAATTGGTTCGAGCATGACCAGTTGTTTTGCCCAGGGAAGCCCTTAAATCACTAATGATTTCGTCAAGGTTATAAACCAATGCCCTGTTTACTTCTTTAAGATTACCTGCCAGTTCTTTAACAGAAATGTATTTTTTATGAGGCTGGTTTTTCTCAATTTCTTGTAGATTTCTTTTTATTTCGCTTATTTTGAAATATTTATCCATTGCCGATATGTTTTCTTAAAGATACAAAATAATGAGCAATGAAAAATACTTTCTGTGTATCAAAATGTGTATCAAATAAAAAATCCCGGATTTTTTAAATTTCCGGGATTCCTTGTCATTTCAGGCTCCCCCTCCAGGACTTGAACCTGGGACCCTCTGATTAACAGTCAGATGCTCTAACCAACTGAGCTAAGGAGGATTATTTAATAAAATGTTTTTTCGTTGCTAAAAATGCGATGCGAAAGTAATAGCTTTCAGTAAAAATTGCAAACTATTTTGATAAAAAACTTCTAATCTTTTTTATGTTTATTTTTATTACTGATTACCAAAATGTTTCATAAAACTTCACATTACTTGTAAATTTTATAGTCTTACAAATTAATATTATATATCTCTCCTATGCTTTTAGCAACTGAATCAGGAGAAAATTTATCCCTATTTTCAGTGGCAATAACTTTATTATCAAATTTTTGTACAATAATCTCATGGAGCCCTTTAAACCATGCATCTAGTGTGTTTTCAACCAATATACCATTGTTTGAATTTATTATTTCAGGTAAGGCACCAACATTAGATGCAAGAACAGGAGTTCCTGTTGATAAAGCTTCTACTGTAACTATTGAAAAGGTTTCGATTTCTGAAGCGTGCATAAAGACATCTGTTTGACCTAAAATTGTAGCGATTTGGGTTTTATTTATATGGCCTAACCAATTAATTTTTAAATTATTAGGGTATTTAACCCAAACAAAATCTTCTTTCTGCACACCGTCTCCAACCACATTAAGATTCAGACTTTTATTAGTTTCACAAGCAAATGTCAGTAGACTATTAATTATTAAATCGAGGCGTTTAGGCTTTTCCCATTTAGCAACACAAGTAAAATAAAGTTCCCCAGGATTTTCTAAATGCTTTGGTATGTACCGAAACAACTTAGTGTCAATTATATTAGGTACAATTTTAATATTTGTGTTACCTGTAGCCGACTTAATTTTTGTTGCTAAAAAGTTAGAAACACATAATATGGCCTTACTATCTCTATAGGTTTTTAAAGCGATACTTCCATAAATAGGGTGTTTTAATATCTTTTCAGCTTTTGACCAATGTTCTGAGATGATGTGTTTTGAATTATATTTTTTTGACAGAAAGTGTCCGACAATTGCACAAGGAAAAATTACATTGGAATGGATAATTTCAAAGGTAAGCCATGCATATTTTTTATATAAAATTTTCCTGAGTATAAAATAAATTAACCAAGGATTAAGATAAATAAATTTCCACCATAATGATTTTATAGTTATAGATATTTTCTTGCTTAAATAGAGGGGATTTTCTTCTAAATTGATAGAAAACAAAGCTTTATTTGAACTTATAACATTGACTTCAAGAAACACAACATCATTTCGGTTTTTACAAACAGCATTGATCTGTTCATGAATAAATATGCCCTTCCCAGGCTCCTTTAAAGTAGGATTCCAAAATGAAATAATCAAAATGTGCTTCATTTGATCTTCTAGTAATTAATTTTTGTCATTTCAATAAAAAATAACCAGAATATTTTAAAAATCCTAAAATTCTTTAAATATTTTACATCTTTTTTAGTTCAAATATTCCGCATCCAAAAATGCAATTGAAATTATTATTTATATCATTCTGATGTAATTTGCAATTTTCTATAAGGTCTCCTTTATCATTTACATAGGAAAAACTAACGACGATAAATTTTCCCTTAAAGATGTTAAGCAAATATTCTAGAGCAAAAACACGATGGGCATTAAACTCGATTCTTTGTTTTCCGATAGGTACGGAAAAATAAAAATTACCCCCATCCTGCAACATTTTGTGTACATTGTTTATTCCTTTTAAATGTCCATAATAATCTATAGGATCGCCATATCTTCCTAAACCAAAATGTTCTATAGAGTGGAGTGCTGAAGCAGAATCACAATAACCGACCATATCGTCAGTTAATTGCATGAGATTGGCTTGTTTGAAAATAATATTGCGAACTTTACTATCCTGATTGCGAATATCTAACACTTCCACTTCGCGAAAAACAGCCAGATGAGCTACAAAACCATCGGTACGCGAACCGATGTCGACATGTCGTTTGGGTTTATTTTCAAATATTTTTCGGGCTACAAGTAGATCTTGATGGAAATAGTGCCCACTCATAGTGCCCGAACTTACAAAACGTTCGTTAAGAATTGGAAATTTATTTCCAAACGGGAAATCATTGTTTGTACCTTTTTGTTTTTTAATTTTACGTAAATCTTTAATATAGAATGGGAAAACCCTAATAGAGTTTAAAAACAGTACTGGATCAAATCCAATGTGTTTTGTTTTTTTTCGAATTCTCCTAAGAATTGTTTTCATTAAAAGTTTAAAATTTTTTTCAGGAATCGTATTTTTTTTATTTTATATAAAGGAATGATATACTGATCGATCGATCGAGTAAATTTTAAAAGCACATTTACATTTTGGTTAATAAGAGAATATCTAAGCTTATTTTCATCAACCATTTTAAGAAATGCGTCTGCTCTATTGTGCCATGTATGTTCCTTTAATGCTTTTTCTCTTGCTTTTTGGCTTATGAGGGTAATTTCAGATTCATTATTAAGATAATAATCAATCTTTTCGATCCATTGATAAGGATCATCAATTGCCACTACTTCATTTTTATCAAAATATTTTGCAATTAAATCACTGGCATTGTTTATTTGGAAACATCCGGCCATGGCCAAATCGAATAATCTGTTATTAGCATCCATTTGGTATTCCTGGCCTTTATATTGAATATCGTTATGGAGATTTAAGCAGATTTTACCAGAGTTATATATCTGATTGAGTAGTTTTCCATGTGCAACAAGTTGAAAGGGATGGCCATATTTATCCCACCCATTGCCAATTAAAAGTATTTCCCAATTTTTCTTTTTTGCGGTTTCAATTAAAAGATTGATATACTTATATCGACCGATTCCACTGTTTGCATTACCAACGAAAACAATATCATAAAGTTTTGCCTGATTTAAAGGTCTAAAAATGGTTTCATCTGAAGCAAATGGTAAATGGTAATAAGGTATTTGTAATGAATTATATTTTCTAAAAGTGAGGTTAGAAGAGTCGGTTCCGTATGTAAATAGAATTCTTTTTCCCCATCGTTTAATAAATTTTCTGTAAAAGAAAGTAAAAGAAGGAGTTACATATAAAATAATTGGCCCTTTGAAATTTAACATTGCTTTTGCGGCTCGACGTTCATGTCCTTCAACTAAAGGAACTACAACAATATCAGCTTTTATTCCATAAGGCGAACCTGTAAAATTCACTTCGACACCTATGACTTGCAATGCCTGCCAAAAACTTCTGTACATTCCACCAAATGTTGCATTGATTTGTGGATTATCCAGATTTAAGTTAAAAAAGCAAATATTCATACAAATAAGTAAGCAATGAAATTAATTTAAAGTTACAAGTATAAAATTCTACTTTTCATAAATATAGAAATCTGCCAGAGAAGTCGAATCAGGATTATTTTTATCATATTTATATTTGTTTTCGACTGTTTTTATTAATTGCCAATTTTTTTGATTAGCATCAACCCAATTGGTAAATTTACGATGGCGTTCATGTTGTGTAGGTGTGCCATCAATGTTGCTCGCATACACAATTACATATTTGGTCGATGCATTAAACAAGTGTACCATATACTTGTTAAAAACATCATCTTCAACTAAATGAAAAATTACATCGAGCGAAAGACTTAATTCTGATTTAAAAATGTTGTGATTGTCGCAAAAAGCATAAGAATCATATAGATAAAAACTTTTTGTACGATCGTTGCTGAATTTATTCATGCAAATGCGTATAGCCGTGGCAGATACATCGAGACCAATATATTTTGGATAATTTGCCAGAGTAAGCTGGTTACCATCGCCACAACCGAATTCGATGACCGATGCAATATCCTTTTCTTTAATAAACGAATTGATTACCTCTGCTTTAAAATTGGCCAACTGGTTATATGAGCCCGAGCCCGAATTGCCGCCTTTTGAATAACGTTGTTCCCAATACATTGCCGATCCGGGAAAGTTCTTTTTGCGTTTATACAAAAATGCTGAGGCCCTATTAACCAAAAATTTAATAGGTAAAGTTTTTTGGGTTTTCATTTGGTTATTTTTACAAAAATGCTTGAAAAGCAACATTATTATACTAAATGTGCAAATATATTTCTTTTTTCTTTCAGGTTTAATGTGATTCGAGAATTATAAATATTGAAAAGAATTTTTCATTTAATAACTGAGGGTCTTCCATACAAAAACTATTTCTCATATTTTTGTCTGGTATACATAAAATTAATATAATGATCATAACAGCATTATTTGGCGGGCTTGGGAATCAGATGTTCCAATATGCAAGTGGTAAAGCTCTGGCATTGCGTAACCGAACATCGTTGAAAGTCGATTGTCAGTATTTCGACCCGCTATTTCTAAAAAAAGCAAAAGCTACAATTCGCGAATACGAATTGCCGGTTTTTGCACTTGAAGTTAAGAAAGCGAGCTTGTGTTGTGTTAATTTGTATGCTCCGTTTATTTCGTTGAAAACTAAAAATAGTTTTGCTATTAACAAGGTTTTCAATCCATTATATATCAGCGAAAAAAGGAAGTTCTTTTATCAGACACTGCCATCGAGAAAATTTGTATACTTGTATGGATACTGGCAGTCATGGAGATATTTTCGGGATTTTGAAATGGATATTCGGAATGATTTTAAGTTTTTGAAACCGGTAAAAGATCAGAACCTTGAAATATTAAATCAGATTAGAACTTCAATGGCAATAAGTGTGCATGTGAGGTTGGGCGATTTTGGCAATATCAATACACTCCCATCAGGATATTATTCGAAAGCCATCGATTTGATGAACCAAAAATATCCGGATGCCACGTTCTTTGTGTTTTCCGATGAACCACATTGCGCCAGCAAATATTTTACCGGACTTAATTTTGTTTTAGTAAATGGTAATGCAGGACTTAACAGTTATATTGATATGCAACTCATGAGTCAGTGTAAGCATCATATCATTGCTAACAGTTCCTTTAGCTGGTGGGGAGCATGGTTAAACGGCCAACCCAATAAGATTGTAGTTGCCCCATCAGTTTGGTACGACAATAATACGGACACGAGCGATATTTTACCTCCTGATTGGATTAGACTATAATTTAATGGCTTAAAGATTGAATGAACTTGGAATATTCTTCAATCTTCATACTATATTTTTCTATAAACGTTGGGTTTAGTTGGTTTCTGAATAGAAGAAGATTGTCCCCAAATTTATCGTTTCGAATTACATCAACGGTTACATCTTCAAAAATACATTCTGCCAGTTCTCTCACATTGTTTTCGTCGAATACATGAAAATGCATGTATGGGTATGCCACGGGGTATTTTTCGTGAAAAGGTTTTTGCCATCCGTGTTTTTCTATAGCAGACGCAATATAATCTTCGTTATGTGTTGTGTCGTCGAACCACGTCATTTTTTCGAAATCGTCAAATAAATGTTCCACTTTTGTTGGTTCCCGAAACTTGTCGAAGGTGTATCGATAATTTGGAATAGCGTGAAATTGATAGCCATTTTCTTTTGTGATAAAATAAAAATTGAGCAATAGATACACCGGGTTTGGCGAATGTTCAATCACATTGCTCGATATACTCGAATCGAATTTGCGATGAATGGTTTTGTTGCCCAGTGCAAAATGCATATCCAAAAGAATCGTTTTTCTGTCCCGTTGTATCCTGTTTCCTTTCCATACCCAGAGTATTTCTTGACGGAGAAGCTTTTTATAGGTTTGGAACATTGCAGCCAGCGTTTGAGTATCTTTTCCGGTAAGCACTTCCCCATACCCACCGTCTTTCACATTAATATCGGTAACCTTACAGTTTTTATAGTTAAGAATCTGATCGACGCTGCCCCCAATGCGGGCAACTTGTCCCTGAATATATTGATCTACCTTTTGGTTGATTTCAGAATTTAATAAAAGGCCCATTTCTATTCTTGTTTATTAACGAATAACAATATTTGCCCTGATACACAGGAATTTTAAAATGTCTGCTAATGTATCCTTTTCCATTTGGTTTGAAACTTCAATGGAATTAAAGCCTTTAGTCAGTTTAGAAATCAATTCATTGTAGAGTGGCGCTAATGCATTGTTTCGCAGATCATGAAAAAATTTCCGGGCTTCCGCTGGTGGGTAATATTCTACAACCTGAGAATCCAGCCCAATAGTTTGAGTAGATGGGATGGTATAAAAACTATAAAGTTGTTCGAAATACCAGGTAAATGCCTCAGGTGTGCGCAACCGCATGCTATGGATGTTTGCCTCTATACACTTGGCAAAATGTTTATTACTAGCCCTATGATTAAAAACAAGACTTGGCATGCTAAATCTGCGTGCTAATTCTTTTTGCCAAGAAGGAAATGGTACGGTGAGGTATTCGGAAAGAAAAAATATAACACGAAAACGTGCAAAGTAAACTTCAAAATTCCCAATCACAGAATTGGTATAGTTTGCATCGTATACACGGTAATGATACCAGGGATCATCAGTACGCTTAAGGTTAAGGCTTGTGACTTTATCCTGTTGGAAATCAAACCAATATTCAATGTACCATTTTAAGTAATTGATGCGGACATGGGTTTCGAATTTATCACGACGAACAAAAAAATGGTCAATAATAAGATTTGAGCCTAAGAGAGTTAATACTTTTTTAGGAGCTTTAACACCCAGGGTTTTGGGAGCCTTTATAACCTTGTCGGGTCGGCCTGAATCAAAAAACTGAACCATGGAACAAAAAATCCCATCGACTTTTGGGTCTTTGAAATGTTCAATGTTTTTCTCTAACGAATTGTTTCGATACAAGCGATCGTCGGAATGAATTAGCAATACTAAATCGCCGGATATATGAGGACAAAGGTTGTTAAGCGCAACCAATTGCCCCTTATTTTCCTGTTGAAAAAAATAAAGACGGGAGTCATTAAAAGACCGGATCACATTTGCAGTATTATCGGTGCTCCCATCGTCCATAATAAGGAGTTCCCAGTTGGCATAGGTTTGATTCAATACAGTTTCGATGGTCGAAGCAATTAACTTCTCATCATTGTACGTGGGCATTAGTATTGATATCTTCATGATTGTATTGATTAACCCCGGCCTATTTTTTTAAGAAATTGGTTTTTAAATAAGTTAATAGTTCCCGTAATATCGTCCGATATATTCAACCCGTAAATAATGGGTACAAAAATAACACACAACAGGATACTTCTAGTTATAATTCGTGCAAGAAGTGAAATAACCGAATGGTTTTGTATATGAAACCAGGAAATATTAAAGCCAAGGTTCAGCATGTAACTAACGAATATTCCGATAAGTCCAACTATCAATAACAGCAACCATTTGCGTGAAAACGGATGTATCTTTTCTTTTGCATACAAATAGATAGTCTTAAAACTGTTGGCCATAAAGGAAAGAATTATGAACGCGGTCGCAGCGCCAATAATGCTAAATTTTTTAATCAAAAAGTAATTGATAGGAATTGAAATAATGACCGATATAATATTGCACCATAAATCGACCCAGTAGTATTTTCTTGAGGTTTGAAGGATATGCGAATTAACGCTGGTTGCGAAATCGCAAACACGCATGATACCAAGGATAAGTAATGCAAATTTGGCTTCATAAAAAATATGAGGTGTTCCAAAAAAACGATCCGGCAGAATGTGTAAAATATCATTTACACTCGACCATATTAGAAAAAAAATAAAACCACAAATAATAACCAATGTAAGAGCGCTTTTTTTATAAATCTCTTGAATTTTGGCCCGGTCATTTCGTCGCCATGCATCTGATATCAATGGAATTGATATGGTAATAACTGAATTCCCTGGTATGACGATAGGACTAATAATAAATTTAACAATACTATAAATCCCAGCCTCTCCCAATCCAATTAATCCGGCAATTGCAAAAGTGTCGACAAATTGAAAAGTGACGCTCAATATGCTGGTCCCCCATGTCGATAAGGAGTATTTAGCTATATTACGCCTTAACTTCCTGGTTAAAGTGCTTATTTTTAATGGTATATATAAAAGTTTATTGTAATAAAGGTTCAGGATTAATAAAAGTGCCCCGGTCCAGTACATAATCAGATAAAGATCCATCACTCCATGAAAACTTAACCACCCTGCAGCAAAAAGAAGTGCAGCAGAAAGGTTAAAGAATTTGTAAAACAATTCACGTACAAATGAGCTCCAGACAGTAAATTTATAATTGTTGTTGAACGATTCAAACACATAGTAATAAAAATAACCCATTGCAAAAAGTGGGAAAAGGTACATGTACTCAACAAACAAAGGGGCATTTTTAATAAATTTCCGGACAATAAGGTCTCTGTTTAGATACGATAACCCAAGTACCAGCAACATACCAAGAGTGCCAACAACCAAAGCAATAGTTAATAAATCACGTTTTTTAGGTTCCAGGTATACGCGATAATAGGGCAAAAATTTATTGGTTACTACTCCCATACCCAGATTTCCAATGGTCACAATTTGGGTTGCAAAAGCTATAAATACCGTAATGAGTCCATACTGTATACTGGTAAAATACCGGGGCATCACAAATACTATGTTAATTGCCCCAATAGCAAAACCTATGAAAGTTATAACTGTCGATTTAATGCTTTGGTTCCGAATAATTCCCATCTAAAATAGTGCTGTGGTCTTTTCTAAATTCCTACAAACGTACAAAAATATTAAAAATCTAAGCCTTAATCTCCACCAAATATCCCCCATATTTCCGGATATTTATTACTTTGCCTTCATCGAAAATCAGGTACTGGCCCTTAATACCATTAAGCATACCGGTGACCACCGATTGTTTTTCTAAATCAATGCTAATAACCTTTTGAGGGATTAAAAGGTACGGATATGTTAACTCAACTACAGTATCGTCATTACTATTATAATTGGCCAAATCCGGGGGCAGTAAAGCAGCAATTCGTTTTTTCTCCTCAACCAAGGAAACATTTTCGAGTATTATATTCATCAGCATATTCCGCCAATTGGTTTTATCAGTCATATGCTTTTTAAGTTCAACTTCAATAAGCCCGGCCATGTAACGATTCGGTGTTTGTGCGAGCTTAATAGCTTTAGAGGCTCCCTGATCAATCCAGCGGGTAGGTATTTGAGATTTTCGGGTAACACCAACTTTAACAGCACTCGATAAAGCAAGATAAATGAAATGATCCTGCAGGCAATGTTCACGCGCCCATTCCATGTCACGAGCAATGCCCTCGTGGGCACGACAAAGTTCAGGACGCAAAACGCAGTCTTCAGTCTCAGGTATCGATATAAAGCACGGATAACAATACCCTTGTCCGAACGATTTTTTGGTAATACGTCCGCAATTCAAACAATGAATTTCGTTAAGCCATGTTAATGAAATTTCGTGACCAAGCAAATCGTTCATATACAACATCTCTTCTCCTATCGGAAGCTGGTACTGAATTGGGATTGAAAGTTCAGTAGCCATTTTGGAAATTATACCTGTTTGCTTCATGCCTTTTAAGATCAATTAAAAATAAATTTACACGTAAACAGCCCAAAGTAAAGGAAAAAGATAAAATAATAAAAATATTTTGAAAATTTTAGTACTATGTTTTGCATAGTACTAAAAATATAATATATCTTTGTATCACATTTAAGTATCATAAATAACATATAAAAATGAAAAAAGTTGTCACTATACATTTGTCAGGTAAGCTGTTCCAGATTGAAGAAGATGCTTATCAAAAGTTAGATAGGACCCTTTCTCAAATCAGGTTGAAAGATACTATAGGATGTGAAGCAACAGAAGCCAAATTGGCCGAACTTTTCAATAACCGTGCCGAATTAGGGCAAAAGGTAATCACCTTTCAAATGGTTTATGAAATCCTGCGCGATCAGGGTTTACTTAATAATGGGAACAATGGAAAACAAGAAAAAAAAGAACCTTACCAACGCCTTTATCGGCAAACCAAAGATAAAGTCATTGGGGGAGTGTGTTCCGGACTTGGCCAATACTGGAGTACCGATCCAATACTTCTAAGATTATTATTTGTTGTGTTGTTCTTCGGTTTCGGAACTGGCCTGCTACTTTACATTATAATGTGGATAGTAATTCCCAAAGCCACTTAAAAGCACATGATATTTTATTACTAAAGGTATGAATACAGATAATGCCAAAGCTCAAATGCGAAAAGGGGTACTAGAGTACTGCATTTTGCTTATCCTCTCAAAAAATGATGCTTACGCTTCAGATATCATTAAAAAATTAAAAGAGTCGCGTATGATCGTTGTCGAGGGGACACTCTATCCCCTTCTTACCCGGCAAAAAAATGCCGGTTTGCTCAACTACCGTTGGGAAGAATCGCAACAAGGCCCTCCTCGTAAATATTACGCTCTCACTGATATGGGCCGCGAATTCCTGAAAGACCTTGACAATTCGTGGAACGAATTGATAAACTCAGTTTCTTCACTAGGACAAACACTTAGCTAATCCTCTGAAAATCAAAAATAATCATGAAAAAGACAGTAATTATCAACATTAACGGCACTATTTTCCATATCGACGAAGATGCGTATGACAAGCTTCAGGCATATCTGGATACATTAAGGCATTACTTTGGACCAAAACCCGAAGCAAATGAAATTATCGAAGATATTGAAGCTCGTATCGCGGAACTTTTTCAACCAAAAGTTTCTGAAGCTAAACAATCCATAAATATCCGGGATGTCGAAGAAATAATCGGAATTTTGGGCAAACCTGAAGATATTGCCGGCGCAAACGACGAAAACTTTGATGCAGATGCAGAACCGGAATATAATAAAACATCGCGAAAAACCAGTCGCCGTTTACATCGCGACCCCGATCATTCCATATTAGGAGGTGTATGTTCAGGTTTAGCCGCTTATTTTGCTATTGATCCTGTGGTATTCAGGCTGCTTTTCATTGCTCTTCTATTTGTAGGAGGTATATCGTTTATTATTTACCTCATACTCTGGATAGCATTACCTCTTGCCAGAACCGCAACGCAAAAACTTGAGATGCGTGGCGAAAATGTCACTATAAGTAATATAGAACGCACATTTCGCCAGGAATATCAACATGTTAAAAAGAATATAGACCGTCTCGATCCACAATCGATTTGGACGAATATTCGCGACTTTATTAACGAAGTTTTCATACTTCTCGGTAAAGCTTTAAAAGTCGTATGGAGTATTCTCAGGTTTGCATTTGGGCTTATTCTTATCATTGTTTCGCTGGCTTTTGTTGCTGCCATGGTAGGGGCTATATACTTTAACTTTAATGGTTTTATATCTGGCGAGCTTGCGGGTGAAAATGTCGGTTCCTTAAGAGATTTTTTAAATTACATTATCGCGCCTGAGAGCGCGGATACCCTTCTGATCCTTGCCATTATTATTGTATCTCTGTTTATTGCAGCTCTCATCTATGCCGGCCTTAAACTCATGATCCGTTTCAAAGCCAAAGACCGTTGGGTAATACTCTCACTTGCGATTGGCTGGATAATTGCCGTAGTGACTTTTATCGTCCTGCTTTTTGGGGAAGTTAACAATTTTAAAATCCATCGCGAAACTACAGAAATAGTCAACCTGGCTCAACCACATGGTACCGTATTATATGTTGATGCACCAAGCCCGTTTGGCAATGATAATGACAAAATCAGAAGATTATCTCACCAACTTTTTGACATCAAAACTATTGGAAACAGTAAAGAAATGTATGGAATTACCAGAATTGATATTGAAAAAAGTAATTCATCCGTGCCCGGGTTAAAAATTATACGCGAAGCAAATGGAATTACCCATGATGATGCACTTGATGCAGCCAAACAAATAATCATTAATTATAAACAAAACGATTCGGTTCTTAATATCGATCCTGTTTTTCACATTAAAAATGATCCGCACTGGAAAGGGTATTTTGTAAAAATAATACTGAGTTTACCCATAGGCACAAAAGTTTATCTCAATGAAAATACGAAGTATTTGCTTCGCGATATTGAAAACTCTGACGGTTATTGGAGTGAAGATATGGCGGGTAAAACATGGCAAATGACAAATGATGGGCTTTCGAAAGTTGAGGATAAAAATAAGCAGCAGAATTAGAAAGAGAGAAAAAAATTTATAATTTTGCACCCTCAATGCAAAGGTACTGACCTATGGTGTAATGGTAGCACTACAGATTTTGGTTCTGTTAGTCCAGGTTCGAATCCTGGTAGGTCAACTAAAAAAAATAAAACCCTTCTGATGTATCATTAATCAGAAGGGTTGTTTGTTTTGGTACAACAAATATTTGCTCATCGCTGCCAGGTCAATTGAGGAAAACACTTAACCCTGAAAGGGTTCAATATGAATAACCCTGGCTTTTAAGCCAGGGGTTAGGAATAAAAGTATTTTTTCGACGCACGAATAACCATGAGAGATGCGAGATTTTTCCTGCGTCGAAAGACAGGTATTGCCGGACAAGTTTTACCGCTTATTGAGAACAGGTTTTAAGTTGAATTACAAATTCAACAATGTATTGCGACGGCATTGCAAATGCAGCTGAGCTTAAGGGAATAATATTGAGGTTGTAAGTAAATTATTAGGTCATAAAAATTTACAGACAACACAAGGATATGCCAAATTTTTGGACGGAATAAAAATTAAGGCAATGGAGAAATGGGACTGATTTTAAGTTAATATCCTTCGATTTTAATATCCTGAGGTAAACCAACTCTCATAAAATAACGTGCAAAAGCTTGTGATAAATGTTCCCTATATGGAGGTAATAATCTGTATCTTGTCTCAATGGAACTAATAAGAGCTTTTAAAGTAGTTATATGAATTCCATAGACATTCTTAAAATCTACAACTTGGTAATCATCAAAACAATTAACATCTTTATTGATTAAATGATATCCAGGAGAATTACCTTTTTGAAGCTCTTCTATCGTTTTTCTGACTGCCTCTTTTGATTTATTCCGATCAGGTGGTAATCGATCAATAAAGGTTCTAAGAGGATAATAGGGACATACCAAAACTATCTCGAGTTTCTCATGCAATAAATCGCACGACTGAGATAAAACTATTGAATCTATTTCTTTTATTTCAATCTCAGCGATTTTATCTTGTTCATATGAGTTTGGGGGGATTACAATAGGACATTCTGGAATTAAATCTCCTTGTTGCAAGTCAGCACTGTTCTTAAGGGAAGTGTACCAAGCGTAATCCATCTTAAATTATTGGATTAGGTTCAAATTTTGAAATAGATTTTACTTTAGCTTTTATAATGTTTGTATTTTTATAAGGCAGTTTTACTACAAAATCAACACTATAAGTGTTAAATAAATCATTGATTTCTTCAAAATTTGAATTTTGGCTTTGATTAAAATCTTCAATGATTAACGTAGTACCTAATAAATTCTTTTTAAACACATTAATATCTTTCACAAGATCAGCGAATGTTACCTTTTTATTCTCACCAATTAGTGTTGAAGTAACAAATTCTATCTTATTGTTTTGCAAATTGACAGTACTTAACTGTGGTGGTGTATCTAAAAAAAATGGTATCATATAAGTTTATTTGAAAGATTCGTATAATTTACCTTTTGTTAATTCCTTAAATAAAGTGCTACAAATTTCATGCGAATTATTTAACCAAGAAATTATTTCTTTTTTTTTGGGAATTATTTGCTTACCATCTAATCTAGTTTGCAGAATTACACCTCGTCTTGTTTCTTTATCTGTTAATTTAGAAGCTCCATTTTGAAAAGTAACAGATAAATTTCCCTCGTCTATTTCATAATAAAAGCCTAGATTAATATTTGTAGAAATTTTTTTATTTTTAAAAAATGACTGATTATATGTTATATGAAAATTTTCATTTATAAATTTATCAACATCATCTTTTTTAAAATCGAATGGGAAAAAATCCAGATATATAAGGCTAGGACTGATCAGTTCTCCTTCGGTAAAAGGAAAGATTGTCAAAAATTTTCCTACCAATTCATCAACCCATCCCGAAAAAGTCGGCCAAAAATATTTCTCGTCAGTGACATTTAAAGTTAGTATTCCCGGTCCAACTTGAACTAAAGGATAACCATTAGGCTCTGCTTTATAACGATGAACGGGATGATTGATTAAAGCTCCTAAAGGAAAATCTGGGGGAACAAGACTTTCTCGATTTGGATAACTATCTTTCAGTTCAGAAAATAAATCTCCATAAAGATAAATTATCTTTTTTAAATCTTGATCATTAATGATTTTCCACCTAAGCTCAAAAAGAACTTCTAATAATGGTGCTTTAGGGAGTTTACTCATTCTAATGAATTAAACAGCCAAATGTATGAAAAGGTTTTAATTTATTTTTTAAATTATATTCTCTTACGTTCACTTTAATA
>Ga0182017_10001150_pt1 | contig 20730 bp, 17 predicted proteins | sample 712E3DmetaG_FD_120492 | JGI IMG/M metagenome (GOLD analysis project Ga0182017, IMG submission 120492) | Permafrost microbial communities from Stordalen Mire, Sweden - 712E3D metaG | ecosystem: Environmental > Terrestrial > Soil > Wetlands > Permafrost | place: Sweden: Stordalen | collected... | reverse complement strand
TTCGGCCCCCTGTACAAGTTGAATTAAAAACAGTGCCATTCCCAAGCCCGCGAATTTAAAAAAATCCATACTCACTCCTTTTTTATGTATTTTTTAATCTGCAGCAAGAAAAAAGGAATGCATTTGCCGTTAAACGCCAGTGCAAGCCTTTTTCTCAAGCGGCCGCCGGTTGTTTCCTTGCCGGGTAGAACCGGCGGCCTTTTTATTTGAATACCTATTTATTTAATAACGATTAATTTGTCATCAACCCTCTGGTTCATATAGCATAGTTTAATCCAATCCGCGGATAACGCCTTATTGCACATTCTGACTTCGTCAATATTCCCCTTGAAAAAATAGGGAGACCAGTTGTTTGAGCCCGGCGGGGTCTTGCCGATCATGACATCGGAAGCCGTGGATCGCGCTCTCGTGGAAGTTTCCGTGGAATTCACGCTGTCCACCGTGCATATTCCGTCCACGTACAGATATTGCTTGGTTCCGGCGCGCACGCCGACAATGTATTTCCATGTCGCGGTGATTGCGGGGGAGAACGACGCTTGCCACCCCGCCGAGTCATTATATTGATTGAATTCAAAATTCGTCCTGAAACATTTCAGGGAATACTGACAATTGTCTTTCGCGATAATGGTCATATCGCGCCGGACCGTGCCGACCGCGCCATAATCCAGCGTGTCCGCTAAAACCCAGACCGATACGGTATAAAAATCATTCTGATTGAAATTCAGTTTACTTATGGCCGTTCCCGTCATTTGAATATAACAGGAAGCGCCGTTGAAATTCCGCGCCGCGCCGATCGCGCCGGAAACCGCCGAGGAAGCCGTCATGCCGAACGGTGTCCCGTTGTAACCGTTGATCGTGGCGTCCATTGCTCCCGCATTACCGGCTTCAGCCAAATGCCATACTCCCTGAAACCCATTGGCCGTATCGAAAACCGCGGCGCTATTAGACGCTGAGGTCCCTGTCGAAGGGGTCGAGGCGCCCCAGTACATGACAAGAGAGTGAGTGCTGTCGTTGCCGAACACCGTGTCGACCTTGACCCACGCTTCGGCATGACCGGTGACCGGGTCGAAGCGCTCGATTTCATAGGGGAGCTGCGCGCCGTCCGGTTTGGTGAATCTGAGGTCGGCGCCGCCGGCCGAGGCCTGTGAAAAGTCGAAATTTTTTTGCGTCAAACGCACCAGCACGGGGAAATCCGTCACGTTTCCCGTAATCGCCGCGCCGGAGGCGGTGGTGTTCAGGTACAACGTCCGGGCATATTTCCATTCCGGATATTGTATGGTAAGGGTATCCCCCGATGCCACGCTGATATCGTATCTGATCGTCTTTTGGGCGGAAGAATTCATCGCTTCGTAATTGACTGAAGTGATTGCGCCGGCCGGAACGGAATCCAGCGTGACGAATCCGCCGTTGGCGCCGATATAAGCGAAAACAAACGTTCCCGGAACATACACATAGCCGCCGGCGGCATCCGAGCCGCCAGGGAGCGTTACGTGTATCGCACCCGGCTTAAGCAAGGTGGCATTGGAAACGGGCACGGTGTCGTTCATAACATAGATACCGCTTACCAGCGCTCGCGTGCGTTTATCGCGATGAACCGCCTCAATTGTGTAAGCGCCGGAATCGACCCTGGAAAAGACATATCGTCCGGCGCTATCGGCGATAGAGACGATCGGGGCGGCGGTATCTTTGACAGGATCGTATGACGCCGGCAGAAGGACGACCCGCGCCCTGGAAACGGGAGCGCCCGTGGTATCGACGACGGCGCCCATGACAATGCCGTTGCCCTGTTGGCTGGAGCCGCCGGCGAGCGGTTGACGCGCGCAATCGCTCCACAGCGATACGCAGAGCGGAACGAGTAAGGTGAGAGCCCTGGATAAGCGCCTATTCATGTCCGTTCCCTTCACGGCATTTCCGGCTCATTGGAAAAAGATGCACATTAACATTATACACTTGTTCGGCGTTTCCGTCATCATCCGCGATCCGCACCACCCTGCTGAGGAATTCCTGCATTTCCTGCTTAATCAAACGATAGCCCTCGGCGGAAATGCCTATCGTGAGGCTCTGAATGTCCCGTTCGGTAGCCGGGAACTCCTCAATCGCTTCGTGGGCCCGGTCGGCCATGAAGGCATTATAGGAGCGTATGCCCAGCGAACTCACCTCGGGACCGCTCGTTAAGGCGGGTTCAGCCTGGTAATAGCGTCCATCCGGCCGTTTTTCCAGGAACCCGGTTCGTAACAGGAAATCAACGCTTTCCCGCGCCTCTGCTTTTTTGATGGGGGGTACGATGGATTTGGCGAGAAAATCATAATCATCGTTCCAATCAATGATGCAAGCCAGTTCGCGAATAATGACATTTCGCCATTTGGAATAATATTCATATTGGTCTGTGGATACCAATGCCTGTTTGACCTTGCACTTGAGTCCCCGCAATTGCATTAAAAGTTGCTGTTTCTCGGTTGCGTTTTTGCTTTGATTGAAGGCGACCAGCGTTGTAAAATATCCGGCATCGGTGTCGGTGAGCCCCAAACCCTTGACAAAGGAATCAAGCATTTTCGAGGTCAGTTTTCTGCTGCCGGTTAATATTTCACGGAAATGCGAGGGGGATTTCAAGCCGGATTTATTGCAAAAATAGCGGTAGGAGAAATGGCTGAAGCGTTTCTTTTGCTCAGAGTAATAATCTTTGAGGAAAAGTTTGAAATCATCATAAAATTCAATACGCTTCATCATAATGGATAATATAAGCCAAACGGTAGTCCGCCGCAGGAAAATTTAGGATAAAATGAAGATTTTGTACCAAAATTCAGTACAGAATGAGGCTAATTACATGCTATTTAAACCAAATACATATTTTTTATAATTGAAAAACAGTACAATCGCACTAACGACGACGACGCCGTCATTTCCAGGGCAACCGGAAAATGGAGTTCCTGCTTATTATTGTCCGTAATGGTATGTGAGCGGAGGTCGTAGCCGTTTGCTGATATTATCCGGCAATTCATCTTTTCTTGTAACTATACAGGTAACAAGCTGACGTTTTTGCCATTAAGTTCGAATACTTTTCTGAGATTATACTCAGAGCGCCCAACGAGTATATCCAACTTCGCGACAGCGATTTTTCTCGCTTACTCATATTTTGGAATATATCTTAGCGACGAAGAATTTTCCAAAATATCTGACAGGATACTCAAGCGTTTACTTTTAATGTGCTTTTGATGCAAACGCGATAGAAGCTTGAATGCTAATGCACGCGATACCTGCAAAGAACACCAGCAAGCTCCAAATTTTCTCCTTGGATACTTTTCCAACACGAAATAGCACATAGCCAACAACCAGATTTCCAAGCCCCCATAGAACATTGATAAGCGGAGATGACAGTCCTTTGCCTGGCGGGTTTGAAAAAGGACTCGGGAAACAATCACCGGAAATGCCATGTACAAAATGAGGAACAGTGTTGGCCAGAAAAACTCCGGCAAAAAAGCATGCGATATAATGATACCACTTCATATCACACTCCTAGAGAAAGGGATACAGACTGATTTGATTGGAATTTATGGAATCTCAATAAGATAAATTAAGCGGTTAGACAATAAGTACCATAAAATTCCATAAAAAAAGGACCCATTAATTGCTTAATGAATCCCTTCTTTAAAATGGCGCCTCACAGACCGCGAATACGACCGGATGTACGCCCCAATGAGCAGCCTGTCATTGAACTGTGGAGCAAGCGAAGCTTGCAACAGTTCGATTCTTGGTGATAGCTATAAAAAAAAGGACTCACTCATTGCTGAGTGAGCCCCTTTTATAAATGGCGCCTCACAGAATTGAACTGTGGACACAAGGATTTTCAGTCCTCTGCTCTACCGACTGAGCTAAAGCGCCATGGATTTTTTCGCGCCGCGAAGTGTTATAAGATAAATTATTTATTTAAATAAATCAAGCTCCCTGTAGGTATCGGATGTGTTTTTTATCAATACTATAATAATCGATTCCTTCAAAATAACCTTTAAGGTCGAACACCTTGAAAAAATCCTCGACCGCGTCGGAGTCCTTTTTGCTCATAGCGCCGATGTCGATGAGGTTGTAAACAATGAAACCGAAATCGTCGGTGGCGCGCACTCCCCAGGAATGCAGCACTTCATAGGCGAGGGGGCCGAATTGCCGGTGAGCGAATTCGGCGAGGCATCCCGCCAGTGTCTGCCCGGTAACGTGTTTTTTTTGGCCGATTTTCGCGAAACAAAATTCCAGCCCCTGCATGACGAAAGTGTAGGCGGGGAGCCGGTAGCGGCCGTCGCGTCCGGAATCGATGAACTCGCTTTGGATGGCCGAAAGCAGATCGGCTTCATTTGACATGGGCGTACGACCTCGTCGTTAATTCATTGCCTGCTTAAAAGGTTTACTCCGGGCCGGGCGCCGCCGGCTTATGTTCGTTGACGTTCAGGACAAAACACCCGGTTTTGCCCTTAAACCGCATGGTGAGAAGCGCGCCGCATTCCTGCCGCGACTGCGCGAAAACCCGGGCTTCCTCCGCCGGGATGCTTTTTTCCCTGGGGAGCGAAATGGTCGAAGGATTCACAAACCGCTGTCCGATGGTCATTCGGTAATCGAGGTGCGGCCCGGTTGCCAGACCCGTCTGGCCAACGGTTCCGATCAGATCGCCCTGTGAAACGCGCGCGCCTAACCTGACCTGGCGCGCAAAGGAGCGAAGATGGCCGTAGGATGTTTCGTACGAGGCGCCGTGGCGTATTCGCACATAGTTGCCGAAGCCTCCTTGAAATCCCACGAAACATATGACTCCGTCGGCCGCGGCATAGACCGGCGTGCCCACCGGCGCGGCATAATCGATTCCCAAATGCGGCCGCACGATGCCTAGGACGGGGTGCATGCGATGGAGGGAAAACCCGGAGGAAATGTGCGTAAAGTGCAAGGGCGCTTTTAAAAATTGTTTTTGCAAGGACTTGCCTTCGGGATCGTAATAGCGCATGGCCCCATTCGGGTCTTTAATGCCGATGGCTTCGAACACATGTCCTTTATTGACGTATTTGGCGGCAAAAATATCACCGTACCCCGCGAAACGACCGGCGATGAATTTTTTGTCGAAAAGGATTTCGAAGCTGTCGCCCGGCTGCGGATCAACAAAAAAGTTGATATCCCAGGCGAAAATATCGGCGAATTTGGATACGCATGCGTCATCAACGCCCATCGCATTCAAGTTTTCAGAAAGCGATGTAGTGAGGACGCCTCTGACGATACAGCGGTGCTCCGAAAAATCCGCGGGCTTTTTTTCCACTTTTACCCCGGTCGCTTCAAAGGTCGCCGTATACCAGGAGGTGAGCTTGTGCAGGAGCGAAAAGCCCGTGGCGAGACCGCGCGTATTTCTGATCAGGACCATGGAATCTCCGGGTAAAAGCGCCGGAAGCCCCATGGGTATAAAGCTGCGGGAACATTGAATGGCGATTTCACCCGGCACGCCGAAATGAGAGAGGATGCCTAAAAAAGAATCGCCGCGTTTGACTACATAGGAAATAGTCTCCTGATATTTTTCCAGGGGCGCGTAGGAGAAGGGGGAGGGCGTTTGACCGGCCGAGGGCTCGGACGAAGGCTTGCCGTGACCGTTCAACGCCGCGGCGCAGAAAAGCCACCACAACGCTATGAAAAAAAACAATAAAAAAGACCGGAATATCGGCAATCGACGGTTCCGGTCTTTTTGGAGGATACTTTTCATTATTAAAATATAGAACTCAAACTCTCCCGGAGGTTATTGTTTTTTCAGGATAACCAAATGCGACGGGTTATCTCCGGGTTTAAAGGTCATGTCCTCGGATACTTCGACGGCGCCCTTGACATAGCGCATTGAATGCGAACCTGCCGTAACGTTTAATTTTGAAATATTCGTTTTCCCGATCAATTTTCCATCCATGTATACGTCCGCCACGGGAGGCATGGACGAAATAAAGACCGTTGCGGCGTCGCCGCCTCCGCTAGCGGGCGCGCTTGCCGCGGGCGCCGGCGCGGGTGCGGGAGGAGGTTCGGGCGCCGGGGCCGGTTCTGCCGCTGTCGCGCGAGCGGGGGCCGGCGCGGGAGCGCTTTCATCGGCTGCTGGAGCCGCCGCCGGTTCTTGCCGGGGGGCGGGTGAAGCGGAAGCGGGCGCTTCTTTCGGCAACCGTGTCAGAGGAAAATATTCACTCTTGTTTCCGCCGGTATATTCGATTGTTTTCGTTACGTCGTTGTATCCTTGCTTTGAAACCACCACAAGGATGGTTCCCAACGGCGGGTCCATATATTTACACGGGGTATTTCCAATGACTTTCCCATCGGCCGTAACCGATGCGCCGGTAGGACGGGAGGTGAAGGATATTTTCGCCACCGAACTCTTTTTTCCGTTTTCGGTCTGTTTGGACTGGACCGATGCCGGTTTCGGGGCGGCTTTCTTTTCCACGGGAGGCGTCTTGACCGGCTCCGGCGCGGCGGCCGCCGGCGTTTCGGCCGGGACGGCAGCGGATGCGACGGTTGCCGCGGGCTGCGCGGGGGCCGGTTGCGCGGGTTGCGATAATTCGGGCATGGCCTTGGGAACCTGCTGCACCGCGCCTTTCGAGGTCTCTTGAACGGAAGGTTTTTTTGAGATCAAGGAATATCCGATAAACCCGCCAACGCCGAGAACTGCTAAAATAATCACCCCCACGATGATGGGCATCAGGGTGTTTTTCGGTTTTTCTTCATCGTATTCCTCTTCATCCTCCATTCGGTCGAAATCACGCTCGGGCGGTTTTTGCGCATACTGGGGCTTTGCTCGGGGGGCTTCGCGCGTAACGCTTTGCGTATCAAAAGAGTCGTCCGATGGAAACGGTTGCGGGGCCGGATGGGGAGCGCCGCGGTGCGGCATGGCTTCCCTTCGCTGTCCGGCGGCCGCCGTAGGTCCCTCAAACGGATGAGTCTGTTGACGAGGAGGCGGCGGCGGCGGAGCGGGAGGATTATACGGTTCTTCCATGTACGGAACCGGCTGCCGCTTTTTCGGCTGCTGCGCGCCAAAGGCGTCATCCTGTATTTCCGTTTCAAAGGAGCCGAAAGGTTCCGACGGCGCCGCCTGCGCGGGCGCTTCGGGCGACATCGCGGTACTGATTTCCGAACGGAAATCCTCGAATTCCGATTTGGGCTTCGGTTCCTGGTAGCTCTTAAGATCGGAGAGGTTGAACCGGGTCGTTTGGAGGATGATATCCTCGGAACTCTTGAGCAGATCCGTTTCTGTTTCGTAAATTTTTAAAATATTATGGAGCCCGGCTCGCTCAAGAATGCTTTTCACCTCGGGATTGGGCGACATAAGCGACAGACGTCCGCTGACGTCGAGAATGCGTCTGTTGATGGCCAGGATCACGTTTATCGCATCTGAATAAATGTAATCCAGCGGAGACAGGTCGATCGCGAAATTTCTTTTTCCTTCCGCAATGAGGGAGTTGACGGTATCCTTCAACTGGCTGGAGTCGAAGACCTCTCCCTTTTCCAACATGGGCTGAATTATCTCAAAAAGGCCGCTGACTCTTGCACGGAATTTGATAATTACCCCCTTTGTGATAAGGTAACATGGGGAAATAAACCGGCTGCTTCAATAATACGCCAGGAGGGAGTTGAACCCACGACCTTCGGCTTCGGAGGCCGACACTCTATCCAACTGAGCTACTGGCGCATAAAGAGACCGAACACAACCTTCAATATACTAGTTAATATAAATTATTTCAATGGGTGAAATGCAAGGCAGAAAAAGATTTTACAAATCCGCACCGCGCTCAATCACTTCATGACTTTTTCCCGGACGACAGGAGGCCGAGGATGACGTCGGCGGCCTTGAGAACTACGAGCGCTTCCTTCCCTCCAACGCCGCGCCGGTTGGTCTTCTCCCGTATGTCTTCGACGAAAGCCCGCAATTCCATTTCCAACGCGTCGATGGCGGCGACCTTCTCTTGCGCGAAGGTAAAAGGCGTTCCCCCCGGAGCGCCGGCGTCCGGCGTCAAGGAATAACGGTCTATTTCGCCCTTGTCAAGATTGACGGAAAAATAATTCCCGGGAGCGAAGATCCTGATTTTCCGCATTCTCTTCGCCGAAATGCGGCTCGCGGTGAGGTTTGCCACGCATCCCGAGGGAAACGCCATGCGCACGTTGGCTATGTCGATGTCATGGGAAATGACCGGCACGCCGGTCGCCGCGATCCGCTCGTAGATCGGTTCTTCCCCGCACAGGCGCATGATGAGCTGGAGGTCGTGAACCATGAGGTCGAGCACTACCGGTACGTCGGTGCCGCGGGGAGAGTAGAGCGCGAGACGGTGGACTTCAATGAATCGCGGGACCGGTTGCAGCGATTGGAGCCGTGTAAAAGCGGCGTTGAACGCCTCCGAATGGCCCACATGCAGTATGACACCTTTCTCCTGCGCCATGGCGACCAGCTCGGCGCCTTCGCGATAGGAAGCCGCGAGCGGTTTTTCAATGAGCGCGTGTTTGCCCGCGCCAAGGCATTGAAGGGCGATTTCATAATGTGATGAACAGGGCGTGGCGATGATCAACGCTTGTACGTCTCCGATAAGGTCCGCGAGGCCGGAATACGCCTTTACTGAAAATGTATCATTGACGGCGCGCCTCCTGTCGGGGTTGGCGTCATAAAAACCGCACAGTCTGACGTCCTTGTTCATCAGGCATTTTCCAAGGTGATACGACCCTAAAACGCCGGCGCCGATCACGCCGATGCGAACTTCATCCATTCCAATCCTCCTCGCCTAAGAGTTGTCTGACGCGCGGCGGAAGATGCGCATGCGGCCCTGCGATTTTTTTTATTGATTCAAGATACAACGCGATCCGCGACGTTTCGGAGCAGCTCGATGGCACGAAAAGCGCGTGGCGATCCCCCAGACGCACGAGGCCGCCGTCGCCGTCGCATTTTTCAATACGGATTTCAACGCCGTGGTTTTCAAGCGTGGCGCGCAGCAGGGCGCAATCCTCGGCGGTTGAAAAAGCGGTCATGGCTTCGCCTCCGTCATGCGCCGGCACAGCCGGGAGTAGCGGTGGAACGCTTCGTTGTTGTTGATAGCCAACGAAACCGCTTTCGGCATGCCGATCAGTATGCAAAGATCCCTGGCCCGCGTTATGGCGGTATACAGGAGATTCCGTTGCAATAAAATATAATGCTGGGTCATCATGATGATGATGACCGCCTTGAATTCGCATCCTTGACTTTTATGAATACTGATGCAGTAGGCGTGGACGAGCTCATCGAGATCCTTTTGTTCGTAGCGGACCTTTTGTCCGTCGAAATCAACCGTCAGTTCGTCTTCGTCCACGAAGTCTAGAATATAACCGATATCGCCGTTGAAAACGCCCAGGTCATAGTTATTGCGGATTTGCATGACCCGGTCGCCCGCGCCGAAAGCGGACTCGCCGCGCATGATTTTTTTACTTTCCGGATGCAGCGCGGCCTGTAGTTCACGGTTGACGTTTTGCGTTCCCAGCGTTCCCCGGTGCATGGGGGAGAGCACCTGGATGTCGAAAACGGGATTGAAGCCGTAGCGCTTGGGCAGGCGGGTCGTTACCAAATCGACCACCGTCGAAAGGCAGCGCAACGGGTCGTCTTCCTTGATGAAAAAGCAGTTTTCCCCCTTATCATTTGAAAAACGGGGCGTCGCCCCCCGGATGATGTCGTGCGCGGCGAGAATAATTGTGCTGTGCGCGGCCTGCCGGAAAATGGTGGTGAGTTCGACGTGAGGAACGCGGCGGCTGAGGATCATGTCGGCCAGTACGTTACCGGGTCCCACCGACGGAAGTTGATTGCTGTCTCCCACGAAAAGCACGGCGGCGCCGGGCCGGATCGCGCAGAGAAGGCTTTTCATCAGGAGAATGTCGATCATCGATACCTCGTCGACGATCACCACGTCCGCGTCGATCGGGTTTTCGGCCGTGCGCGCGAAATAGAAACGGTCCTTTCCAGGCCGGAATTCCAGGAGCCGGTGGATCGTGCTCGCCTTTATGCCCGCGATGCTTCCCATGCGCTGCGCCGCCCTTCCGGTGGGCGCGGTGAGCGTGACGCCGATATGATGTTCGCGGAAAAACGAGACGATCATGTGCAACGTGGTGGTTTTACCCGTGCCGGGACCACCGGTGAGCAGCAGCGCCGAATGCATGCAGAGGGTCTTGATCGCTTCAAGCTGTTTTTGGTCGGGCGTCCAGCCGCTGCGCGCGCAATACGACGCCAGCCAGACGTCCATGGCGCCCGCGTCGTAGCGGGCCACGGCGTTATTGGGCGAAGAGGCTTTGTCCGTCAGCAGCCGGGCCACGGTTTTTTCGGCGTCGAGCAGCCGGGGAAGGTATATGCATCCCTCTTCCTCGATGAACAGCTCCTCCTTGGCGCAATGCTCCAAGGTGTACACAACCAGTTCTTCCTTGACATCAAGGAGCTTTGCCGCCGCGTCCGACAATTCACCCTTGGGAAGGTAGGTATGTCCGTCGCCGTTGGCTTCCTGTAAAAGGTGCATGAGTCCGGCGCGGATCCTCTTAAAGGAATCATGGCTGAACCCCATTTTTTGGGCGATCGCGTCGGCCTTTGAAAATCCCACTCCCCAAATATCATTGATGAGGCAATACGGATCGCGTGAAATGAATTCACGCGCGTTGTTTCCATAGGCTTTATAGATCTTATGGGCCAGGTTGACGCTGACCGCGCATTCCTGGAGAAAGAGCATGAGGTCGCGGATGTGTTTTTGGCGTCCCCAGGCATCCTGGATTTTCGCGAATGTTTTTTCCCCGATCCCCTCCACTTCAAGGAGACGGCGGGGATTGCCGTCCAATATATCCAGTGTTTGAAGCCCGAACACATCAATGATTTTCTTGGCGCGCGCGGCGCCGATGGAGGAGATGAGGCCCGAACCGAGCAGCATTTCGATGCCCTCAAGCGTCGTGGGCCTGACGATTTCGTAATGCGCCACGGTAAACTGTCGGCCGAATCGTTTATGATTCTCCCATTGGCCGGTTATATGCAGGGACTGTCCCCGGTCTACCGCGGTAAGAACGCCTACGCATACGCTCGTATCGGATCGGCCGTCGGGTTTGAAGCGGATGACGGAAAACCCGCTATCCTCATTGCGGAATGTTATATCGGCGACGATTCCCTTGAGCGTTTCCATGTGATGAGCGGTCCGCACGAAATTAAAAAGGGCGAAGCAACGCTCCGCCCTTCCTACCGTCACTATGATTCTTTTTTACATGACCTCTCGTGACCGCGTCCATGCCGTTGCCGGTATGCGACGGCATTCGCCGCGGCGCCGGTCAGGCCTGCCACAACCGTTTTTTATGACGATTCAAACGTCTGCGTTTTTTTCGTTTATGCTTGTTAATTTTCGCTTTCCGGTGTTTTTTAACACTTGACATTAGTAAAATTCCTTTCAACAATGACGTTCACATCAATCGGATACAGGGAGGTAAAAAATGGATTTTGCCGGAAACTATGTCAAGAAACTCATGAAAATCAGTTTCGATCATTTTTATCGATGTGTTGATTTAGCCGTGATTTTAGATTATAATGGAACCATGCATTATTCGCTGCACATCATTGCGATTGGAAATCCGCGGGCGCATACCATTGTGGCGCACAATATAGCCGGGAACCGTAACGTTTCGCTGCACTATGCGCAATCATTGCTTGAAAACTTCCCCGTTGTTTATTTGACCGATGTAACCAAGGAGGACGCCGAAGCGGCGCTGAGGCAATTGACTAAAATCGGGGTCCGGGCCCGCGTTGTTCCGGGTGATTCGGCCGTCATCGTCGCGCCGCGCGGAGAAGAAGTCCGGGAACCTTCGGAAGCTTCAGCGACTTCATCCGAGTCTTCAAAAGCCGAGGCCGCTTCCAAGACCCGTGCGGTTTCATTCATTTACAAGGATGAAGGTGTTAAAGATGCGGGCGCGACAGGTTTGGCCCGACGGGGCCGCCTTGTGGCTGCCGCGGTGGTTTTCCTGACGATCATCATTGCAGCCGTGTTTTTAGCGGGACAAAAATGGCGGCTTGCCGTTCGTCCTTCCCTTGCGCCGAACGGCGTAGCCCAAGGCGCGGGAAAAGTTGCTCCGCATATCGCTGATGCCGGGGATAGCGGCGATTCGCGGGTGGGCAGGGCCAAAGTTTCGGCCCAAGCCAAAATCCTGGCCATGGCATATAGTGATTCCGGAAAAGCAAACGTTACGGATGCGGAGGCCGTGGCGTTCTTCAAATTGGCGATTGGTTTCAATAAATACAACATAGACGCATGGTATGGCCTGGTCAACGCGTATACGCGCAGCGGAATGACCAAGGAGGCCGAAGCGTCGAGGGAGGAGATGAAAAAACTTTTCGGCGGGGAAGTGTTTTCGCTTTCGAAAATCATCGACCGGTTTGGCGCGCTGATCGATGCGCAGCGCACCGACGAAGGAACCTATAGAATCGAATACCGGTCGCGGGAAACCGATACGGCGGCGCTGGTGCGTGAAACATTTCAAATTGTCAAGGCTATCGGCGGGAGCTGCTCCTGCGCCGCGCTTTCGCTCTACATTCACGGGAACGCCGCGCGCGGCGTTCTGGTTTTCATTACAACAGACCCGCCCGCCGTGACGTTCGATCAGTTTCTATCGGCCGCGACCATCAGGCGCCTTGAGTAAAGAAAAAGAACTTCATGAGCGCCTCGGCAATCCCGACGCCGGCCGCGGGGAAGGCCGCGTCGTCGCAATAAATTTGCAATAGTTCCAGGGCGGCCAGCAGGTCCGTGTGTTTAAAGCGGGGACGCTCGCCGCCGCGCAGCCGGGCGATCAAATCCTCCAGGGAGTCATAATAGAATACTACGCGTTGTTGATCGGCTTCGATGGCGTCCACTTCTTTAAGAAGACGGTCGCCTAAATCGGCCAGCAGGTCTTTTTCCTCCTTTGAAAAATCCACGTCCACGATCTCCATGGATTCGAGCAAGGCATGGGGAATTTCGTAGAAATTGAACGATTTCAGCCGCTCCTTGATGTCGGCGAATTTGATTGCGTATCTGGCGCCGTCGAGGACGAAGTGCTCGGCAATAGCGGCTCGCGCCGCATCAATGGACGCCGTATGAACGTGGAAGGTCACCAGGTGGGCGTCCAGTTCGTTGCCCGTAAAGGGCAGCAGCGTCGCGGACGTGTCCATGAAAAAAGGGATTTTATGGTCCGTAAGCATTGAACGCACCAGCAGCGAATCGTTGGTGGAAAACCCGCCTTCCAGTTGTGTAAACTCTTTCTTGTCGTAGTGGACCACTTCGATCGTTTCGGCGGCGCCGTCTTCGTTTTCCGCGAGTATCTCGTCGATCCGCGCCTTGGTTATCCCGCGCAGGGCGATTTCCTCTTCCATCACTTTTTTCGCTTCGTCCATGTATTGGTCGAGGTGGCGGTAATATTGTTCAATGAGATAGGAATTTGAATAACTTTTTATCGAGTCTTGTAACGAAGAGGCCATGGGGAGGATTTCCTTTCTCCGATAAAAATAAAAAAAATCTCATCAAGCATGGGGTCCTCTTAATGAGATTTTATAAAATACTATTGCGGCAAACCGAGTGTTACCAGGCAATTCCCAGTTCAAATCCGATTTCCGTCGGATAGTTTTTTTGTTTCTTCTTTCCCGTGGGCTGATAGTAGGAATTGTAAGTATAATCGGTCTCGTTATAATTGCCCGTTGTGATCGCGATTGTATTTTGAGCGATGCGGATGTCGCCATAAAACCGGACTGAGGAATTCCTTGGCGTAGTAAACCCGATTTGAACATACACCGGCAAGCCGAGAAAGGAATCATCCAGATTCGCCCAGTTGAAAAATGGAATAACGCCCGCTCCGGCGAACATTCCGAATAGATTATCGACAATGTAATAACCGCCGCCTAATTCGAAGTAGTTGCCGCCGTATATCCGCTTTGTTTCGTCGCCGAGACCGCTTGGCAATCGAGCGCCTGCGCCGAATTCAAGGTAATACCGGTTCAAATCGACCTTGTAATCGAAGCCCAGGGAAATCATGGTGCTAAATACCGTATCGGAGGAGAATGGGAGAATCGCTCCCATTTTAATTCCTTTCGAGCGCCGCGACCACAATTGGTTGTATCCCATGCCTTCGCGCCTGGTGACATTCGTCATACCGCGTGTTTTTTCAATGGAGACTCTTTGATAGAGGGAGGCGGCGATTCGCTCGGTTGACTCCTCGATATCGCCGTAGGTTAAAAGCGTCATTTCGGTCTGGTAAATGTCGGCGCCGAAGGCGTTTTTCCTGACGACGGTGACCACGGTTTTGCTATTATCAAGAAGCTGCTGGTCCGATTTTTCCCCGGATTCACCCTTTTCGCCGCGCTCCTTGATAACAATGACCTGCTTGTTGCCCGCGCCGGAATCCACATACGACTCGTTGGCTTCCTTCCTGCTCACGTACAGGCCTACGGCGGTGATTTCGAGATACTCATCAACGCCCAAGGCTTGGGCGGCCGTGGAAAGATTGCCGTCGACGGGAATCGCCTTGCTTGATTTAGTGGGAGGAATCGCGGCGCAGTTTGCTATTTTCGCGTATTTGTTGGCCAAGAGCATGCCGAAGGCGTCGGTAAAACTTTTATCGGCGTTGGTGGATTGGACCGGGAAAACCGCTACCTTTGCGGCAAAAATGGCGCCGACATAGCAACAACACGCAATCGCTGCAAGGACTTTTTTCATGAAAACCTCCTCATGGCATTGGTAAGAAACTACTCTCTATAATATGGCATATTTCTTGTAAAAAGTCAATTGTTATAAGCGGCGGCCGCCCGCGCGAATAAAACCCTTTTATTACCTTGTGGCGCGCTTTACCTGTTTTATATTTTAGTAGCATAGGCTCAGGCGCGGGTTCATCCTTTATCTTAGTCCGGCAACTCGGGCGGTTTTAGAAAGCGCCGTCTTTTTCCGTTACTTAATATATAAGACACATGAATATCTTTAAAGCGCTCAAAGAAAATGCGGTTCTCGGAAATATCCTGATTTTCCTGAGCGTCCTAGGTCCGGGAATCATTACGGGAAGCGTCGATAACGACGCGGGCGGCATTACAACGTATTCGGTGGCGGGAGCGTCATACGGCTACCAGCTCCTGTGGACCCTTGTGCCGTCGTTTATCGCCCTCTTGGCCGTGCAGGAGATGAACGCGCGCATGGGGATCGTTACCGGGAAAGGTCTCGCCGATCTCATCCGCGAAAATTTCGGCGTTAAAATCACCTTTTACATATTCGTGTTTCTCCTCGTGGCCGACATCGGCAACACGGCAACGGAATTCGCCGGGGTCGCGGGCAGCATGATGATATTCGGTGTCAGCAAGTACGTTTCAGTGCCCATAGCGGCTATAGCGGTATGGTTTCTGGTCGTCAAAGGCAATTACAAGACCGCTGAGCGCGTTTTTTTGATATTCAGCGTGTTTCTTCTGTCCTACATTATATCCGCGGTCATGGCCAAACCGCACTGGTCCGAGATCGGCAAGGCGATTATCAAACCGTCCATGCATCTTAATGAGGAATCGCTGAGTATGGTCCTTGGGATTATCGGCACCACCATCGCGCCCTGGATGCAATTTTACATGCAGTCGGCGGTGATAGAAAAACGGATCAAGGTGCAGGATTACAAGTTCGTGATTTGGGACGTGGTTATCGGCGGGGTAGGGACGGTCGTCGTCGCCTTCTTCATCATGGTGGCCTGCGCCTCGACCTTGCACGTCAACGGAATAAAAATCGAGGCCGCGCCCGATGCCGCGATGGCGCTGAAGCCCTTGGCTGGCGCCATGGCGTCAATCGTTTTCGCCATGGGGCTTTTCGTCGCGTCGATATTCTCCGCCACCATTTTGCCGCTGGCAACGGCTTTTTACGTATGCGAAGCGTTCGGGTTCGAAGCGGGGATCGATAAAAAGTTCAGCCAGGCGCCGCAATTCTACGGCCTCATCACGATGATCATCGGGATGGCGGTTACCATTATCCTGCTGCCGCACGCCCCGCTTATCACCATCACGATCTGGACCCAGGTTCTTAACGCCATCCTGCTTCCCATGGTGCTCATTTGCATGATCATCATCATTAACAAACAGGATATCATGGGGAACTATAGGAACAACACTCTGCAAAATACGGTCGGTATCAGCACGACGGTGGTGTTGATCGTCCTCAGCGGCATGCTCTTCCTGATGCCGGTTGTCAAGGTGGCCCTGAAAAAAATCCTCCCCTGACCGGGATACAAACCGAGATCCTTCATCTTATGCTTTGAACTGACATCAACAATAAGCGTATAATCCGCTTAAAACAAGCGTATCACCCGCTTAATTTCGTTACCCCTATTAATGCTACGCAACCAGCGCTTTCATCAAATTCTCCAAATCCCTCACAAACACCTCTGTATAATCTTCCCCCAAATACTGATGTTCGTCCGAAAGCGCCTTTGCAAATCCGGCTCTTTGAATTGCCGGTTTCACTTCCATCATCAGTTTCCGTAGTTCCGATGACGCAAGCAACTGGTCCATGGTGGAAAAATCGGTTTGGTTCAGCTTAAGCCATATCCTTTCAAGCGCGCTGAAAAGCGGCGGCCAGGTTACCCATTCGGGCTTTTGGTCTTCCCGGTTGAGCAAGTGTAACCAGGAATCCTTTTTAATCCAATAATGCTTTTCCTTGCCTCTTTGCTCGTAGTCTACAACGCCCGACGCGAGCATATCGACAAGCGTATCCTGAACGGTTTTCTGGAAAAAATAGGCCTCTCTTGCTATTTGCGAAGGATGGCCGCTCTCGTGGGAGAGCAAATAAAGTATTATTTCGCAACGAGCATTGATGCCGAACAAAGCACGCAATTGTAGCCAAAGGGTTGTTGATTTCGTCGGCTGGAATCGTCGTGAAAGTCCTCGAAGCTGTAGGGGGCTTCGAATAAATCCGTACGTTAAAAAATGTGGATCACTCTCTTTGTAATGCGGCATCGGACGGCCATTGAAAAGGAAGAAAAACGGTTCCGGATTCGATGGAGCCGCCTGTTGCAAATTTTTCGCCAGGCGTTTCCATTTGAGAGCTTCGGCGCCTTTGCCGAGTACGCCGGCAATCGCGGACAAGGCGCGGCCGCCCGTGAATGGTTCACTCTTGCAAATAGTATTGAGGCGTTGAACATTGAGAAACGCGCCGTTGCTTTGCATCCAGTCAATTGCTTCGTCGAAGAGCCGGGAATCATGCCTGCCAATGGACGCGGTAAAAACGATCAGCGCTTCGGGATCGATTGCCCTTGGGCCCGCGCTTTCAGCATGGCCGGCCACGCCGAGGGCTGACAATTGGCGCCACAAGAAATCCAAAAGGAGTTCCCGGAATGTTTCTTTACAGCTTTTCAGCAACTGATTCATAGCCAAGCACTCTCAACATATCCTTTAAAACCGTTCGGTATTCTTCGGAAATATCATGGGTAACGGCCCAACGTGCGGCCATCTCCATTTCCTGTTCGGTCGGCTTTAGTATAAGTAAATCTTCCGAATGGCGGCCAGGAAGATCGACCGCGGCATAGACCTTAAAGTGGATCTGGTCGAGCCGGGAGATAAAACTTACCTGCAGATGTGACCCGAAACTTCGGGTGGTCAACCGCTGTGCAAAGCCCTTCGGCAAACCCATGGTAAAAATATCGGCAGGCCCGGAATTCAGCCACTTTTCATCAAGATCAAGATCGCGCGCAATTTGCCGCACTTCGACAATTAATCCGTCAGGCAACCGCTTTGAGGAAACAAGATCACCCGAGATGGATTGCAGTGCAACGACATCAACGTCCCGTGTCGTCCTTTTGACAAGTCCGGTCAAAATAAGCGCCGATCCACCGCATACGACTAAATGAATAGGGGCCTGGCCAGATAGTCGTAGCCTACCATCAAGCAGTGTAAAAGCCTTTTCGAGAATTGTTGTATCAAGACTGTTCATAATAGTAATTATAACACTTAATATAAGTGATTTAAATATAAATATTATCTTAATTCTAATTCTTTTAGATAGTTATCCATTTTCTTGCCGAACCCCGACTATTTTGAAGTATTTATTATATTTCTTTTAATGAGGCGCGATTCTTGAGAGGTATTTGTCTATCCACGGCTATTTTATCCGAGCCTGCCCTTACCCCTCCGCCTCTTCCTTCATTTCGGGGAACACCGCTTCCAGGGCGTCCTTCATGGAGATAATTCCTAAGATGTGATTGTGGTCGTCGACCACGGGGACCACCGTGAAATTATACTTGAAGAAAACGCGGGCTACGTTTTTGATGTTTTCCTCCACATGCACCTTCACGATGTTTTCGTGCATGATTTCTCCGAGCGTCGCGTCGGCGTCCGCCAGGAGCAAGGCGCGCAGCGTCGCCAATCCGATGAGCGTTTCGTCGTCGTCGAGGACGAAGAGGTAGTAGATCGATTCGGCCTTTGAGAATTCCGTTTTGATGAGTTCGCAGGCTTCACCGGCGGTAACATCCTTTTTAGCCGCGGCGAACTCGGTATTCATGAGACTGCCCGCGCCGTGCCATGAGTGGGCCAGCAATTCCTTGATCTCCACCAATGTTTCCGGCGGCATGAGCGAGAAGAGTTCCTCCACCTTCGAATACGACAGTTTGTCCAAAAGATCCACCACCTCGTCGCGCTGCATCTCGCTGATGATGTCCACGATCCGCTTCGGATTGACGCTCTCGACGAGCTGAACGCGGATATTCAGCGGCATTTCCTGCAGCGTCCTGGCGGCCGTGGAATTGTCCAGGGTGCGGAAAATAGTGACCCGTTCGTCGTTGCCGAGGTCGGAAAGTATCTCGGCGAGGTCCGCCGGATGAAGTTCGGAGAGCCGCGCGGAAGGGATTTGAAGGCACGGCAGGCTTGTTGCGCCGGTGGTCGGCACGGCCTGGGTGTTTTTCCACGAGATGAATTTATCCTTGATTTCGTAGGAAAAAAGCCATTCGTACAGCGCCGAAAAAAAACCGAGCCACCCGAGCCGCCGCAGAAGGCCCTTGATTCCCACGTCGATGTGCACGAGCCAGAGATTGGTGTCTTCCTTCAGGAATTGCAGATCGTTGACGCGTACCACCTTCGAACCGAACAGGTTGACTATTTGCTTGTCAAGAAACGCCTTTTTAAGAAGTTCCTCGTTTTTCAAGGATTCCCGCCCGCTGGGTTCGGAAAGTCCGGCAAAGTCGCCGAGAAAAATCTTTTTGCCTGCTTCGTCAATTCGTTGCACGAATTTCCATGGTATTTTTCGATCGCCGTTTTTTGTTCGAAGCATCAGCCCGCTCAATCGCGGGTATGTTTGGTCGAAGAGCGCGTACATATCGACGATCGCGCCGTTTTTCTTTCCACTCGCCTCGTCCATCGGGACAAAGTGGAGCAGATCGGAAAAATAGATGAAGTTTTTCTTGGGGTTCATGGAAGGTCCTTCAATGCCCTGTGACGAAGGAAAAAATATACCATGACCTTCAGGGGGCGCACCGGGAATATCCTATTTTTTAATGGTAGCATGGCAGGAGATCGTGGTCAACACCCATGCACAGCAAGTATTTTTTGCGTAGAGAGGTTGGAACTGGTGTTCCGGCCGGTCTTCAAAACCGGTAGCGGGCGGATAACACCGTCCGTGGCAGGTTCGATTCCTGCCCTCTCCGTACTCATAGCTCGGGCGAAACGGAAAGAGGAAGCGACAATGGTCAAGCATTTCAGCATCGTGGAAGGGAAAATCACCGAGCGGTCCGGCGGGGAAGGGCCGATATTGTTATATGTCAATCCAGATGCGGCGGAGGTACAATACCTGCGGCGAGAGTGTTTACTTGATGAACATACCCTGCAATCATCATTGGACCCCAATGAGCTCGCGCGAATGGAATTCGAACCCGATCATTGCGCCTTGATCGTTAAACGTCCCAAACGCTATTGCGCGATGGACGATTTTTATTTCAAGGTCGAGTCCATCGGCCTTTTCCTCTTCGCCGATAAGCTCATCCTGCTTATGAACGAGGATCTTCCGATTTTTGAAGGCCGTCCCTTTACCCTCGTCGCCGACTTCCGGGAATTGGTTCTGAAAATCATCTACCGATCCATTATCCACTTCGAGGAACATCTCAAGGTCATCAACGCCTGCAGCGAGGAACTTGAACGGGGGATCAACACATCGGTGAGCAACCGGCAACTCCTCAGCATGTTTACTTTAGAAAAGAGTCTGGTGTTTTATATCGACGCAATCAGCTCCAACGGCAGGGTTATCGACAGGATCAAGGCCAACGCCGCCAAATTGGGTTTATCCTCGCTCAACGTGGAATTGCTCGATGATTTGGCCATAGAAAACGGACAGTGCCTTGGAATGGCGCAGAACTACTCGCAGGTCCTTTCCGGGCTTATGGATGCGCGCGCGTCGATCATCAGCAATAACTTGAACATTACCATGAAGAACCTCAATGCGATCGTTATCGCCATTGCCATACCGAGTTTTTTTGCGGGAGTCGGGGGAATGTCGGAATTTTCGAATATGATCGGTTTTCATCACTGGAAACTTGGATACCCGTTTTTTATTTTTGCAATGGCGCTCCTCGGCGTATCGACGTTTCTGCTGTTAAAATTAACGGAACGGTATTGGTCCAAATGAATCCACCTTCGGATCATTCCCCGCTTCGGGCTCTTCCAAGCGTCGATGCACTGCTTAAGCATCCGGCTATTGCCGCGTATAGTACATTGCATGGAAGGGAACTTTCCGTTTACGC
>Ga0182017_10001149_pt1 | contig 20742 bp, 22 predicted proteins | sample 712E3DmetaG_FD_120492 | JGI IMG/M metagenome (GOLD analysis project Ga0182017, IMG submission 120492) | Permafrost microbial communities from Stordalen Mire, Sweden - 712E3D metaG | ecosystem: Environmental > Terrestrial > Soil > Wetlands > Permafrost | place: Sweden: Stordalen | collected... | reverse complement strand
TATCGGACATCAGGCTCTCTCCTGATGATGTGATCGCGGTCACCCGCGAGATCGAGACCGATCTCTGGAAAAAGACCGGTGGTGTCCATTGTTCGGTGCTCTTCCGGGATGGCAGGCTGCTTGCCAGGAGCAACGATGTGGGCCGGCAGCCTGCCGGTATGGTCCGGAAGTCCGCCCATGCCGGGATCCCCGTAATCATTTCCCGGGCGGCGTCGACTGACAAGGGGATTGCAACGGCTGAGGCCGCAGGAATTACCCTTATTGGTTTCTCCCGGGGCGACCGGTTTTCCATCTATACCCACCCGGAGCGGATAGCGGTGATCCAAACCTGCTGATATCCCGGAACGGTACGATACGCAAGGTTATTTCCCAAAAACCGGATAATGAAGTTATACATGCTGCAAAGCAGGAAGTGATCCCGGGTGACTGGCGAACCGACAACATCCCCAAAAACGGCACTCCTCGTGCTCGGGTGCCCGCAGGTACCGGTGCAGACCAGCATTGCCCTCTACCTGATAAACCGGTTGAAAAAAGCGGGGATTACTCCTGTCGTTGCCGGCAACAAGGCAGCCAACACACTGCTCGTGGTGGCCGACACTGACCGGCACTATCTCGGGGAGGTTATGGACCTTGACCGGGCCGTGGCGCTGATTGCGGACAAGAAGCGGGACTTTGACATCTGCTTTGTCTTCATCCACAATGATGCCGGGGTCAGTTATGCCGCAACCATGGGGGCAATTTCGAAAGCGAAGCTCTATGTTCTGGTCTATGGAGAGCATTACGAAGACCAGGTAAAAAAGATAGACTTCCCCTGTACTGCCATCGCAGCAAAGGCCGTCCATAACCCACTTCCCCTGAAAAAAGCACTTGACGAGGTGAAACCATGGGATGCGTAGAATCGATGAATTACGAAATAGTACTCCGGGATGCTAGCTTCAAGGAATCCCGCGATTACATAAAGGCCCATTTCAAGGAGTTCATCGATGTCCAGCCCGGGTTCAAGGTTTTCGATGTCTATGTGATCGGTCTTCCCCCGATTGCAATCGGGCTTGACGGCGATTTTGTTATCTTTCCCTACACCAAACCGTGCCACGGGACCTTCCTTTTGAGAGTGGAGGACAAGGAAGAAGCGGCACGACTGCGTGCCCGGAAAAAATAGCCAGCCCGTATTTTTTTATGGGTGAAGATATATAACATTCCTCTCTGCTGTTGGGATATCCCGGGAATTTCTCCGGATACTCTCTACTATATATCACAATGCACCAAGATTTTAGCTGATATTCTTGCGGGATGTATATGGCCGGGAAGGGAAAAGTTCTCCTGATGGATGACGAGCAGATCATTCTCGATGTAACGCTCGAAGTCCTCAGGTTTCTTGAATATGATGTTATGTTTGCACAGGACGGGGCTGCAGCATTCGGGCTGTATAAGCACGAAAAAGAGGCAGGCGTGCCTTTTGACCTCGTTATTCTCGACCTCTCGGTCCCGAAAGGTCTGGGAGGAAAGGACACCATCGCCCTGTTAAAAGCCTATGATCCCGCGGTAAAAGCGATCGTATCGAGCGGGTATTCCGGTGACCCGGTGGTGCAGGATTTTATGCAGTATGGTTTTTCCGGCAGGCTTTCGAAACCCTACAAAATCAGCGATTTGAAGGAGATCCTTGAACAGCTGATAAAAAAACCCTGAGATGGGCCCGGTATATGCTGCCTGCCGGACCTGTTCTCTTTTATTCTCACGTACTCAACCCTGTCGTGGAGCAGGCTCCTGATTGAATCGAACGCCCGGTTGTCGACGATGTTCCCCAGTACTTCCCCAGCTCCCCGGTGTTCTTTTCACTCCCGGTTTCCGGAAAGTACTGTTCAGGTCTGGCACTATGCCAATCTATATACCCCACCCTGCAGCACCAGAACATACGGGGTTCCGGTATGAATGAGGTCTCGGTACTGGTTGGCGGAAAAGCAGGAGACGGTATCAACAGTGCGGGAGCAATGGTAGCCCAGCTGCTCAACCACCTTGGATACCGGATTTATCTGTATTTTGATTATCCCTCCCTGATCCGCGGGGGGCATAACTTCGCGATTGTCCGGGGCAGGGAAATTGCCACTGCCACCTGCGGGACGCAGGTGGATTTTGTATTGGCGCTGAACCAGGAGACCGTTGACCGGCACAAGGATGCCTGGAAGACGGATACAGCAATCATTTTCAATACGGACCTGGTGAAAGCAACGGGGCAGGGCATTCCGGTCAGGGAGATTCTTACTGCAGAACATGCCCCCGATATCATGGGGAATTCAGCGGTCATCGGCGGGTTTGCCAAGGCAGCCGGCATCCCATGGAAGATAGTGGAAGAGGTTTTCCATTCCCATATCCCGAAAGGTACCGATCTGAATCTCCTGGTTGCCCGCCGGGGATACGATCGGGTGACCACCGTACACCCGGTCCCACCCATCAGCAACCCGCCCGTGCCCCTCCTGACGGGGAATGAGGCTATTGGTCTTGGCATGGTCAGCGGCGGGCTTGAGGCCTATGTATCGTACCCCATGACCCCCTCCTCAAGCCTCCTCCATTTTCTGGCAGAAGAGCAGGAGAAGCTTGGTATTACCGTCGTGCATCCGGAGAGCGAGATAGCAGTTATTCTGATGGCCATGGGCTTTGCAAGCGCCGGAAGAAGGGCAGCGGTTGGTACATCCGGTGGCGGGTTCTGTCTTATGACCGAGAGCCTCTCTCTTGCCGGTATGGCGGAAGTGCCCCTCGTGCTCCTTGTATCCCAGAGGACCGGCCCTTCAACGGGTCTCCCTACCTATACCGGCCAGTCTGACCTTCTGTTCGTGCTCCATGCGGGGCAGGGGGAGTTCCCCCGGTTTATCGTTGCACCGGGAACAACGGAAGAGGCACTGTACTGGTCAGGAATCGCCATGAATATTGCATGGGAATTCCAGGTCCCCGCCTTTATTCTTTCAGACAAGACCCTGTCGGAAGGTACCTACAGTACCGACCTCTCCCTTGTTCAGAAAATCCCACAGGGGGATTCTATTTCGTGGGACCGGACAGCCCCCTATCGTCGTTATGCTGACACGCCCTCCGGTATATCCCCGCTTGCATTTGTCGGAACGGGGGGTGCTGTAGTCAAGGTGAACGGCTATGCACATGACGAAGCCGGGATCACGGCCGAGGAACCTGATATTGTCGCCCTGATGGCAGAAAAACGGCTCCGCAAGGGAGAGGCACTCGCACGGGCAATGGACCGGTACCAGCAGGTAAGCCTTTCCGGAAATGCAACAGGGCTGGTGGCACTGCTCTGCTGGGGATCCACTGCGGGTGTATGCGAGGAAGTTGCCGGCCCGCTGGGTCTCCGGGTCGTACGGCCCGTTGTGCTCTCGCCTTTCCCCACAGAACCTCTCCGGAAGGCGCTGGAGGGCGCCGGAATGGTGATAGCGGTCGAAGAGAACGCAACTGCCCAACTCGCCACGCTTGCCGGACAGCATGGTATTACCTGCGAGAAAAAAATACTCCGGTATGACGGGCGCCCCTTCACGCCGGAACTCCTCACAACAAAGATCCGCGAGATGCTTTCATGACCGGCCGCCAGCTCATCACGGATGCCCAGAACACCTGGTGCCCGGGTTGCGGGAACTTTTCCCTCCAGCACACCCTGAAGAACGTGCTGGCTGATATCGAGAAGGAAGGGCAGTCCCTTGACAATATTGTGCTGGTCTCCGGTATCGGGTGCCATGCAAAGATTGCCGACTACCTCAATATCAACTCGTTCTACTCCATCCACGGCAGGACACTACCGGTTGCGACCGGTATCAAGTTTGCCAACCCCGACCTGACGGTGATCTGCTGTGCCGGTGATGGGGACTGTTACGCCGAAGGGCTTGACCATCTTATCTTTGCTGCCAAACGGAATATCGATCTCACGGTCATTGTCCATAACAACCGTGTGTACGGGCTGACAACGGGGCAGTATACCCCGACATCCCCCCGCGGTTTCAAGGGAAAGTCGACTCCGCTCGGGACCCGGGAGGATCCCTTCAATCCCATTGAGCTGATGCTTGCGAGCGGTGCAACATACATTGCACGGGGCTATTCGAAGAAGATGGACCCGTTGAGGACGCTGATCCGGCAGGGTATCAGCCATAAGGGATTCGCGTTTATCGACGTCCTCCAGATCTGTGCAACCTTTTTCCCTGCCGCCGATTATTATTCACCGCGTGTCTACGATTTGAAAGGACACGACCCTGCGAGTTTTGAGGCAGCGTGCATAAAGGCACGGGAATGGGACTACAATAGCGATGCACCCATTGCGCTTGGGACGTTTTACCAGAGAAACTCTCCGGTATTTGATGGTAAAACAGCTGCACGGACGCTGAGTGCCGTGGAGCGCGAACAGGCAGTCCGGGAGGTGCTGAATAAAAGGACCTGAATTTTCCTGCGTCTCTTATTATCCCCGGGAACGGATTATGATCTGTAAAGCCGGCTGTCCCGGAAATAAACCGGCCCTGAAAACCCGGCGCAGGACTCTATTGGCACTACGGTGAGACGGGAGTACTTCTTCCTCCGTTAAGACCTCAGATCGCTACAATCCCGGTGCCTACCGAACGGTAGTCTGCAGAAGGGAAGAAATAACAGGCGATAACCGGAATGGCATGGGAAAGAGCCTGGAATATCTGTATTCCGGCAAAAAACCTTTAATGTCACTGCATTAACATAGGACTATGACAGGAAATCCCCTGTTTTGCCTTCTATTTTCTCTTCTTCTGGTTTTTAGCGTGATATTTGCCGGTTGTTCCAATGAATCACCGTCGGCTGAAACAATTACTCCCACCCCCGCGCACCCGGAGGCAAAGTATGGTGACGGGGATATTATTGCAACGGCTTCCTCGTCAGCGTCTTCCTCCCTGTATCTTATACTGAAGTATGATGCAGCAACTGATCAGTACACGCGAGCTGTTATTGAAAAGAATGCAGATGGCTCGTGGGGCCACCGGTCCAGCGACTGGACGGAAAAGAGCCCGCGGACAGCGGTGGAAAAAATATATACCGTCAAGGTTGGCCATGTCGCGGTTTCGATCGTTCCGGTTATCACGCCGACTAGCCTGTCGGAAATTACCCGAAACCCCTCCGGAAATGCCCCCTCCATTTCGAAAATTTCCCCCACCTTTGCTGCTAGGGATACGGTGGTGAGTGTAACCATCACCGGTTCAAACTTCCAGAACGGTGCTACGGTCAAACTGTTCAAGGCCGGTTCCGCTCCAATAAGCGCCTCCGGGGTCTCGGTAACGGCTTTTGACATATCGTGTTTCTTCAACCTCAATGGAAAGAATGATGGCAGTTACAATCTCATCGTGATCAATCCTGACGGGCAGTCTGATTCACAGCAGGGAATATTTACCATAGGGGAAGAGTCTCCGGTCATTGCCGGGATGTATCCCGTCACCGGAGCGCTGAACGATAAGGTCTCTTTGACAATCAGCGGTCAGAACTTCAGGAATGATGTGAAAGTCAGCTTTATGAAGAACTCAACCGAGCTGGTCTGTGACGAGCCGTTGTCCATGGAATCCTCAAAGATCTCCTGTAATCTTGACCTGGTAACGAGCCGGGGAGCCTCTGCCGGGGAGTGGAACGTCACGGTCATGAATATCAGGGACCAGCAGAAAGGCACCTGGGTAAAAAAATTCATGGTCACCAATGCCACCACTGAAGAGGATTGACCGTTCGGGTTTTTATCCGGCACGATCCGCTCTCCCCTCCATTAATAAAAGTACCCGCAGGATAACGCCGCAACCATAAACTATTAACTATACTGCCCGGAACACTAGGTAAGCATGGTCGACGCAGCACTCTCATCCGGCCTGTTCACCTTTGTCATCGTGCCCCTGTTGATCTTCTCCGCCCGGGTCTGCGATATGACTCTCGATACAATTCGGGTTATTTTCCTCTCGAAGGGAGTGAAATATCTTCCCCCTGTGATTGGGTTTTTCGAGGTGATCATCTGGCTTGTGGCCATCGGGCAGGTCATGAATAACCTGACAAACGTGGTCTGTTATATTGCATACGGTGCGGGGTTTGCGACCGGCACGTTCATCGGAATGGCGATCGAAGAGAAGATCTCGCTCGGGCTGACCAGCGTCCGTATCATCACCAAGGAGGACCCCCAGGAACTGATGCAGTTCCTCCGTTCGCATAACTACGGTGTTACCAGTATTGACGGGGAAGGGGGTACCGGCAGGGTCAAAATGGTGTTCACCATCATCAAACGGCAGGACCTGTCGCACGTGATCGGGATCATCAAGCAGTTCCACCCGAATGCATTCTACTCTGTTGAAGAGGTAAAATCGGTGGCAGAAGGAGTTTTCCCGGAACGGAAGCCGCATGGCATGTTCAGCTGGATCGATCCGTTCTGGTCTGCCCGGAAAGGGAAATAATCTGTTTTTCCCGGTTTTCATGCATGTAACCTGCGGGTTCAAGAAAATATATATTCTCCTGTATCGAAACCCCTAGCAGGAAACACATGACGATTAAAAGTGTTGTAAAAACCTTTCTGACGCTGATAATCGCGCTTTGTGTATGCCTGCTCGCCGGTTATATCGGCGGGTATCCTGCCCTGTCGAGGATGCCGTTCGGTGTAATTATTGATCTTCATATCGAGAGTTACCTCGGGGGGTATCCTGGCCTGCTGGCTGGGGGGACGCCTCCCATGCCTGCATGGTATGATGCTCTCATAAAGCCGGTTTTTTCACCTCCATCGTGGGTATTCTCACCGGTCTGGGTTGTCTCCTTCGTCTTCATGGGACTCATCCTCTTCTTTATCCTGCAGTCCGGTATCAAGCGGCGTGACGTTACGTCCGGGCTGATCCTGTTTGGCCTGCAGTTACTGTTTACCCTTGCCTGGGCATTTGCATTCTTTGGCATTCATGCGATCTTCCCCGCTTTCATATGCATCATCGCCCTCTGGGCAACGCTCCTGTGTGCAGTTATCCAGGTATTCAGGTTCTCTGTTTATGGGGGAATGCTGCTTGTCCCATACTTCCTCTGGGTCTGTTACCTCGCGTATCTCAATTACGGGATCATGGTCCTCAATCATTTTGTATTCGTGATCTGACCTGTTTTTACCCGCTTACCAATACCTTCTTTTTGTCGTAAAGTAACGATGACTAAAGGGAGAAGGTATGCCAATAAAACGAATCCATATCGAAAATTTCAAGAGTTTTTCAGCAATTGACGTGGAGTTGTCCCGGTTCTGTGTGGTGATCGGGTCCAATGCAGCGGGAAAATCCAATTTCATCAGCGTGTTTCGGTTCCTGCGGGATATCGCCCGTTACGGTGTTGTCAATGCTATTGCCATGCAGGGGGGGGCGGATTATATCCGGAATGCAAGGATAGGGAATGAACGCGACCTCGTGGTGCAGGTGACCTATGAACCGGATAACGTGGAGGATGCAATGGACAGGACCGGCAAGGGGGGGTCGGTGCTTGAGGTACGGTCCTGTGAGTCTTCCTATGAATTTGCGCTGCATTTCAATGCTACCGGTGACGGTTTTTCCATTGTCCGCGACCGTCTGCTCATCGGTTGTGAGTTCTCATCCTGCGGGAACGTCCGCAACCGGAAGGAAAAAAATCAGGTCATCGGCAACGGCTCAATCCAGGTATCAAGCGAGAAAGGGCAAGTGCAGTATACCGTGGATATCCCCGCAGGCTGTCCCCTGACCGAGAATGATATAATTCCCCTCTTCTTCCGGGGAAAACGGCTCCCGGAGCGGACCCTCCTTCTCGAGACCTTCTATGGGTACCCGCTTCCCCACTTTGAGAAATTCTTCGACCGGATCGCGGTCTACGATATCGACCCGAAACTTGCCAAGAAAGGGGCGGTCATCACCGGAAAACGCGAACTTGATGAGAACGCGGGCAACCTTGCGCTCGTGGTAAAGACTATCCTCGAGAATCCTGAAAAGAAGCGGAAATTCTCCAACCTGCTCCGTGACATCCTGCCATTTGTCGAGGATTTCTCCGTCCAGAAGTTCATGGATGTCTCCCTGATCCTGACCATGCGGGAGCGGTACACGAAGAGCCGGGACCTACCGGCTTCGTCCCTGTCGGACGGGACGATTGCAATCTTTGCCATAATCATCGCACTGTATTTCGAGGAAAAACCATTCATCATCATCGAGGAGCCTGTCAGCCATATCCACCCGTTCCTGATCGCCCGCTTAATGAGGATGATGAAGGAGGCCTCGGAGAAAAAGCAGGTGATGGTTACCACCCACAGCACTGAGGTGGTCAAGCATGCGGCGCTTGACGACCTCCTGCTTATCACGCGGGACAGCGAAGGTTTCTCCATCATCTCCCGTCCCGGCGACAAGGAAGAGGTCAGGACGTTTCTTGCAAACGAGATCGGGATCGAAGAGCTCTACGTCCAGAACCTGCTGGGACTCTGATCCATGAAAAAACGGCTCTTTATCCTCGTGGAGGGCGAAGACGATGTCCGGTTCTTCGGCCGGATCATTAAACCCCTCGTTCTGTCCCACTACGATTCCGTTGAGATCCTCCCGTATGCCAGCATCAAGCGCCTGAAGGTGAACAATTTTTTAAAAAGCGTGGCACAGATGCATAACGATTATATCTTTATCGCTGATATCGACACGGAACGGTCAGTGAGAGATAAAAAACAGCTCCTCTACAACTGGTTTTCCAATATTAACGGGGACAGTATCGTGATCGTCATTATGGAGATCGAGAGCTGGTATTATGCCGGGCTCCCGGATGATGCCCTGCAGAAGTTCGGCCTCCCGTCCCTCCCTTCGACCGACGGGCTCACGAAAGAGGACTTCAATGCCCTTATCCCGCCATCGTTCGATTCGCGGATAGATTTCATGTTCGAGATCCTCAAGTCCTTCTCTCCCGTGACCGCAGTCCGGCATAACCGGTCGTTTAAGTTCTTTTTCGAACGGTATCATCTCGAAGATCCGGCAGTTCTCCCCCTCTCCCTCTCATGAGATCCGGTACGGGGTGTGTACTATCGAAATCATTATTGCAATTCTCCGCGCTACTGTTGTAACAACCAGTATTTTCGGGGTTTTATCTGATGACAAAATACGTTTGTATGATCTGCGGGCACGAATTCAATCCGGAAAAGGGTGAACCGACACAGAATATATCTTCAGGAACACCCTTTTCTGCACTACCGGCTGACTGGAATTGCCCTGTCTGCGGTTCAGAGAAAAAATTATTCAAAGAGGCCTGAGAGCTGATCTACCATGGTATCTCGTGAAATTATCCCGGGGGTCTTCTGGGTTGGGGCGCTTGATTTTGATCGTCGGATCTTTGACGAGCTGATCCCCCTGCCCAACGGCACCAGTTACAATGCCTACCTCGTACGGGGCAGCGAAAAGACCGCACTGATCGATACCGTCGACCCCACCAAGGAGTTCGATCTGATCTCCAACCTCGTCAAGCTGGGGATCGACCGCATCGACTATATTATCATCAACCACGCAGAGCAGGACCATGCCGGCTCCCTCCCGATGGTCCTTGAATTCTTCCCCGATGCAATGGTGGTGACCAACGAGAAGTGCAGGGACCTTCTCATCGCACTGCTCCACATCCCTGCAGATAAATTTGTAGTCGTCAAGGACCGGGAAACCCTGTCACTGGGTGACCGGACGCTTGAGTTCATTCTCACCCCCTGGACCCACTGGCCCGAGACGCAGGTCACCTACCTCCGGGAAGACCGGATCCTCTTCCCCTGTGACCTGTTCGGGTACCATACGGCGACAAGCGATCTCTATGTGACTGAACGGGCTGACTTCTATCTCCCGGCAAAGCGGTACTATGCCGAGATCATGATGCCGTTCCGCGGCAGTATCAAGGGCCATCTCGAAAAGATCCGTGCCCTCAAAATCGACCTGATCGCCCCAAGCCACGGGCCGGTGCACAAAAACCCGCACCTGATACTCGATGCCTATGCGGAGTGGGTCTCCGACGATGTGAAAAACGAAGTAGTGATCCCGTATGTATCCATGCATGGCAGCACGCAGAAGATGGTGGAACACTTTACCAACGCTCTGATAGCCCGCGGTGTTATGGTCAGACCGTTCAACCTGACTCATACCGACATCGGTGAACTTGCTCTTTCACTCGTGGATGCAGCCACTGTCGTGATCGCCACGCCGACCGTGCTCTTCGGCCCGCACCCCCAGATCGTCTATGCCACTTACCTTGCTAACATACTCAAGCCCAAGATGCGTTACGCGTCGGTCATCGGATCGTACGGCTGGGGAGGGAAGGCTCCCGAGACGATTGTGAAGATGCTCGATCATGTCAAGGTCGAAGTCCTTGAGCCGGTCATGGTGAAAGGACTCCCGGATGAAACGACGCTCCAGGCCCTAGACCGGCTGGCGGATACTATTGCACGAAAGCACAAGGAGAACAACATCCTGTAACCTCACCATGGAATGCGGAGTGACGGAATATAAGCGGGAACAGTAAATACACAAAGGGATTATTACCCGGCGAAAAGCGTGAAGCCGGGTGCTGCGTTACCGACACAAACGTGAAGGCCGGGGCTCACTGCAACATGCATGGGCTCTCGACAAACCGTCCGTGAGCATGGATCCCTCCTGCACATCCCTCTTTTTTGCGCCGGCCCGTCTGTTGGCAAACACTAATAGCGTCCTCGCGGTAACCCAATAGTGATGCGGCGGCTCAGGCACCTCTCAACCATTATTGCCGATCTCGGGGATATTTTCGTCTTTGTCGCCCCTGTTACCTGTGTCCCTCTTGCCATTGCCGTGCTCTTTTCTGAATGGAACATGCTCCTTCCCATGGCAGCGGTTCCGGTGATCTTTTTCCTTCTCGGTATCGCGCTCAGGAGCATCCCCCGGAGCGAACGCGGGGTGCGTCTCTCCACGGCACTGTGCTCGGTCGCCCTCTTCTGGTTCTTCTGCGCCATGATCAGCGGAGTCCCCTTCATGCTCGGCCTGCATATGGGCTTCACCGATGCCCTTTTCGAAGGGATGGCAGGTTGGACCGGGACCGCATTTTCCCTGATACCCGCTGTTGATTCCGCGCCCCGCACACTTCTCTTCTGGCGGTCCTATATGCAGTGGATCAGCGGGATTGGGATCATTGCGTTTGCCATAACCACGGCAAGCAGTACCGGCCTGTTCCCGTCCAAGATCTTCCGCACTGAGAGCCGGGACGAAGCGCTGCTGCCCAGCGTGATCGCTACCGGGCGGTCGCTCTGGAAGATCTATGGCTTTTTAACCTTCATGGCAATCGGTCTTATCCTGTTCTCGGGGCTTTCGCTCTGGGAATCGGTCAACCTTGCCCTTGCGGCCATCTCCAGCGGCGGGTTCTGTATACACCAGCAGGGGGTCCTCTATTACAACAGTCTTTTTCTGGAGTTCCTGCTTATACCCGTGATGATTGCCGGCGCCCTCCCTTTCAAACTCTATTATCTGGTCCTTGAAAACCGCCGCCTCAGCCTCTTTGGCGATGAACAGGTCAAACTCTTTTTTGTCCTTCTCGGGATCGGTGTTGCGGTCCTGACGTACGACCTGATGTTTTTTGGGGATCTTGGTTTTTCCCGGGCACTTGAACAGGCGCTGTTCATGGCGGTCTCCGCGATCACGACGACCGGCTTCCAGATCGCAAACCTGCACACCTGGGCCAGCGTCACGCTCCTGTTCCTTGCCATGATCGCCTTCATCGGCGGGTGTTCCGGCAGCACCGCAGGAGGGGTCAAACTCAGTCGGATCTCCCTTGCCATCCGGGCGCTTGTCTGGTGGTTCCGCCGCCTCTTCGTGAGCGGCAAGATACTCATCCCGTTCAAGATCGAGGGGCGCATTATCCCTAAAGCAACAGCAGAGCTGGAAGCAGCCAAGAATATGCTCGTCATTATCCTGTCGGTCATCACAGTTTTTGTCGCGACGCTTGCTGTCCTCCAATACCACCTCACGTCGTTCTCCTTTACTGAAGTGGTCTTTGAGGTGGTATCGGCATTCTCGACCAGCGGGATCTCGACCGGCTATGTCTCGCCGGATATGCCGGTGATCTCAAAATGGATTTTTATCGGGGTAATGTGGATCGGGAGGCTGGAAGTGATACCGGTCGTGATGCTCTTTATCGCCCTGGTCCGGGAACCCGAATGAGGATTCCCCGTTCTCCGGCTCGTAACGCAACGTTACTTTTGTAATAACGATAAAAAAGGTTTTTAACTCCCGGCAACGAGGGCAAGCCGGCCATGGACGATCTCATGCATCTCCGGTTCTTTCAGGACTTCAACCACTATTTGCTTGATCTTTTCTTCCCGCTTCTGTTGCCGTTCCCGGTCCTCTCCCAGATGTCTCGATGTCAACTCTGACACGATGAATTCGAACAACAAACTTCTTTTAATATTGTCTCTTCATATGCAGCCCTGCTCGGGTATTGGCTTGTAATAGATAATACATGATCCATTTTACGAGGGTAGATCCCTTCAAATGATACAATAGTATCGATTTCAGGATTCGGGTAGATTTGTGACCAGCCTGTGTCTCCATCATCTTTCGAGACATATTGATAATTATAAGACTGTGCGTCTACTTTGAGGATGATCATAGCTCTTGACCTATGCAAATCGGAGTCATAGTTGCTATCATTTCTCCAAACGATATCCCCTACTATATATTTGGCCGTAGGTGTCGCAATTATTGTCGGCGAGGGGGTTACGGTACCATCAACGATCTGCGGAGTGGGTGTTGCCACCGGTGTCGCGCTTGCGGATCCCGTGTTTATGCATCCGCTCATCAGTAAAAATCCACAGGTCAGAATTGCACAAAGTCCCGTAATTTGCCAGTTTTTCATATTCCCTCACTTTTAATTGATCGATGATATACTTACATTTTTGTCCTCATGGAGTGTGAATACCCGTCGCAACATTCACGGCAGACTGCGCCATTGCGTTTCTGTTGGCGTTTATCATCGCCAATGGCATTAATTTTATACGTTGCCGACGAAAAAAGAGGTGTTTTAATTCCCGGCAACGAGGACAAACGTGCCACGGACGAGTTCCTCCATCCCCGGTTCCTTCAGGACTCCAACCAATTTTTGCCGAAACGTCATCATCCCGCTTCTGCTGCCGCATTTGTGTCCGCCTGTGACACCCATGGAATCATCCACCGCATCCACCACCAGAACCAGCACGGTAGGAATAACCTGCGAACGTGATGACGGTATGGCAATTTGCATTAATCGTAAATGACTGTTGCTCTGGCTCCAGAGCACCGTTCTTGTCCGGCAGATACGCGATATAGTTGCCGGGCGCGAGGTTCACAGTCTCTGAGTTCCCATCGGGTAAGATTTTCACTTCCATATACCCTGAGGTCTGACCTTCTAAAACATTCCCGTATAAATCATAAATATTGTTAATCGGTAGAACGTTCGACCCTTGACGAGCGATAAACACGTTAACGTCATTTCCTAAACCCCCGGTCTGGATCGTAAGTGAGCCGATACCCTCCTCAATGGCTAAGGGTACAGCAGTTGTCGGTGTCTGATTTGTCGTAACTGTAGGTATGGGTGTGGGTTTCGGTGCTGGTATTCCCCGGGCAAAAGTCTGGGAAGAACCCCGCACGTTGATCTTATCCGAAAGAGGATTGTATATCCATTCTGCTGAGGTTACATTCCGTGGGTTATTTGCCCCTGGAGACAGCACATCGGCTATTACAAAATAGGAATTATTCTCATTCTTGTTTACGTTCCAGATGGTAGTCCCGTCACTACCCACAGTGCCATCAGCATTAAATACCATCCCGTTCAGCCAGGAGCCAATTATTGGATCCTTGGTTGATTGTGTCTGGCTGGTCACCGGTTCGGGTGCAGGTGTCGAATTTGGCGATATCGTTGATGTCAGGGTCGGCGTTACGAGCACCGTCTCATTAACGATCTGTGGAGTGGGTGTTGCCTCCGGAGCCGTGCCCGTGGAACCCGTGTTTGTGCATCCGCTCATTAAAACCATCCCGATAACCAGAACGGTTAAAATACCGATTGCATTCCATTTTTTCATTGTATGTTCCTTAAATAATCAACCGTACTCTGCAAAATACATTCCTATTACAACAAAGGCTCAATGAAACGCAATGGCAGGAATTTGCCCTCAATATGGGATGGGCGATCACCCTGCACGGTTCATCACAGTTTGGATAAATTTATCGCCAATCAGATGAAAGGGAGAAATATGAAATATCACTCTGTTGTCCTTTTATTGATGGCAACTCTAATTATCGCAGTATTTGTGATAGCACTCATTATCATAGGTTTCGTTAATTTAAATCAGAATACCGAAGGCACTCCTCCTCAAACAGTAACGATATCACCGATACCCGTACCCAGACCTACAGTTACGAACAATCAGAGAGAATCAACTCAGGATCCGATAATCGGTTCCTGGCTCAATGGGATGGTTTTTTATCCTAATGGCACTGTTGGCAGTGGTGGGACTACCTCCTGGGAAGTCAACAAGAATGAGAATAATTCCTATTTCATAATATCCGATGTGCTGTCTCCGGGGGCAAACAACCCACGGAGTGTAACCTCAACAGAATGGATATACAATCCAGCTTCAGATAAGATCAACCTGCGGGGTTCTTCCCAGACCTTTGCCCGGGGAACACCGACAACGAAACCCACAACAAAACCAACAGTTACGACAATTCAGACACAACTGACTCAAGGGGTAAATACCGCAAACCTTTCCGGAAGTGGTAGTAAATTTAATTATCAAGATTGCTTAAATTCCTGCAAAATAAATTATGTGGCGGACCATAATATCGGATTATACAATGATTGTATACAAACCTGCAATATCGAGAATCTCAAAGTAGCAAATTGACCGGTAGAGCAAAATAAAATTTTATAACCGTTGGGAAGCGTGGCAGGACAGGATAATCCTGCCCGCGAAAAATTACCTTAAAAAAAAGAAAGGAAAATTGATCAGAATGTGTAAAGTTAGTCTTGAAATTCGTTTAACTTTTGTTCACTTCAGGAGATCTCATATAAACAGCCGCCCCATAGTACGTTAATGAAGCAGATCGCCCTGTATGGCAAGGGAGGTATCGGGAAATCCACGACATCGGCCAACCTTTCTGCCGCATTATCCGGTATGGGGCTTGATATCCTGCAGATCGGCTGCGACCCTAAGCGGGACAGCACCCGTATGCTGATGCATGGGACGTTCATCCCCACGGTTATGGATCTGGTCCGGGAACGGGGCGATGCAGAACTCTCGCTTTCGGATATTGAGTTTGTGGGTTACAACAGTGTCCGTTGTGTTGAAGCCGGCGGGCCGGAACCCGGTGTCGGTTGTGCCGGCCGGGGTATTATCGCAACATTCCAGCTGCTGGAGAAATTCGGGGCGCTCAAAGGGGATGTCATCGTGTACGACGTGCTGGGTGACGTGGTCTGCGGGGGCTTTGCGATGCCCATGCGGGAAGGGTACGCACAGGAAATCTATCTTGTCACCTCGGGTGAGCTGATGTCGCTGTATGCGGCAAACAATATCTGCAAGGCGATAAAGCGGCTGGCGTCACGTATAAAGAGCAAGTGCCGGCTCGCCGGCGTCATCTGCAATGCCAAGGGCCAGCTAAAGGAAGAGGAGCTGGTAGCCGAGTTCGCCCGCCGGGTGAACAGCAGGCTTGTCGAATTCATCCCCCGCGACCGCGTGGTGCAGCTTGCCGAACTGAACCGGAAGACTGTTATCGAATACGAGCCGGCCTCGGCACAGGCAGCCTGCTACCGCTCGCTTGCCACCCGGGTCATGGAGAATACCAGCCTGACGATCCCCACCCCCATTGAGATCGATGAACTTGAAACCCTCGCCTACTCATATATCTAGGTCCGGGGGCTGTACCCTCACGGGAGCACTCTCGGTTACCACCCAGGTACGGGATGCTGCAAGTATCATCCACGGCCCCAAAGGATGCGCCCACCATAATTTTTCCCTCCTTCACGCGACGATGCTCGACAATGAGCAGGTCACCCGTCCGGACCTTGTCTCATCCGCCCTCGGTGAGAGCGACATAATTTTTGGCGGCGAGGACGCCCTTACCCGGTCTATCCGGTCCGTTTGCGAGAGGGATGTCCCTGCGGTATTTGTCCTCTCTACCTGCATTGTCGCTACCATTGGTGATGACGTGGAGGCAGTCTGCGGCCAGTGCTGGCCGGTACCGGTCATCCCCGTTCCGACTGCCGGCTTTTTAGGGGGGACGTTCCAGGACGGGGTCAATAACGCCCTGATCGCGCTTGCGGATTTACAAGAATCCTCACCGGCAGGTCCATGCGTAAATATCATCGGGGAAAAAAATCTTGAATACGAGGTGGAGGAGAACTATGCCGAAGTGGTGCGCCTCCTCACCCTTCTTGGTCTTCCGGTCGGGATACGGTTCGTGCATCATCTCTCGCTTGATGATATCCCGGCGCTGGAAACTGCACGGCTCAATATCCTCCGGGACCCGTCGCTGGTGCCGGTTGGTGAGCACCTCCGGCAACGGTTCGGGACACCGTATACCCCGTCGTTCCCGACCGGTCTCTCGGACACCCTTGCGTTCATCGGTGCCGTTGCTGCAGCCTGCCGGATCGATGCAATGCGGGCACTCGAGTCCGAGCAGGCTTTCCAGGCAGAGATCCTTGCAGACTTTGCCGACATCGGGGATTCACAGGGTGTTTTCTGCGGGCCGGTCACCGATCCCGAGAGTTCCCGGGCAGCGAGGGAAGCTGCGGATGCCCTGCACATCAGGGTCAGCGGGAGCAAAAAAGCTCATCCGCTGCCGGTCCATCCTGTGGTAGGTACGAGCGGCGTGCGGAGGATGCTCCACCGCTGGAGGCGGGCGATCCATGCCTGAATGCGACAACCCTCTCTGGCCCTGTGCCATGACCGGGGCGGCAGCCTGCCTTGCGGGGTTCGAGGGCGTGAGTGTTGTCATTCACGGCTCCATCGGCTGTTATTATTATCCGAAGACGCTCCTGCGCGCACCCCTTCACGGCACCTTTATCCTGGAAAACGAGGTGATCTTCGGATCGGAAGACCGGCTCCGCGAGGTGATCGGCGGGCTTTCCGGTACCGGCAACCGCATTGCGGTGATCACCACCTGTGTTCCTGCGATCCTTGGCGAGGACATCCAGTCCCTGCTCGCGGAGCACGATGTGCTTCTCGTTGACAGCCCGGGATTTTCAGGAGACGTGGAGACCGGTTACACAAAGGCCCTCTCCCTTCTTGCACCGCAAACCGATACGGCAACAGAGGGGGTAAATATCGATGGGGTCTGCCTCCTTGATCCTTTCTCTAAGGGAAACCTGCAGGAAATCCGGCGGCTGCTCGCGCTGGCATCTGTCCCGGTTGCCACGGTCTTTTGCCGGGATGCTCTTAAAAAATCCCGCACTGCCGCGACCTGCACGATTGGCACCAACGGGGATTTCTCAAGCAGCGTTGGAGAATGTCTTGGCGGGACCCTTGGTTTTAATACCCTGAGGGCAACCTTTGAAAGACTGGGCACGATCTTTAAGGAATCGGATATTGACCCTGTTCTGCGGGAACTATCGCAGCAGGAGGAAGAGACCGTCCGCATCTGCGATAAGTACCTGCGGAGGTTCGATCCGCCGTCGGTGGTGATTTTTGCCGGGGCATCGTATGCAGAATTTGCTGCACAGACGCTTGAACACTATCTCGATGCCGATATCCGGTTCATCGGGAAACGGAACCCGGACAGGCCGTCCCGGTTTCCCTCCAGACTGGTGACTGGGCTCAGGGAAGCAAAAACAATAATCGAGCTGCATAATCCTGACCTTGTCCTCGGGTCTTCTTTCGAACGGTCCGTGAGTGGCAACCGGGCGTTTTATGGTATCACACCTCCCCTGATGGGAGTAGTGAGGCTCGCACCCGTTCCCCTTGCAGGGGTCAACGGAACGCTCTTCTTTATGGAACAGGTCCTGAATGCCTGCATGGATCACACCCGTATACTACCCTGATACCGGATGACCGACCCGGTATAACCGGGTGTAGCTTTCACTTTCACCCTGCACGCGCTGACTCGTTATATACTTCCGGAACTGACGACAGTATACGACAGAAGGTGGTCGTGTATGATGGAAAAAGCAGGATACCTCCAGCGGACCGGATGCCAGGCACTCGACAGCGACAGGCACTCCCACGAAGTGCTCGAGCTCCATATCTGTGGAGCCCGGTACGCTGTCCGCAGGTCGGACCTGGTAAAAGCGGTCTCCGGCCGTACCCTGATACAGGTCGAGGAACTCACCCGCAACTGGGAATATTACCTTGGGGTGACGAGCGGTCTTGCGCAGGTCTCGGTCTCCGGTAAAGCCCTGAATATCGACCTGTTCGGAGCCGGCAGTTTTACCCTCTCGCTCAATGCCCTCCGGGCCGTGCTCTACGGCAAAGAGCGGCTGGCGGTCATTGTCCGTATCCCCGAATCACCTGCACAAAAACTGCGTCGGGTCGCAGCCGGCCAGCAGACCATCGGGGCAGTAGTCTGATTCCCGGGACGTTCCTGCATTCGGATCACCCGGCTGGGCATCCCGGCGCTCCGAGCCCGGTCATCCATATCAGTTGTCCGGTTCACTGGTTGTCTTTGGTATCGTTGCGAGGGCACAATGATGCCCCACGCCACACCCGGACTCGTAGATGAAACAACGTTGATCCGTTTCCCCGAGGTTTACCGAGTAAAAACCGTCCAAAAAGGCATCAGTCATAACAGGGGATACATCCGCCTCTTTCATTATCCGCACGTCACTGCCGGTGGCTTTGAGAAGGGCTTCCTTGAGGGCCCAGACTCTGAAGAACCGCATAGAGCGCCGGTCAGGGGCTGCTTGTGCTATCCACCGTCTCTCGCCACGCGTGAAGAGGGAGTGTCCAATCGCTGAAAAGGGGTAATGCGGTTGAGGTCTTACGATATCCACCCCGATTCCGGATTTCCGGGTTATCCCCAAGCACACCTTTTCATCAGTACTGGACAGACTGAACCGGGTATCCGAAACAGAATGTTCCGGATCCAGTTCCGGTTTACCGTTCAGCCCGTACACAAACTGTATCTTGTCCGGATCCTCGCCAGGATAGCTCCCCAGGACGGCCCGGACAAGCCCGCACCTGATGATGTACCGCTGTGATTCACCGGTTTTTTTGTATCCTGCTGCCTTCAGCAGCTCTTCCTTACTAAGCTGTACGGACGGGAATGGATAGTCCTGTTCGAGATCGGAATAACATGCTGTCCAGACATGGATCAACCCCTCGGCGATCGGCAAGTGCATCCCCTCTTCCGGGTCATCAGTTTTGCCATTCTGTATTGTCTGGAGATTCAGGAAATCCCAGAATGAGCAAAGTCCTTCAGCGGAACGCAGCAAGTTTTGCGCTGATTTTCTCTCTCAGGATACTGATATGGGGCTCATCGAAAAGATTTGTGTGGTCGCCGGGTACTTCGATCACTTCGCATGTTCCGGTAATGAGGGAACGCCACCCGCGTGTAACGTCCCCGGGATAGAGCATGTGATCCAGGCCGGCGGAAAAGAGGACAAGGTCCCCTCTGAATGTATGGGGGATATATATGCGCGAAGCGTTCAGCTGGACTATCATATTCGCGTGGCTCTCCTTGGGAAAGTGCGCAAGGGCGTTTTCCTTGTAATGTACTGCTGCATGGCGATCCCGGACAGATTCTGGAAGGGACTTAGCCCCCTTTCTGGATAAACCCTTGCGAAATACTGAACGAATGGAATTCAGGATAAATGCATAGATCCTGCTGTCGGGGTGGGCTTTGAGGTACGCTTCAAAGAAAGCAGGGATTTTACCCAGGACCGGGCCCGGAAAGAGCGTTGCCGCAAGTGTCTTGAAGTACCTGACTTCAGTTCCCGGCGCTGACACATCGATAAGTCCCAGGAATGAAACCTCGTCGCCCTGTTCCTGCAACTGGCAGGCGAGTTCGAAAGCAAGGATACCGCCATTGGAAAATCCCAGCAGATAGTAAGGGCCTGTTTTCCGGACCGTTCTGATGGCATCCACTTGTTCCCGGGCGGTATCCTCAACGGTTATGGGCAGCACTTCGCCTGGTTCAAGCCCCCTCCCCCGTATGCCGTAGACCGGCCTGTCGCTGTCGATTGCGGTCAGGATTTTGAGATAATGATCCATCCACCCGCCGAGAGGATGGATGCAGAAGAGAGGCGGCAGCGTACCTTCATCCCTCAGGGGAAAAATCAGGGGGTGGTACTCCCTGGCGGTTGCAGCCTTTTTCCGCAGCATCCCCACTTGTTTTTTTATCGTGGGATACCGGTAAATGGAGTCCGGAGGGAGGTTTATGTGATACTCCCTCTGGATCTTGATAAGCAGTTCAATCGCGGTGAGGGAATTTCCCCCACACAGGAAAAAGTCATCATCAAATGATATGTCGGGAAGATCCAGGATATCTGTCCAGAGCCTCCGGAGAGTCTCCGCGGATGTTGTCGGGCTGGGGAGTTTTTCCTTCCTTGCGATGATGTGTTCTTCCTTCTCCATGGACAGTTCATTAGAGGATAGTCGATGAGAACTCATCAATATGTTGTTTTATCCCCGTCCGTGCGGGAGAAATGATGGAGGATCGGAACACCGGACTCAGGAATAACCGGGTGGTCGTGATAGTCTGGCGGCTGTAAAAGCTGAAATGTTCAGGAATACCGCTTTGTGCCCTCATACCGAAGCGGTTTTCCCGAAGGATTGCGGGGAAT
>Ga0182017_10001148_pt1 | contig 20754 bp, 22 predicted proteins | sample 712E3DmetaG_FD_120492 | JGI IMG/M metagenome (GOLD analysis project Ga0182017, IMG submission 120492) | Permafrost microbial communities from Stordalen Mire, Sweden - 712E3D metaG | ecosystem: Environmental > Terrestrial > Soil > Wetlands > Permafrost | place: Sweden: Stordalen | collected... | reverse complement strand
TGATACGACTCGTGGAAGAATAGCCACCACACAATCAAATATCGGGGCGTGGCGCAGCCTGGTTAGCGCACCTGACTGGGGGTCAGGGGGTCGCTGGTTCAAATCCAGTCGCCCCGACAAATAACGTGTCGTCAAAGCCATTCATTCTCCTCAGCAATGACGATGGCGTGATGGCGCCGGGGATCTCTGCGCTCGCGGACGTGTTGGCGGACCTGGCTGACGTGATGCTGGCTGCGCCTGACCGCGAGCGAAGCGCGGCCTCGCATTCCATCAGCTTGGATCGCCCGCTGCGTGTGGATCAGATTCGCTCCAACGTGTACTCCATCGATGGGACACCGGTGGATTGCGTGTACCTGGCCCTGCTGCACCTGGTGCCGCGCAAGCCGGACCTGTGCGTGTCCGGCATCAACAACGGATTCAACCTGGGCACGGACGTCTTCTATTCCGGAACCGTCGGGGCGGCCCTGGAAGCGACCCTGCGCGGGGTTCCGGCCATCGCCCTGTCGGTCGAGCGGCGGTGGCCGCAGGATTTCGCACCAGCGGCGGACTTTGCGCGGAGGCTGGTGAGGCAGGTGCTGGCCCAGGGGCCGGGTGCCATCGAACCAGGCACGCTGCTGAATGTTAACCTTCCTGCTGGCCCAGTGCATGGATACGCCCTGACGTCCATGGGGCAGCGGCTGTATCGGGATCAAGTGGACATGCGCGAGGATCTGCGCGGCCGCGCCTACTACTGGATCGGCGGGCCCGAGGAGAAGGGCGAGGATCTTCCCGGCTCGGACAGCGCGGCCGTGCGTTCCGGCCTGGCGTCGATCACGCCGCTCGGTCTCGGTCTCACCCACGGTCCGGCTTTGCAGAGAATGGCGGCCTGGAACTTGGGCTCGTTCGCAGAAGGCACAGCGGTTCACGCCGGGAAATAGCGCTGTGAGTGCAGGACGCCGATCCGGCGATACGCCAGGCCCAACCGGGCGGCCGGATGCTTTCGTCAGCGAGCGCGTCACCATGGTGGCGGAGCAACTTCTCCCCCGTGGCATCAGCGACGCGCGCGTGCTGGAGGCCATGAGTCGGGTTCCCCGCCATTTCTTCGTCGATCGGGAACAGATGGACCGGGCCTACGACGATCGACCGTTGCCCATCGGGTTTGGCCAGACCATTTCGCAACCGTACATGGTGGCCCGCGCGACTGAGCTGGCGCTCCCGGAGGAGGGTGATGTCGCGCTCGAGATTGGCGTGGGCTCGGGCTATCAGACGGCTGTGCTGGCGCTTCTGTGTGCGCAGGTCTTTGCCGTCGACGTGTTTCCCGCGCTGGTGGATAAGGCGCGCCAGCACCTGGCCGAGGCGGGCTGCCAGAATGTCAGCTTGGCTGCGTTCGACGGCAGTTGCGGTTGGCCCGAGCACGCGCCCTACGACATCATCATCGTCTCGGCCGCGACGCCGCAGGTTCCCGTGCTGCTCTTGGACGAGTTGCGCGACGGCGGCCGGCTGGTGGCCCCGGTGGGCGGATTCGATCAACAGATTCTGACCCGCGTGCGGCGCAGAGACGATGCGTTCGAGACCTTGCAGGATGTCCCCTGCCGCTACGTGAACCTGACCGGACGCTATGGGGTGGGCCGTGACAAGCCACAGGCGTAGCACCTTGTGCAGATTGTACGTCCTTGCGGCTGCCTGCACGCTGCTGGGGCTCTGCTCCTGCGCCACCACCTCGCTCCCGCTTGATGACGACAACCCGCCAGGGACCTGGCATGTGGTCGAGCCCGGCGAGACCCCGGCCAAGATCGCCAAGGAGGCCGGGATCCCGCTGGAGGATCTGCTGGAGATCAACGGACTGCGACGGGGCCAGCCCCTGGAACCCGGCCGTCTGATCTACGTTCTGCGGGCTGGCCAAGCCGGCACGGTTTCCCCAGACGCGATCCCCGCGACTCCGACGTCGCCGGGCCAGCCCGAGGCCGAGAGCGAGGCGAACAGCAAGGCGCCCATGCGCTGGCCTCTAGCCAAGCCCGTGCTCACGTCGCTATTTGGCAAACGCTGGGGCCGCGACCATGAAGGCATCGACATGCGGGCACCCATCGGGACGCCCGTGATGGCTGCGGCCGACGGTGAAGTGATGTACGCGGGTGACAAGGTGCGGGGCTACGGGAACATGGTCGTGATCCAGCACGCGGGAGATTTGGTGACCGTGTACGCTCATAACTCGCTCCTGCTGGTGCACGTTGGTGACCGCATTAGCGCGGGCCAGGAGATCTCGCGCGTGGGTGACACGGGCCACGCCACCGGTCCGCACCTACACTTCGAGGTACGCCGCAAGCAGGAGCCACAAGATCCGCTGCAATTTTTGCCGACCTTGAAGTAAAAATGAACCATGCCAGCCGCAACCGACAAGTTCACGGGTGACCTTCGCTCCCTGATCCGCGACGTCCCGGACTTTCCCAAGAAAGGGATTCTCTTCCGCGACGTCACGCCCCTGCTGCAGCACGGTCCCGCGTTTCGTCGCTGCGTGGAGCGTCTGTGCGAAGGTATCGCCAAGGCGCAGCCCACCGTGATCGCCGGCATCGAGTCGCGCGGCTTCATCTTCGGCGCGGCCGCCGCCACCATGCTGGGTGTAGGGTTCGTGCTCATACGCAAGCCCGGCAAGCTGCCCTGGAAAACCCGGCAGCAGCGCTATCAGCTCGAGTATGGCAGCGACGGCATCGAGATCCACGAAGACGCCGTGGCGGCGGGCACGCGCGTGGCCTTGGTCGACGATTTGCTCGCTACTGGCGGCACCGCGGCCGCGGCCTGCCGCCTGCTGCAAGACCTGGGCGGGCAGGTTGTCCTGGCGAGCTTTGTCGTGGAGCTGGCCGGACTCAACGGCCGGGCGCAGCTGGGCAACGTGCCGGTGGAAGCGTTGATCGTCTATCCCTGATCGTCAGTGCCCGGCCAGCGCGCCGCCGCAGGTTTGGATGATGAAGGTGACTGGGCCGTCGTTCACCAGTTCGACGTCCATGTGGGCCGCAAAGCGGCCGCAAGCCACTGGGATGCCGTCGGCGGCGATGCGGTCGGCAACGCTTTGGTAGAGGGATTGGGCCAAGGCGGGATCCTCGGCGCGGTCGAAGCTGGGGCGATTGCCCTTGCGGATGGAGCCCGCCAGCGTGAACTGGCTGACCACCAGGCAAGCCCCGTTGGCGTCCTTGAGGGTGAGATCCATGGGCGTGCGGCCGGGAAAGATGCGCAAGGCGACCAACTTGCGCGCTAGCACTTCGGCATCGGCCTCGCTGTCGCCGCGCTCGACGCCGACGAGCAAGAGCACACCCTTGTCGATGCGCCCCACGACTTCGGCGCCGACCCGGACTTCAGCGCGTGAGACTCGCTGGACAATGGCAATCATGACGGTGGTGACCCCGGCCTGATTCGAACAGGCGACCTACGGTTTAGGAAACCGCCGGGCGTTGTATCGGGGGTGTGGCTCGCTACGCTCGCACGCCCCCGCGCCCCCCTCGCTCCGCGCGGCAAAGCCGCGCTACACTCGCCGATGCATTTCATGGTGACCCCGGCCTGATTCGAACAGGCGACCTACGGTTTAGGAAACCGCCGCTCTATCCACCTGAGCTACGGGGCCGAATGGGAATGATACTAGCCTACTTCTGAGCCTACTCGTAGTGCGTCCACAGGCGCGGAACCTTCACGATCCTTGGCTTGTCCAGCACCTGATACACCAGTCGGTGCTTGATGTTGATCCGCCTGGACAACGCACCGGCAAGATCCCCGACCAGCTTCTCGTACGGGGGCGGGTTGTGGTGGGGATTCTCGGCCAGGACTGCGAGCAATTGCTCAGCCTCGGGCCGAAGCCCTGCGGCAGCCAGTTTTTTGGCGTCCTTGGCCGCCTGCGCGGTGAAATAGACCTGCCACTTCACCAGAGCAGTTCCCGGCGGCAGGCGCGCAGCGGCGTCTTGAGTCCTTTGCGAATCGATTCGCGCACACCCTTCACCGACAACAAGTACAGCGTCTCCTGAATTGCCGACCAGTCCCCTTGGGACAGTAGCACGGCACCACCGCGCTTGCCGGCGATGAGGATCGGCTCGTGCGAAGCGTTGGCCTCGTCAACCAAGCTGTATAGACGCCTGCGAGCCTCGGTGGCGGTGATGGTGGTCATGTCAGTCTCCGTACCTGCAAGAGCACGTGATTGCGTACGCAAAGGCAAGGCCGGTCAGCGCAGGCCGATCAGCACCGGCCTCTCGGATCCGCGGGTATCGCGGGCGAGCGTCAGTCCTTCTCGATGGCGTGCGCGATCTGGTGAGGCTTGACGAAGCGAACGCGCGCTTTGCCCACCTTGGTGGCGGCGTGCTCGCAAGAGTTTGGTCGCTGCTGGCACACGAATGCAAGTGGCCTCCCAAACTCAAGGCCAGAAGCTACTGCGAGAAGACGACGTCAACCCAATAATTGTAGCCGAGGTCCTTCTTGGCCCCGTTACATCCGGCTACGAGCCAGGCTGAAGCGATCATCAAGCCAAGAACGCGCGATGTGGACATTTTCAATCCTCAGAGTTTGTGCAAGATGAGAAGCTATCACAGCGGGGTTTCAGGTGGCTGTGGGCCCATTGACCCGCAGCCGTCTGGCAGATGAGCAAGCCTCGTGCCAGCCCAGCGAGGCGAGGATTTTCGCCGCGAGCTTCCTGGCCGGTCACTTGCGGTTGCACTTCAAGTGCAAAGCCCGCAGACCGCGTGCACATGAAGTGCAACGACGGGCATCTGGCCACGGTTCAGGGCAGTGCCGCGAAGAAGCGCGGGCGGATCCCATCACGGAACGTGAGCGCCGCGGCAAAGCGGCTTTTCGCTAGATCGGCGGCCTATTTGGATTTCGTCGGCTCAATACCTTGCAATGTGATGATAGCACCATCAAACTACAAGGTATGTATGTCAAGCGAGGCGTCACGGACAAGCTCAAGAAGCTGGTCAAGGCGTTTCCGGTCGTGGTGGTCAGCGGGGCGCGACAGGTGGGCAAGACCACTCTGCTTCGGCATGTCTTTCCCGACCTCGACTATGTCGCCTTCGATCCCAGCATCGACGTAGAGAACGCGCGCGCAGAGCCTGACCTGTTTCTGCACAACCACCGCCTGCCTCTGGTGCTGGACGAGATCCAGTACGCCCCGGAGCTTGTCTCTGCCATCAAGCGGCGGGTTGACGAGGCCCAAGCGCGGCCCGGGATGTTCTTGCTGACGGGTTCGCAGCAGTGGCAGGTCATGCAGACGCTGGCCGAGAGCCTGGCTGGCCGCGTGGCCTTCCTGGATTTGCAAGGGTTCTCGATCCAGGAACTGGCTGGCGCTGACGCGCGGGCGGGCTGGCTTGGTCGCTGGATGGACGACGCGGACGGGTTGCTCGCTTCGCGGCCGCCGAGCGCGACGTGGCTGGGACGCACGCTTTGGGAATGGCTGTGGCGCGGGGCCATGCCAGGCGCCGGCGCGCTCGATGCAGATCTGGTTCCTGATTTCTGGACGGGCTATCACCGCACTTACGTGGAACGCGACGCCCGCTTGGCCGGCTCCGTCGACGATTGGCAACGCTTTGGACAGTTTCTCGGGCTCATGTCGGCGCTGACCGCGCAGGAAGTGAACGCCAGCCAACTTGGACGCGACATCGGCATCACGCCGCAGACGGCGCGGCGCTGGCTGGCAATCCTGTCGGGTACCTTCCAGTGGGTCGAACACGCCGCATTCGCGCGCAACGCCGTGAAGCGGGTCTCCGCAAAGCCAAAGGGCTACCTGGCCGACACTGGCCTGGCCTGCCATCACGCGCATATCTCCAGCCCCGCGGCCCTCGGTGGACATCCCCTGGTCGGCGCGCTCTTTGAGACTTCCATGGTGAACGAGATTCGCAAGCGCGCCGCAGTCCTCTCTGGTGGCGTGGCCTACTCGCACTGGCGCGCAGCCGGCGGCGCCGAAGTCGATCTGCTGCTGGAACGGGATGGAGTGCTCTACCCATTCGAGATCAAGCTGACCGCAAACCCGTCGCGTCGCCATGCCTCGGGGCTGGTCGCCTTCCGCAAGGCGTACCCCGATAGGCGCATCGCCAAAGCCGCGATCCTGTGCGCCACCCAACGCCCCTTCTGGGTGACCGAAGACGTCGCAGCGCTGCCCTGGAATTTGGTCTGATTCTCTTTCCCCAAGGTAGTTACCAAATAGGCCGGTGAACGAAACCGTGGCAACGGAAGTGCCCGTGGCGGAGCCCAGATCTTGCGCGCAGTTCGAATCGTCTAGGTCAGTCTTTCCGTCACCATCGTTGTCGATCACGCAGTAGCCGGACTTCAACGTGCTCTTGCAGACTCCAGCGACGCATGTGTCCGTTGTGCACAAGAGGCCGTCGTCGCAGGTGTTGGTGCAGGCGAGAGTGGTTCCGGGAGCGTCCTTGCACGATGATGTTGCAGAGCAAGTGACCTCGGCGGGCAACACACAGACAGCCGAGTCGCTCGTCTTCATGCAACTCTGGCCGGCGGGGCAGTCGGTCGACGCCCGGCAGGCGACGTGGCACACACCCGAGGTGCAGACCAGGGAGCCGCCGCAGTCGCTGTTGAGGATGCAGGTGCCGCCGACGTCGATCTTCTTCGCCGAGCTGCAGCTAGCGGCAAGTCATACCGAAACGGCCATCAAGTCAAGAACGCGCGATACGGACATTTCAATCCTCCAAGCCATTGCAACGCGAAAGGCCTTCTGGCACGGAGCGCGCTAGAATTTGTACGTGATGTTACCGGAGAGATTCAGGGCCAGATCGACAGTCCAGTCCTGTTCGGGCAACTGTCCCGCCACCTGCAGCTCGATGACCACCTGGTTGGCAGACCAGAGGCTGGTTACGTCGATAGGTGCCGGCGGACTGACTGCGATGACCGAAGTGGATGGCGCATCCACGCTCCGCTCATAGTCCATGATCGGGGTCGTGCCTTCGGAGAGTGCGGAGACGGCTGCGGTCACGCGTGCAGACTTGATGAAATTGAGGTTGGCTAGGCTGTCGCTGTCCGTGATTGTCGCTCGGTGGACGAAGATTTCGGAGTTCATTCGCTTGGCCCATGTGGACGGCGATAGGGTGAATGAGCTGGTCACCGATGTGTCGCCGACCACCGCTGCCCCGGGCACGCCTGCCATCTTGAGCCCATGCTGGGTAATCTCAACATCAGGCAGGTCGGCCTCGAAAGAAGGTGAACAGCCGCCAGTCAACGCGGCCAACACGGGGACAAAGAGTCGAAGTTTCATTCCAATCACCTCACCAGACATAGACAATCAGTCCCAGCTTCAGCGACGGTCCCACGGCTTTGGCGTTGGGGTCGCGTCGCACAGTTACCTCGGTTGTGCCAGTGGCGCTTGCATCGCCGGCGGGCGGGGCAGGGATCAAGGTATCGAGATTGTGAATCTGTCCGCGCAGCATGGTGACGCCGCCATGAAGGAAGAAGACGAAGCGGCGAGTGCCGAAATCCAGACCCAGGTGCGCGTTCATGTACTGGTAGCCAACCCTTTGCAGGACCGGGCTGCTGCCGAACCCGAACGTCTTGGCCAGGGCGTTGGCGTCCCCGTCCTGATAGCCGCCGTATTCAAAGCTGGCCGAAGGACCCGCGCCAAAGGGCAAGAAAGTGATGCCGGCGCGCCAGCCGCTGCTGATGCCATTGCTCCCGCCGCCACCTGAGACGCGCACCCATTTCCGCGGTCGAATCGTGAGCGAGCCGATGAGCCCGTCAGGCACGCCCACGTCGACCATGACGCCGAAGAGGGGCAAGCGCTTGGGCTGCGTAGAAGCTTCTGGGACGCTCTGTTGAACAGCTGCCGCTGCGGGGGCTTCTGCGATGACCGTCGGGTTCTGCGGAATATCTGCCGCTAGGGGGACCTCTGGAACGACTGGGTGGCTCTGCTCAACGGCTGCCGCTGGGGGGACTTCTGGAACGACTGGCAGGTTCTGCTGAATATTTGTTGCTGCGGGAACTTCTGGGACGACTGGCGGGCTCTGCTGAATTTCTGCCGCTGCGGGGGCATCTGGGACGGCCGGCAGGTTTTGCTGAATATCTGCCGCTGCCTGTGCGGCCGCAGGTCGTGGGATCCCAAGAAGAAGTGCGGCGGTCGCGAGCGCTATGGAGATGGTTCGTTGCATGGCTGCTGTCATTTCGAAAAGGGCTCTGTGTGGCGGCTGGCCCTTCGTTATGCAGAACCTGTGCCGTGTGCCTGGCGACGCTCTTTCTACGGAAATTCTCGGGAATTCCTGCGGGAAACCGCGGCTGGCGCCCGGCTAGTCCCTGTCATTTGCACTTCAAGTGCAAATGCGCATTTCAGCCACTTGCGCTTGAAGTGCAAATGCCTGGTCAGCACCACGTGCCAGAATCCGGGGCATGGCGGAACTGGCCGGGCGGGTCTGCTAGACTGGCGTTATGGCTCTTCCTTCGGCGAAGCCCCGGCAGGCCAGCTACGAGGATATCCTCCGCCTGCCGGAACATGTTGTGGGCGAGATCATCGACGGCGAGCTGATCGTTTCACCACGTCCGGCACCGCTACACGCGCGAGCAAGTTCCTCGCTTGGCGTCTGGATTGGCGGGCCGTTCGACCACGGTCGCGGCGGTCCAGGCGGTTGGATCATCCTCGACGAACCCGAGCTTCACCTCGACACGCAAATCCTGGTTCCTGACCTGGCAGGCTGGCGCCGCGAACGGATGCCCGCACTGCCCGGCACGGCTTGGTTTGCGCTGGCGCCCGACTGGGCGTGCGAGGTGCTCTCGCCTGCGACCGCAATCGTGGACCGGACCCGCAAACAGGATATCTACCGCCAGCACGGCGTGCCCTGGCTCTGGTTTGTCGACCCCACCGCGCGCACCATAGAGGTGCTCAGTCGCGCCGAGCATGGCTGGATGGTTGCAGGCACCTTCGGCGGCAACGGCGAGGCTCGCATTCCCCCGTTCGACGCCGTGGGCATCGACATCGGCGCCCTCTGGGATATCAGTCCCCCGCCAGCGCCAGCGCCCTGAGCGGTTGCGCGCGCCACCAACGATGGGCATCTGGGCGACCGCAGGTCGCCCCTACCGGATTCCGACAATGGGCATGCGATCGCAGGTCGCCCCGGTTTCACCGCCGCGGACGCGGGATCTTGAACTGCGCCAGCTTGTTGATCAGGGTGCGGCGGGAAATGCCCAGTTGCTCGGCGGCCCTGGTCTGGTTGCCTGCGCAGTTGGCCAGCGCAGCCTCGATGGCCCGACGCTCGGCCACCAGATCCTCGGATGATTCAGGGGAAACGCCGGCTGACGGCGCACCCGCGGGAACGCCGGCCAGCTTGTCCTGCGGCAGGTGCTCGGGGGTGATGGTGCTGCCTGGACACAGGGCCAGCGCGCGCTCCATCACGTTGCGAAGCTCGCGGATGTTTCCCGGCCAGTCGTAGCGAAGCAAGAGAGCCAGGGCATCGGCCGAGAGGTCAGGAGGCTGTCGATCGGAAGCCTTGGCAAAGTCGCCCAGGAACTTGCGCGCCAGCGGCTCGATCTCGCTCTTGCGATCGCACAACGGCGGCACGATCAGCTCGAACACCGCCAGGCGATAGTACAGATCTTCGCGAAAATGGCCGGTCTTCACGTCGTTCGCCAGGTCTCGGTTGGTGGCTGCGACGAAGCGCACGTCGACCTTCACGACGGTCGTGCTGCCCACGCGGGTGATTTCGCCCTGTCCCGCTGCGCGCAGCAGTTTGGCCTGCATGGGCAGCGACATCTCGCCCACTTCGTCGACGAACAGGGTTCCGCCGTCAGCGGCTTGGATGAGCCCCTTACGCGACTTGTTGGCTCCTGTGAAAGCCCCTGGCTCGTGGCCGAAGAGCTCGCTGTCCAGCAGAGTTTCGGCTACGGCAGCGCAGTTGAGCTTGAGAAAGGGCTTGTCCGCTCGTCGGGATTCGCTGTGGATGTAGTTTGCTAGCACTTCCTTGCCCACCCCAGTCTCGCCCAGGATGAGCACGTTGGCGTTGGCCTTGGCCGCCTGCCGCGCCTTTTGATACAGCGCCATCATCTGCGCGTCGCACACGACCGCGCCGACGGGCGCGTTGTCGTCACTGCCGCGCGCCTGCGCGGAGGCGTGGGCCATGAGCGCGCCCGGCGAAGCGCCGTTCTGGGGAAAGCAGGCCAGGCCCAGGCGTGGGCCGCCGCCGATTTCGGCGAGGGCCTTCTCGATGCTGGCGGCAATCTCGCGGCATTTTTCCTGCCCCGAATCTGGCAGCAGCACTTCGTATTCGCGGGGTGCGTAAGCTGCCAAGAGGTCTCCCGGCCGCATCGCCGCGGCTACCAAATCCACGCTTCGGTCTTTGTCCGCGGTCGCGCCCAAGCGGATGCGCAGCAATCCCAGGGTGGTCTTTGCGTCCGCCTCGGCGCGGGCGCATTCCTCGATCAGGCGATCGTAGAAGTAGCCGTGACTGCGCACGCGGGGTTTCGCGGAACGTACGTACTGTTGCTGGAGCACCAGGGTGATGCCGCCGATGACCACGGATTGTCCGACTGCCAAGGGGACGCGCTGCCTGGGCGGAATGCGCGTGGCGCCCACGTGCGTGCCATTGGTGCTGCCCAGATCCTCGATCTCGACCCTGGCGCCAACGTGAAGCAAGGCATGCTGACGAGATGCGCTCGAGTCGGGAACCCGAATGTCAGCGTCATCGTCACGACCCAGCGACAACGTGCCCCGCTCGGGCAGCGCGATGGTCTCGTGAACATCGGGGCCACTGACCAGAACGTGCAGCACGTGGCTGCCCTTTGGGAAGCTTGGGATCGCGCTGGTCGGTGCAGCCATGGTGCTCTTCTCAGAAACGTCCTGCCAGGGCCACGCCACCGCCATTCGACTTGGCCCATCCCAGCCACGCCAGGGAACTACTCGGGCTTTCGTAGCGGCTGGTGTCGTCGATGGTCAAGACCATGATCAATCCAGTGACCAAGACCGCGGCGCCCACGCCGGTCGCCACAGCGCTGCCAACAAGGTGGTACTTGGCGTTGCTTTGCCCATCGTTGGCCTGGTCCTGTTTGGCTTTGCAGTGCTGGGAAGTCGTCACGTCGGTTGCCCTCAGTTGATAGCATCCGCCGGTCGTAAGAGTGAAATCCTTCTGCACTTGGTCGAAGTAGTTGTTGGCTTGGGTCCGGTTCTTGATCGCCCACCCCAGGTACTCGCCACCCCCGCCGGCAATCAAAGCGCCCGCGGCCAGGGTGCCCCAAGCGCGCCAGCGCTGGCCGGAAACGCGGTCGAGCCGCTCGTGGCGGGCCTCAGCCGTGGCTTCCATCTCGACGTGCAGACGACGAACCTTGCCGGATTCGATGGCGACCTCGGCTCGATAAGGCAGAAAGCCGGAGTGGGCTTGGCCACGCGATTTCCCGTGCGGGGGGTGGCTTCATACACGGCCCCCATTCCACCGGCTCCCAGGAATAGGGTGATGGTCCATGGGCCAATCGCGGTTCCGATGGCCAGGGTGTTTTCAGCCTCTGGCGCCGGGGGATCGACCCGCGTGGCAACCGCGCGCTCGCGCACCGGCGGACGCGGCTGGGAAAGCAACGTGTGACAGAACGCCTCGCCGGGCGGATGTTCGCGGGCACAGCGGGGGCACACGCTCATGTCAGGCCGCGCTCCGGTTGAGATTCCGCAATGCGTTCGGGTTCAGGGTCTTGTCGCAAGTTTGGCGCGGAGTCTACTCCAACTCGTCGTGGCCGGGTAAGCATCCCGCTCCGACGGAAAGGCGCGGATTCGCCAGTGGGAAATTCGGCGGCGTCTCGCTATGTTGCCGCCGATAGGAATCACCATGAAGAGAAGTCGATGGACAACATTGGCGATGGCGCTTGCGTTCTGCAGTTGCGGCAGGACTTCGATGCAACCCAAGGACGCCTCGGTCGAGCATCCCAGCGGCAGTGCAGACTCGGGCGGCTTGGTGGGCGACACGGCCGGCGTCGTCGATGGCAGCCCCAGCAGATTGGACAGCGGGGTGGGGGACTTGCCTGTGGAAAGTGCGGCTCGCGACGGCGCTCTCGACTTGGCGGGCCCGGATCTTCCTGCGACACCGGATGCGCTTGCGGATGTGCCCACGAGCAGACTAGACAGCGGCGCGATGGATGTGCCAGTCGCCGACTCGGCCTTTGCGGATTCCCCGCGTGACATGGCCGCTCCGGATTCTTCCAAGGACATGTCGGTTGAGGATTCTGCGAGGGACGCGGCTGCGGGCGGAGAGGACGGCGCTGCGGATGCGGTCGATTCAGGCGATGGCGGTTGCGACCATGATGGCGCCGACGGGTGCGTTCCCATGGCAGGGGTGGTGTGGACCAGGGCCAGCGTGTCCACGAAGAACTATTGGAACGCAGTGGCGTCCTCAGCGGACGGCATCAAGCTCGTCGCCGCCGGTGGCGGCTACATCTACACATCAGCGGATTCCGGGGCGACCTGGACGCAGACAGGCCCCCAGTTTGAGTGGCTGACGCTGGCGTCGTCAGCGGATGGCACCAAGTTCGTCGCCACGGCCTACGGCGGCTTCATCTATACGTCCACGGACTCCGGGGCGACGTGGGCGCAGGCAGCTGCTTCGTTGGCGGAGGGCTGGATGTCGGTGGCGTCGTCAGCTGACGGGACGAAACTGGTTGCTGTGGCCAATGGCGGCTACATCTATACGTCGGTGGATTCCGGGGCGACCTGGACGTCGACAGGCTCCTGGCGAGAGTGGCAGTCAGTGGCGTCGTCGGCAGACGGGACGAAGCTCGTGGCCGTGGTCAGTGGAGGATACATCTACACGTCGGTGGATTCAGGCGCGACCTGGACGCAGACGGGCACTTCGCAGACTTGGCAGTCAGTGGCGTCGTCGGCAGACGGGACGAAGCTCGTGGCCGTGGTTAATGGAGGATACATCTACACGTCGGTGGATTCGGGCGCGACATGGACGCAGACAGGCACTGCGCAGGACTGGCAGTCAGTGGCGTCTTCAGCGGACGGCACGAAACTGGCTGCCGTGGTCGGCAGATATTGGTATCAAGCCGGCTATATCTACACGTCTGCGGATTCGGGCGCGACATGGACGCAGCGGGGCACCTCGCAGTACTGGTCTTCAGTGGCGTCGTCAGCGGAGGGCACGAAGCTCGTCGCCGTGGTCGACGGCGGCTATATCTACACGTCGACGGACTCCGGGGCGACCTGGACGCAGGACACTTCACCGAACTGGGCGTTGCAATGGTCTTCAGTGGCGTCGTCAGCGGAGGGCACGAAGCTCGTCGCCGTGGTCGACGACGGCTATAGCTACACGTCGACGGACTCTGGGGTGCACTGGACGCAGATGGAAAGCGTGCAGTCGTGGTCTTCAGTGGCGTCATCAGCGGACGGCACGAAGCTGGTCGCAGTGGCCAATGGCGGTCGCATCCTTACGTCAGTGGATTCTGGGGCGACCTGGGCGGAGACAGGCACATGGCTGGAGTGGCTGTCAGTGGCGTCGTCAGCGGACGGTACGAAGCTGGCTGCCATAGTCGGCAATTTTTGGGGCGAGGACGGCTACATCTATATGTCCGCGGATTCGGGCGCGACATGGACGCAGAGAGATTACCGGCAGTCGTGGTCTTCAGTGGCGTCATCAGCGGATGGAACGAAGCTGGTTGCCGTGGCCTACGGTGGCTACATCTTCACTTCCGCGGATTCCGGTATGACCTGGACGCAGACAGGCACCGCTCAGGACTGGCAGGCAGCGGCGTCGTCATCGGATGGCAAGTACCTGATCGCCGCGGTCTATGGCGGGTACCTCTACACGTCGACGGACTACGGTGCGACCTGGACGCAGCGGAGCACAGCACAGGGCTGGCAGTCAGTGGCGTCGTCATCGGATGGCAAGTACCTGATCGCCGCGGTCTATGGCGGGTACCTCTACACGTCGACGGACTACGGTGCGACCTGGACGCAGCAGACGGGCAGCGGCTCGCAGTATTGGTCTTCAGTGGCGTCGTCGGCTGACGGCACGAAACTGATCGCCTGCAGCAATCCAGGCTACATTTACACATCCTCCGGCCCTGTGCAGTGACCTGGATCGCGATCTGCTCGGTCGGTTGGGGTAAACTGTCGTGCGTGACCGTGACGGATCGGAACGCGAAAGGGGAAGTGATGCGCAAATTGCAACTGCCGATGGCTCTTGGATTCTTGCTCGTTCTCTCTTGCGGAGGGAGCAAGGCGAGCGCGCCTACGGGCACGGGCGGGCGGGTGTCCTCTCCAGGGGGCGCGAATAGCTCGGGCGGGGCTGGCAGCGGCGGCGCGACGGGTGGAACCACCGGAACAGCCGGCGCGGGCAGCGTGCCGACCATCGCCGGCTGCAATATCTTCCCTGCCGACAATGCTTGGAACGCGGACGTCTCTGGCTATTCGCTCGACCCCAACGGCGCGACTTACCTGGCCAACATGTCGCCAACCACCGGCTTTCATCCCGACTGGGGCACGGTGAGCGACGAGTATGGCATTCCATTTTCGACCGGCGCCGGCGCCACGCCGCAGCCGATGACCTGGAACGTCGACTATGGTGCCACCGAGAGCGATCCGCTCCCCTGTACCTCGGGCGGCAACCAGTTCTGCTACCCGATTCCGCTCACCGCTGCCATCGAAGGCGGCCCCACCGCCGATACGGGCAGCGACCGGCATGTGCTCTACATCGACACCGCGGGCGCGCCGAACAATTGCACGCTCTATGAACTGTACAACGCGCAGAATCCCACTGGCACCTCGGGCTGGACCGCGTCCAACGGCGCGATCTTCCACCTCGGATCGGACGTGCTCAGGACCGCTGGTTGGACATCCGCCGACGCGGCCGGGTTGCCAATTCTTCCGGGATTGGTGCGCTACGACGAAGTCATGGCCGGCGAGATTCGCCACGCCATCAGGTTCACCGTCCAGAAGTCGCAACAGGGCTACATCCACCCCGCCACGCACGCGGCTGGCAATTCCAGCACCACGCTGCCGCCCATGGGGCTGCGTCTCCGCCTGAAGGCGTCGTTCGACACCAGTTCGTTCAGCGGTCCGACGCTGGTCATCCTGACCGCGATGAAGAAGTACGGCATCATCCTGGCCGACAATGGCAGCAACTGGTACATCAGCGGCGAATGCAACCAAGGGTGGGCCGACTACATGGACGACCTGGTGTCGAACCTGAAGAAGGTTCACGGCAGCGACTTCGAGGTGGTGAACACCGGCACGGTCTCGACCGTCGGGCTTTGATTGGTTGCACGCGCGGGTTGAGTTTTCCCCCGGACTCTGGGAGAAGGTGGCATGGCAAGACAGAGTGTTGGGTTCGATCCGGATGACTTCTCACGTCTCGCGCGCGAGACAGGCGACAGGCTGCGCCGATCGCGCAAGACTTTGACCTGGGTCGCGCTGGCCATCGTCGCATTCGCGGCTCTCTACGGCGCGTACTACCAGGTCGAGCCCGACGAGGTCGGTCTGGTGACGCGCTTCGGACGTTTCGTGCGCACCTGCAATCCCGGTCCGCACGCCAAGTTCCCCTTCGGAATCGAACAGGTGCAAAAGGTTCCGGTGCAGCGCCAGCTCAAGCAGGAGTTCGGCTTTCGCACCGCCAACGCCGACATTCAGAGTTCGTTTCACAAGGACGACAAGACCCAGGCCGAGGCGGTCATGCTGACCGGGGATCTCAACGTGGCCACGGTCGAGTGGATCGTCCAGTACAAGATCTCGGACCCCTACAAGTACCTTTTTCGCATGCGCGACGTGGAGGAGACCTTCCGTCTCATGACCGAGGCATCCATGCGCACGGTGGTGGGCGATCACAGCGTGACCGAGCTGCTCACCGTGGGGCGCGAGTCCATCGCCGCCAAGGCCAAGGAATTGCTCTCTCACCTTTGCAAGCTCTACGACAACGGCATCTCGGTGCAGCAGCTTATCTTGCAGAATGTGGATCCCCCCGAGGCAGTCAAGCCGTCTTTCAATGCCGTGAACCAGGCCATCCAAGAACGTGAGCGCGCCATCAACGAGGCCTGGGCCGAATACAACCAGGAGATTCCGCGCGCGCGCGGGCTGGCCGAACAGAAGATTCAGGCGGCCGAGGGCTACGCCATCGACCGCGTGAACCGGGCCAAGGGCGACGCCCAACGCTTCAACGCGCTGGAGGAGCAATACCGCAAGGCTCCTGAAGTCACGCGCACCCGCATCTATCTGGAAACCCTGGCAGCGGTCTTGCCGGCGGCTGGCAAGAAACTGATCTTCGACGAAAAGGCCAAAGGCATCTTGCCCATGTTCCCGCTCGGCCCGGTCCAGGAGGGCAAGCCATGAGCCGTCGTTCGATGATCATCGGTGGCACTTTCGCGGTGCTCGGGTTGGCCACACTGTCTTCTGCCCTGTACACGGTTTCCGAAACCGAACAGGTCATCATCACCCAGTTCGGCGAGCCCATGGGGGAAGCGGTCACCCAGGCTGGCCTGCATGTGAAGATGCCGTTCGCACAAGAAGCCAACGTATTCGACAAACGCTGGCTGGAATGGAACGGCAACGCCAATCAGGTTCCCACGCGCGACAAGAAATACATCGGCGTGGAAACCTACGCGCGCTGGCGCATCGCCAATCCCCTGCTGTTCTTCCAGCGCTTGCGCGACGAGCGCCGGGCGCAGTCGCGGCTGGATGACATCATCGACGGTGAGACTCGCAACGTGATCGCCAGTCACGATCTCATCGAGGTCGTGCGCACCACTAACCGCGCCTTCGAGAAGGGCGAGGAGGCGGAAGATATCATGGAGGCCGAGTCCATGCGCCAGGTCGAGCTGGGGCGGGACAAGATCACCCGGCTGATTCTGGAACGGGTCTCCCACGTGGTGCCTGACTACGGCATCGAGCTGGTCGACGTGCAGATCCAGCGGGTCAACTACATCGAGAGCGTGCAGGCCAAGGTCTTTGACCGCATGATCTCGGAGCGCAAGCGCATCGCCGATCGCCACCGCTCCGAGGGACAAGGCAAGAGCGCCGAGGTGCGCGGCAAGAAGGAACGCGAATTGAAAGTGATCGAGTCCGAGGCCTACCGCAAGACCCAGGAGATCATGGGACGCGGTGACGCAGAAGCCACCTCGATCTACGCCGAGGCCTACAACCGCAATCGCGAGCTCTACCGTTTCCTCAAGACCATGGAGACCTACCACAGCACCATCGACAAGGAGAGTTGGCTGGTCTTGTCCACCAGCACGGATGCATTCCGCTACCTGCAGTCGCAAAATGCGGCCGGAACAGGCAAGAGCGTGATTCCCCGCCGATGACGTCCAAGACAGAACCCGATCCCTATTCCGTTCTAGGCGTCGCGCGCACGGCCTCTGAGTCAGAAATTCGCGCGGCCTACCATGCCCTGGTGGCGAAGTACCACCCCGACCGATACCAGGGCAATCCTTTGGAAGACTTGGCCAGCGAAAAGCTGGTCGCCATCAATCGAGCCTACGAGATCCTTTCTGATTCCGCGCGCCGGGCGGCCTACGACAGCGGGCAAGGCTTCGGCCAGGCCTATGCGACAGCCCCAGCTGCGCTCACCCGGAAGCAGATTCGCTGGCTGCAGATCGTGGCGATGCTCCTGATGGTGCCGCTGGCGATTCGCTTCGGTGCGATTCTGGTGCGCGTGCTGGTCCGGCTCTTTCGTGGCACGCTGGAAATCACGAAGCTGATGCGCGGCACACCCTTCGCGGGGGCACTGGTGCTTGTCGCGCTTACAATTTTGGTACTGCTGCTGGTCCGCCACCGACGGGCGAAGAGAAAGACTTAGCGAGCTTTTTTCACCACAGAGATCACGGAGGCCATAGAGCCGGACCGGAAAGGGAAGGGTTGGGTTCTGTCCGGTCCGAACCCTTTCTTGCTTTCCGACCTCTGTGCTCTCTGTGGTGAAGACAGCTAACTCATTCCGCGCTACTTTCCCTCTCTCCGTGAGGTGCGCAGGACGCGGGGGTGATGTACGTCGAAGGCGGGCTTCTGGTTGGGATCGCAGTTCGGGCCAAAACCGTCGGCTTTGAAGTCGTAGCTCAGGCGGCCGCTCAAGCCACCTTTGACCGCCTGAATCTCGACCTGATGGTGGCCGGCGCGGGCAGGAGAACAGTACGACAAGAGGTAGTAGCGCCGGGTGAACCCCTCGATGCGTCGGGCGATCTCCTCGAAGCCGCGTGCGATGTCCTGGGGGTCCTTCGAGGTGAAGGTGCCCGAGCGTCCAATGGCGCGCACCTCGGAGGCATTCACCTCGCCCCCAACGGCAATGGCGTACACGTCGACCGGTGCCTCGGCGACCGCTTCGCGGAGGACCTGGTCCTTGACCCGGCCGGCGTGGTCGGTGCCGTCGGTGAAGACCACCAGGGTACCAAAGCGCAGGGGCGCGCTGGCATGGTCCAACTGATGACCGAGAACCTTGATGGCCTCTACCACCGCGCCGTTCAAGTTGGTCGAGGGATCCTTGGGCCGGTACCAGGCCAGGCTGTTGATGGCTGTCTCGACGCTGGGCGCGCCGAAGCCAACGATGGGTGTGATGTGCGGGCTGCCGTCAAAAGCGTACACCGCCACCTTCTGAAACGAGCCGACGCGTTTCGAGAAATTGACGGCTGCTTCCACCAGCCGGTTGATCTCGGGCGAGCTGACCACCGAGCCGCTCATATCCACCAGCAGCAGGGCGTAGCGCGCGGCCACCACTTCAGGCTGAAGGATGGTTTGTCGGCTCTCGTAGAGCGACACGGGACGGTCGTCTTCGTAGATGCGGAAGTCGTCGGGGGTCAGATCCGCGACAGGATCGCCGCGGGTCGTGTCCACGGTGAAGTACACCGCGATGTTGGACGGCTTCTGCACGGAACGATCCACCAACTGCATGTTGAGACCACCGCATCCCGCGGCCAGGGTTGCCAGCGAGGCGCAGAGCAGAGGGCGAGGCTTCAACGTCATGGCGGCGCAGTATAGGCGTCGCCACGGCCGGTGCGACTAGATTCTCGCGGGAAGGCCGACGCCCCTCGTTAAGCGAAAGCTACTTCTTGAGCTCCGCTTCAATCATGCCTGACACAGCGTCGAAGTTGGTCGGATCCTGCACCCGGGCGCCGTTCAGGAATAGCGACGGCGTTCCGTTCACCGCGGCTTCGCCCCCGAGCTTGACGTCAGCGTCGACGGCGGCGAGGTACTGCTTGGAATCCATGGCCTTCTTGAACGTCGCGAGGTTGAGGCCGGCTTGTTTGGCGTACTTGTCAAGCGAGTCGCGATCCAGTGCGCCCTGGTTCGCGAACATCAGGTCGTGCATCTGCCAAAACTTGCCCTGGGCATTCGCCGCCATCCCTGCCTCGGCGGCCCCATGGGCCTTGTCGTGGAAAGAAAGCGGAAACTGACGAAAAACGAAGTGGACCTTGTTGCTGTACTTCTCTTTGATCTTCTGCGTGACCTGCGCCGCTTTCGAGCAGTACGGGCACTGAAAATCGGAGAACTCCACCATGGTCACCTTGGCGCCGGCCGGACCGAAGAAAGGCGCGTCTCCCTTGGCCAACGTCGCCTGCAAGGCAGCGGCCAGCGGCTTGTTGGCTGCTTCCATGCGCCTGAGGTCGGCCAACACATCGTTGTAGTGCTCGATCATCGAGGTGCAGCGATCGGGCGGGAAGGTCTTGGTCTGCGTCTGGACCATCTTGCAGGTCTCTGTGGTGTCGCCGATATCCTTGCAAAGGCGAGAGGCCAAATGGTCGCAAACCTTGCGCTGGTCCCCGAGCTTCTGCAGGGCATAGCTGATGTCTTTGCTGGCAGCTTTGCAGGCAGCCGGCGACAGGAGTTCCACCGTGGACGTGACACTCTGACATGCCGGCGATTCCTTGCCGGCCTTGGCGCAGATGGCGTTCACGAACTCGGGGCAGGGGCCGGCCGCAGCCTGGGGCGCAGCTGCGCCTTTCGCAGTCGCATCCTTGCCGGCAGACTTGCAACCGAGGGAGAGCGTGCCTGCGGACAGGAGCAGCAGGGCGCCAATGCGCGCGAGGGATGCCTTGGATGTGAGAATCATGAACGTCCTTTTGTTGTTTCGCCCAGTTTGAGACCAGGAAATCCTGGGCGCGCCACCTGCGCGCCAGCGCATTCTGGAGGCTTGCCATTGCAACTGCAAGCACGGCGATTTCTGAGAACAACTCATTTTGCCGTGTCTAGACTTTGGTCGAGGTCGGGCCGCGCGCCTTGGAGAACCCGCGGGACTGCCCCAGCCGCGCGGACTTCATGTGGTCAGCCAGCATCGCACTCAACAACCTGCTTTCTGGTGGCGCGCCCGGCGACTGGGCTACCCATATGCGAGCAAGGGACATCAACGGCGAGGCCGTCGCTCGGATCCTGCGCGTCCGCGCGTGACCGGGCCCCCGCGCGCGCTTCGTGGCTTGGGGCGGACGGGGCGCGTCTCATGGCGGTCAGGCGGGACCAGGCAGTCACGACCGTGGCCGATGAGGTCTCGTCGGCCCATGTGGAGAAGGGCCGCGCGCAGCGAGGGCCAGTTTTCCGGATCGTGGTAGCGCAGAAAAGCTTTGTGCAGCCGACGCTCTTTCTCACCGCGCGCCACGCAAACTTCCTCGCCGCCGCGGCGGTGCAAGGGACGCAAGGGGTTCTTGCCCGAATGGTACATGGCCGTGGCGGTGGCCATAGGGGTGGGCAGAAAGGCCTGCACCTGGTCGGGCCGGAAATTGTTGCGCTTGCACCAGAGGGCCAGAGCCACCATGTCCCGCAGCGAGGTGCCCGGGTGCGCGGCGATGAAATAGGGAATGAGATACTGCTCCTTGCCCGCTTGACGCGAAAAGCGTTCAAACAGGGCGCGGAATTCATCGAACGCG
>Ga0182017_10001147_pt1 | contig 20762 bp, 18 predicted proteins | sample 712E3DmetaG_FD_120492 | JGI IMG/M metagenome (GOLD analysis project Ga0182017, IMG submission 120492) | Permafrost microbial communities from Stordalen Mire, Sweden - 712E3D metaG | ecosystem: Environmental > Terrestrial > Soil > Wetlands > Permafrost | place: Sweden: Stordalen | collected... | reverse complement strand
GCGGCGGCTTGGGCACGATGGGGGGCTCCCTGCCGCCGGCCATGGCGATTTCCAGCAGGCTCGCTCGCAGAAGCTCGATCGCCCTGATGGCCAGGATCTCTGCCGCCCGCCCAGACTCGGGCTGACTGGGAACGCGCCTGACCACTGACTTGCCGGTCACTCGATCAATCACCCACACCTCGACCGAACCGGGCGTGTTGTCGCCCAGCAGCGCGACCACGGCGCCGACGTTCTCCCCGTTCGCCGCTTGTTCCAACGATGTGCGCGGGTCGGCCCCGGGGGTCGCGGCTTTGATCTCCACGTCAAATCCCGCCGACACCAACTCACCGTGCATGCGCACCAGGGCCTCGGCCGTGATCGCCGTGGGATTCGCCGGTCGCACCAGGACTACGGTCGATGCCCATCCTGCCTCCGCCGCCAACGTCGCGAGCAGCGCCAAACCCGCAGCGAGCGCGCGCCGTGAGACGATCGCGTTCACGGCTCTTGGCGAAGCGCCCTGGCTGCGCCTGCGTAGGTCCCAGTTGGGAAGCGGTGCAGGTAGTCTTCGGCGACCATCCGGGCCGCGGCGGCTCCCATCAGCTCTTGCATCACGATCATTTCTCGCCCTAATGCCTCAGAAGCATAGGCGCCGGAAGGAGCCTCTTCAAGATAGCGTTCGTACCATGAGAGAGCCTTGGGCCTGCCGCCCTCGCGCATCTCATCCAGACGTCCGAGAAGGAAGGCGGCGTCAAGTGCGCGCGCTGAACCCGGGAACCGACTGCGTTGGGCCAGCAGGGCCTGTTTGGCGATGTTGTCTCGTCGCCGGTAGCGGGCCGCATCGGCAAGCGCCGACAGATCCTCGCTGGAGGCCTCAGCAAGACAGCGCTCCAGCCCGCGCCGCTCTACGTCTCTGAGGATGAAATCCGTGTCTCCGGCTACCAGGGCAGCGGGCCAGGTGTGCGGCCAGGCAACCCCGCCGCGGCCGTGGGCACCCGATCGCTGGGCGGCAGCCTCGCGCGCGGTGTCCGCCCGGTCGGGGTCAAGCCCTTGCTTGCTCGGCCCCAGCTCCGGCTCAGGCGAAACCGGGACGCTAGCAGGGTGAAAAGCCTCAACACTTTCCAGCTCTCGCAACACCACCTCTCTCCTCGGGAGGTTGATGGCCAGCCGCTGGCCCGCGCTCACGGTGATCGTGCCCTCAGAGAGTGGACCGGTGACCGAAACCGTCCCCTGCTCCATGCGAAGATCAAGCTGCTCGCCCGTCGCATCCCAAGCGACGGTGAAGGTCGTGCCCTTCACCGTGATGAGGAAGGGTCCTGCGTCGACCAGCCAGTGCGCGCCCGGCCGGTGCGCCACCTTGACCGATGCCGTGCCTCGCTCAATGGCAAGGCGGGCACCATTGGCGTCGACCGAGCGCAGACGGCCGCGCGCACCGGCGAGGAAGTCGAGTTCGCTCCCCTCGGCGAAGCGCAATTTCACGCCCGCACCGCCCAACGAGCGAAGATAGCCTCCGTCGACGATCTCGCCTCCTTCGACGTGGTAGGCGAGGCTCGCTTTGTGCGGCACCGTCAGCTTGGCGCCAGAGAAAACCAACCACAGCGCACAGGCGACCACCCCGGCACCCATCCCGGCGAATGACAGTCTGAACAGGCCAATCCGCCGGCGCTGGCGTGCCGCAAGCCGCGCCCTAACGATGTCGAGCCCACTCTCGCTCTGCGCAGGAGTCATGGGCGCGATCACAGAACGGACAAAGTCAGCCATCCGCTCAACTGTGGCCGCCGAGGACCCCCTATCGACTTCACGTTCCATGGCGCCCCTGCACTTCCTCAAGAAACCCGGCCAGATCCTTGTCGCTTGCGATCGAGCGTCCCACCTCGACGACCGCCTGGGCATGTGCACGCTTGACCGTCGACAATGAGATCTCCATCGCAGCAGCGATCTCCCCCAACGTCATCGACTCAAGGTGGCGGAGCGCGAAAACCAGACGCTCGCGCGTTCCAAGCTCGTTCAGGATCCCGTAGAAACGCCGCAGTATTTCCCGGGCTTCAGGATCGGCTCCGCGGAACGGAACGTCGGGCAGGTCGTTTGGTGTGAAAAAGGTGAGCCAGCGGCCTGCTCGCCTACGGCGGAACTCCCATTTCAGGATTCGGATTGCGAACGAAACGATGAAGCTCCGCAGGGACTCGGGCTTGCATAGGGTCCTGACCCGGGCGAACAGCCGATAGAACACCTCCTGGGTGATGTCCTCGGCTTCGTCCTCGCTTCCGAGGGCGCGCCAGGCCATGTTGAAGACGAGAGGAGCGTATCGGTTCCAAGTCGCAGCATGCGACCACGGCTCGCCAGCGATGAGGGCCCGCGCCAGAGCGGCATCGTCGACATCTGGCCGCGCCGAGCTCGGCACAATGTGAAGCGGTATGTTCTTGCGACCAGCAGACATGTGCTACCTGACCTACGTCCTATCCGCATCCTAACAGTAGCAGGTTGGGGCAGGAACAGGTCAAGGAACCCTGGCGCCGCGCGTCGCGACCAGGCTCCACGGACAATATGCGGAGATTTCGGGGGTGCTAGGGCGGCGAATTGGGGCCTACGTTGGTCAGGGCGAAGAGATAGTCCCCCCAGCGACCGTGGGGATGATGCTGGTAGTAGTAGGGCATCTCAGCGCGCGCGGCCGTCGTGTCGTGCAAGTTGAGGTATGCCTGAACCAGGAAGCTGTCGCGCTCGTCCGAGTTGCGCGAATCGCCGAAGCGCTGGCGCGCCTCGCGGGCCGCCTCGATCGCCTTGGCCGGGTTGCTCCTGTAATTGTCCCGGACCTGCTTCATCAACGCAGCCTCGGCTGCGGTCTCAGGGTCAACCGGCGGCGGGGCAGAGCCCGCATCGGGCGTAACGAACGCAGGCGGCGGAACGCGGGCAAGAGCCGGCACAGGAAAGGTGCCGGCGGCTGGCGTCAGCTCCTGCTTTTCCGTCGGCTCTTCCTGATTCCTTCCCCGGCGCAACAAGAAAACCACCAGGGCCGTGACCAAGGAAAGCCAGAAAAGGATCTGGATGGTGCGTTTCATAGGAGGCTCGTCCCCGCGCGCATCGGCATGGGCAAATGTTGCCGCGGCTCTTGGGGGATGGCAAGGGCTGCGTGGGCAACAGTAGGAAACAGGAGTGCCATGCGAAATCAGAGGTCGGCCTCGTATGCCGCGGCGTGCTCTTGCGACGAGCCAGAACAACCAATACCACTTCAGGGCTTGGAGCGCACGCCCAGGCGTGCAAATATGGCCTCCGCGTTGGAGGAACCTACGATGCGAAAGACAACCGGCCTTTGCTTTCTTGCCCTCAGCCTGATCGCCGGAACGGCGCACGCACAGGGTCTCTTTCTCGAAAAAGGGCAGCCCGGCATAGGCGCCGCAGTTGGCGCCGCCGTGATAGGGACAGGGTGGAGTGCGTCCGTCGTTCCCAGCTACACCTACCGGGGCGTCTTCGACGTGGGCATCGGCGTGACTCGCTATAGCTACACCAAGGACAGCGACGCAAAAGGTCTTTCAGCCATTGGCCTGATGCCGTTTGCCAACGTCTATTTTTTCCGCTCCGAGGATGGCCCGTTGCCCCTGTCGGTCTCGGGCACTCTTGGGTTCGAGAGGCGGATCTTCACCGGCAACGGTGGAGCGCCCAGCCCTGACGATTGGGGTATGCTGCTCGGAGCCTCCGTCTTCCGTCGCATCGACTTCAGCAACAGCTTCGTGGGCATTCCCGAGCTATTCCTCGCATACGACCTGCAGGTCATCACCTGGCACAGTAGGGCACTCGATGCTGAGCAGAGCGCGCCCAACCCGGGCGAGAGGACAGACCTCGACCACAAGGCGCGCGTGCTTCTTCGCGCCAACATGGGTTTCAAGGGCGAGAAGACCCAATACACACTGGTACCATACGTAGGCTACCAGGCCGGCTTCGCGGTCGGAGCTAACGTGGGCGCGATTTTCTAGCCACGGCGCCGGTGTAAGCCACTCGGGCAGACGAACCGTTCGCAGGAAAGAAGAAAACGCCTAGCTCCTACGTCCAAAATACGAGTCCCGTGAGTACTCCCGCCCGCCTCGAAGACAACCTTGGCTTTGCCTGTACCGACCTGCAGTGCCGGCTGGGACGCGAGTCCACCGTGGCATTGCGCTGGCTGGGTTCGGATGGCGAGCGCAAGGAGTTCACTTTCGGCGAACTCACCGTCGAGAGTTCCCGGTTCGCGTCGGTTCTGGTCAGACTGGGCGTGGTGCCGGGCGCGTGCGTATTCGTCATGCTGCCCAAGCTGCCCGAGGCGTTCATCGCCATTCTGGGTGGCCTGAAAGCGCGCACCGTGGTGGGACCCCTGTTTGCCAACTTCGGCGATGAGGCGCTCTTGGATCGGCTGGGCGATTCGCGCGCGTGCGTTCTTCTTACCAAGCACAGCTTGCTCAAGAAGGTCCACCGCATCCGCGACCGGCTGCCCGAGCTGCGCCATATCCTCCTGGTGGACGCGGAGGACCACCTGGCCAGCGATATCCTCAGCTATCGCCGCCTCATGCGCGAGGCCTCGGCCGAATTCGTGGTAGCGCCCACTTCCCCGGAAACGCCATCAATCCTGCACTACACCTCAGGCTCGACAGGCAAACCCAAGGGCGTGCTGCACGTGCACGGGGCGCTGCCCAGCATCGCAGCGACGACACGTGATGTCCTGCAGGTAGGACCTGGTGACGTGTTCTGGTGCACGGCTGACCCCGGCTGGGTGACGGGAACGTCCTACGGGATCATCGGGCCCTGGGCCGTCGGCGCCACCCAGGTCCACTACGGCGGTAGCTTCGACGCCGGCGCGTGGATGACCATCCTCGAGCAGGAACAGGTCAACGTCTGGTACACGGCACCCACCGCCCTGCGCATGCTGATGCGCGAAGAGGCGTCGCTCTATGCAGGCCGGCACCTCGAAGCTCTGCGCTGCACGGCGAGCGTGGGCGAGCCGCTCAACCCTGAGATCACCTTCTGGGCCCGCCGCACCCTGGGCAAAGAGATCCACGATACCTGGTTCCAAACCGAGACCGGCGCCATCATGATCGCCAACCGGCCCGGACTGACTGTGCGCCCCGGTTCCATGGGCAAGACAGTCGACGGCGTCGAGGCCGTCATCCTGGACAGCGCGGGCCATCGACTGCCTGCTGGGCAGCAAGGCCGGCTGTGCCTGCGTCGGGGCTGGCCCTCCATGTTCACCCAATACCTCAACCGCCCCGAGGTCTACGCCAGCCGGTTCCGCGGCCAATACTACGACTCGGGCGACATGGCGGTGCGGGACGCGGATGGCTATTTCTGGTTTGTCGGCCGCACCGACGAGGTGATCAACACCTCGGGGCATTTGGTGGGCCCTTTCGAGATCGAAAGTGTCTTGATGGAATTGTCGGAGGTGGCCGAAGCAGCCGCGGTGAGCGCGCCCGACCCCATCCGCTTCGAGAAGGTCGTGGTCTTCGTCTGTTTGCGCCCGGGGCATTCCCCCTCGCGTGAGCTGGAAAGCCGGATTCGCCTACACGTGGCGAACCGCGTGTCATCCATCGCCAGCCCCCAAGATGTAGTGTTCGTGGCCAGCCTGCCCAGAAACCGCAGCGGAAAGATCATGCGGCGGGTCCTGCGCGCACGCTTTCTTCGCCAGGACGAGGGCGACCTTTCCAGCATGGAAACCTGGCACCCTGGGGATGTCGGCGACCGGCGCGAGCGGGTCTAGATGTCAGCCTGGGCGAGCGAGAACTTGTTGTTCTTCTCGTAGAGGACTTGGAAGGAATCGCGCGATTCCGGGGGCAGCAGCCGCTTCACTTTCTCCTGTCGGCCCCGTTCGAAGAGCACGAACACGCGGCGGCCCCGGTGGTTCTTCACCCACTCCTCCATCTTCTCGTCGGCGTTGTCGGTGTCGAAGACCGTGCGTTCCTCCTGCGGGCCTTCGTAGATCTCGTTCTTGGTGTAAAAGGTTTCGCCCCGCCAGTACATGGAGTAGGCGATGAGCCGCTCGTCGGGCGAGCGGCGGTGCCGGTAGTATTCGGCCACGGTTTCCTTCTGCGACCAGAAAGGCGCCACCTGTCGCATAAACACGTCCAGCAGGAACCAGGTGAAGAGCACGGCCACTCCACACAACCCTACCACGGCGGCGCGCAGCGATTTGCGCCAGCACAACGCCAACAAGGTGAGGCCGAACAACACGGCAAAGACGATGATGGGCACGCGGAAGTCCAACTCGTGGGGCCAGGGCCGCCCGGTCGGGCTGTGCACATAGTCGTACGAGAACAGCCACAGGAAGCGTTCGCTGGCATCCTTGGCGTTCACCAGATCTGCTATCACCAAGAGCAAGAGCGGAACGCCCGGAAGGACGGATAGTAAACCACGTCGCGCATCTCGCCGGGTGAGCAGGTCATCAAGGAAACACCCGATGACGATGCCCAGCCCGGGAATGGCGGGCATGACGTAGTGGTGGAACTTGGTCATGGACATGGACACCACGGCGTAGCCCGCCACGAACCAGATAGCGCCCAGCCAGTACACCGATTGCCTGCGCACATCGTCCGCCTTGCGCATGACCATGGTCGCCAGGGCAGCCGGGGCCAGCGCCACCCAGGGCAGGGTGCCGTAGCCCAACTCGCGTAGGAAGTACTCGAAGGAGCCCCGATCGCCGTGACGGCCCAGCATCATGCGCCGCCAGTGGTTGTCGCCGAAGAGCTCGTTCCAGAAGGCCCAACCGTGTTTCGCGATCATGGCGTGGTGCCAGGGCGCCGCGACCACGGCCACGGCGACGATCGACAGCAGCACCGCAGGCAGAAGCTGCGCGCGCCGCAGCCGTTTCCAGTTCCAGGTAAAGAGCAGGTAGGCGAGGAAGATAATCACGGGCAGGCCTAGGCCGGCAAAGCCCTTGGCCAGCACCGCCAGGCCGCACAGCATGGCCGCGATGTAGAGGTAGAGCGGGGCGCGGTAGCGTGCGCGCGCCGCAAAGAACAGGAACAGGGCCGAGCCCAGGTAGTAGGGAATCATCACGATCGCGCCGTACATCAGGACTTCGCCTTCACCCCATGGCACCTTCACTCTGAGCTGTTTCGAATCGACTATCAGTTGCGGCACGACGATGAGCAGGAATACGCCGATGGTTGTGTAAAAAAGCGGGTGATGGGGCCAGCTTCGCCAGCCGCGGCCGCGCCGAGGCAGCACCTCGTCGCGATCGTCGAGCAAGGCGAGCGTCCCCAGCGCCAGGGCCATGGTCATGGGCCCCACGAAGGCCATGTCAGTCATGGCCTGACGAGCGATCAGGCTGAACATCGGGCAGGTCCCGGTCACCAGCGCCGCCAGAAACCCGGCCCGACGGTTCACGAAACGCGACACCACCAAGTACACGCCCCACAGGGCCAGCACGCCGAGCAGGCAGAAGGGCACACGCACCGCCCACTCGGTGCGTGACAGCAGGGCCATCTCGCCTGGATCGTTCCCAGGCAGGCCGATGCGCGCGATGTGCATGCCGATGCTCATGATCCAGAAGGTCAGCACCGGCTTGGACCAGAACACGTCGGCGTCGCGCGGGGATCCGGGCCACCACAAGCTGATGAAGTCGCCCCGCTTGGTCATCTGGCGCGCGACCTCTGAGTAGTGCGTCTCCCACGGATCCCACAGGCCGTAGCTGCCGGCAAACGGGATGTAGAGCAGGAGGCCGACGATGATCACGAGCAGGGTCATCTGCCGCTCGCTCAGGCGGTCAAACCAATTCACATGGGAACCCTCAAGGGTTCGCTCCGCCCTTCGGCCCCCCACGCCCTCCCCCACCCCGCTCGCTTCGCTCGGCCTCGCCAAACCCTCCCGCGACGGTGCGCCGCCGGCAAAGCCGGCGGGCTCCCCACGCGAATTGCCCAGGCGCGCGGCCGGGCCTGCCGAAGCGGGGGGAGAGATTGTCGGTTTTGTCTCTGGCGTGGTCACGTGACGTCCTGCGAGCTTACATCTATCACAGGGCAGCCTAAAGGTCCGCTCGACCGGTCAGGATGCGCCATCACAGGAGGCCAGCGTACCGGCGGTGGCCGTGGAGTACCCGATACACGAAGACTTTGTGCGCCCATCCGCCAGGGCTTTTTGATCCAGGTGATTCTCAGACAAGAGAGTCGCGCTCAGGACGACACCGGTGACGTGCCGCCCAACAAGACCGATCCGGCGGCGCCGCACCTGCCCCTCTGAATTCCTGCCCCCGCGGAGTTGCGACACCGCCGGACCTCCCACCCCGCTTGCGGATCCCCGGAACTCCCCCTTGCCACCATCCCAGCCTCCACCCAGACATCCCGCTGCCCAGTCCGCCTCAGCCGCTGACCGATCCCCATCCGCAACCACACACCATCGGCAGATAGCGCCGCTTCTTGATGGGAAAGCCAGGGCTTCGGAACCTGGCCGGGATTTGCGCGTGCGTTCCATCCGTTCCAGGGTCAAGGATCTGCTCTTGATGCCGGTTTCTCCCAAGGTCATCCTGCGCAAGAACCTGGGTCGTGCCCTGCGCCAGGGACATCCCTGGATTTTCCGTGATGCGCTGGCCGAAGCGCCCGCCATTCCAAGCGGGACCGTGGTCGCAGTGGCGGGGCGGGATGGCAGGCCTCTGGCGCATGGCTACTGGGATTGCACCGGGCCTATCGCGGTGCGTGTCATTGACCTGCAGCCGGTGGGCGACGCGCGCGTGCTGGTCTGCGAGCGCCTGCGCCTGGCTTTGGCCCAGCGCCTGGCGCGCCTTGACCGCGACGAGACCGACGCCTTTCGCTGGGTCCATGGCGAAGGCGACCGCCTGCCGGGAATCCACGTCGACCTGTATGACTGCGTGGCCGTGGTGCGCTTCGACAGCGCGGGCGCCAGGGCATTCTACCGGAATCTCGCCGGCATGCTGGCCGAGTGTTCAGCCCCGCTTCGCCTGTCACGGTTTGTTGATCGCGAAGAGCGAGGCGGCAACCTGGGCGAGATCGAGGTACGCGAGAACGGCATTCGCTTCATGGTGGACCTGGGCCGCGGCCAGAAGGGCGGGCTGTTTCTTGACCAGCGCGAGAACCGGCAGGCCGTGGCAGGTCGCGCTCAGGGCAAGTCAGTGCTGAATCTCTACGGCTACACCGGCGGGTTTTCCCTCTACGCCGCGGCAGCGGGTGCAACCCATACCGACACCGTGGACATCGCCCGGCCGGCGCTAGCGACCGCGCGCCGCAACTTCCAGCTCAATGGCCTGTCCCTGGAATACGCCGGGTTTCACGCCACCGAGGCACTGGCGTTTCTCGGCCAAGCGGCTCGCCGTGCAAAACAGTGGGATATCGTAGTCGCAGACCCGCCCAGTTTTGCGCCGTCCCGGCTCGCATTGGCAAAAGCCCGGGGCACCTACTTTCGCCTGCATCGTCTGGCCGCTGCCGTGGTCGCGCCCGGCGGCCTGCTGTGCGCGGCATCCTGTTCCAGCCATTTTCCCCGCGACGAATTCCTGGCCAGCGTCGAGCGAGGCGCGGCCGCCGCTGGCCGCAGGTTCCGGCTGGAATCCCTGACCGGTGCCGGATTTGACCACCCTGTCTTGCCCGCCTTCCCCGAGGGCGACTACCTGAAGTTCGCGATCGGACGCGTGGACTAAGAAAGTCTCGCCAGCGCAACTCTGTTGCAGTCGCGCGCGCCAGCGCCTAGTCTCCTGCGCCTAGGAGTTTCCATGGCCATTGAACGCACCTTCGCTATCGTCAAACCCGACGCTGTGGCAAAGAACGCCGTCGGCGCCATCATCGCCGCCATCGAACACGCCGGCCTGCGCATCGTCGGTCTGCGCTACCTGCGCATGAGCCAGGCCCAGGCTGAGGGCTTCTATGCGGTTCACCGACAACGCCCGTTCTTTCGCGACCTAGTCACGTTCATGACCTCAGGTCCCGCGGTGGTCATGGCCCTGGAGGGTGACAACGCCATCCTTCGCTGGCGCGAGCTGATGGGCCCGACCGATGCCACCAAGGCGCCGGCCGGCACCATCCGCGCCAGCTTCGGAACCAACATCGAGCGCAACGCCGTGCACGGCAGCGACGGCCCGGACACAGCTCGCTTCGAGCTCGGCTGGTTCTTCGCTGGCGCGGACCTGGGACTGCCGTAGCCAACTCTTGTCTGCTCGCGCCACGTGAGGCGTCCGTCTTGGCTTTCGGGCCGGCGTTGCGCGGATCCGTGGCTATACTTGCCGCCGTTGGACCTCCGATCCCTCACCATCGAGGAGCTGCGGGAGTGCGTGGCGCGCCAGGGTGAACCTCCGTTTCGCGCTGAGCAGGTCTTCCGTTGGCTGCACGGCCCTGGGCCAGGCGGCGTGGGCAGCGTGCGCGCACTCGATGCTGTGAGCAACGTACCCCGCTCCCTGCGCGAGGCCCTGCTGGCCGAGGCGCCTCTGCAACCCATCCGGCTGGATGGTGCGGTAACTGCGGCAGATGGCACCCGCAAGTTCCGTTTCCGCACCCACGACGGCTGCGCTATCGAGTCGGTGCTCATCCCTGACGACAAGCCCGAGCGGGCCAAGTTGACCCTGTGCCTGTCGTGCCAGGCTGGCTGCGCCTGGGGCTGCACCTTCTGCGCCACCGCCACGCTCGGCTTTGGCCGGCACCTGTCGGCCGGCGAGATGGTCGAGCAACTCTACTGGGGCATGGAATCCGCGGGGTGCAAGCCGAGCAACGTAGTCTTCATGGGCATGGGTGAGCCGTTGCACAACTTGGATCCGGTGGAGCGGGCTCTCAGGATCTTCGAGCATCCCTGGGGTGCTGGCCTGTCGCCCCGACGTCTCACGATTTCTACCGCCGGGGTCGTGCCCGGGATCGATGCCCTGGCGAAGATCCAGCCGGCGCCCAATCTGGCCATCTCGCTCAACGCGACCACCGACGAAGTACGCGACCGGCTCATGCCCATCAACCGGCACTGGAACATCGCCGCGCTGCTGGCCGCGGCTCGCCGCTTCCCCTTGGCCCACCACCGTCGCATCACCTTCGAATACGTCCTGCTCGCCGGTGTCAATGACAGCGACATGGATGCCGCTCGCCTGCCCCGGCTCTTGCGTGGTATTCCGAGCAAGGTGAACATCATCCCGTACAACCCCGTGCCGGGCCTGCCTTTCGAGCGCCCCAGCGCACAACGGGCCCTGGCCTTTCAGAACGCGATCCGACTGGCGGACATTCCGGTGTACATCCGCACCTCGCGCGGCTCCGACGCCGCAGCGGCGTGCGGGCAACTGGCCGCGCGCGCCGATGAACCCCTGCTCCCGTGCGAACTGGCCGCGCTGGCCAAGACAGGACGCGCCTCATGAGCGGGGCCGCGCTCCACTGGCGCGGAAGCCCGGCCCCGGGCGCGACGCGCCTCTCGGCCGCCGAGGTGCTGGCCTTGGTCAGCGATCCCATGCAAGCGGTTGAGGCGCGGCTTCTGGCTCAGATGGACAGCCCCATGGGGCGCATCCCCGAGGTGGGAGGCCACCTGCTCGGCGCGGGCGGCAAGCGGCTGCGACCGCTTCTGGCGGTGCTCGCTTGCCGGGCGACCGAGGCGCCCTTGGACGTAGCCATCGCGGTCGGTTGCGCCGCCGAGCTCATCCACACGGCGACGCTCTTTCACGATGACGTGGTCGACGGAGGGGTCGTCCGGCGTGGGCGGCCGGCCGCGCGCATGGTTTACGGGAACGGCATCGCCGTGCTGGTGGGCGATTTCTGCTTGGCGCGCGGGCTCGCAACGGTGTCGGCCACCGGGTCGCTGGTCGCGGTCGAGTCCCTGGCCGCAGCCGTGACCGAAATGGCCGAGGGGGAAGTGGCGCAATTGGAAGGCGCAGGCGATCCCGGGGCCACCGCCGAAAGCTACTTCGACGTCATCGACCGCAAGACCGGATCCCTGATGGCGTGGTGTGCGCGGGTTGGCGGGGTGCTGCCTGCGCCACTCGACCTGGCCCTGGCCCGCTATGGCCGCTTGCTGGGTCGCGCATTCCAGATCACCGACGATGTGCTCGACTGCGCGGACGACGAAAGCGCGAGTGGCAAGTCCCCAGGTCGCGATCTGCGCGAAGGCAAACTGACCCTGCCCGTGTTGCTGGCTTGCCAGGCCCGCCCGGGCTTGCGTGACGACATCCGTTCTGCCATGGGCGAATCGGGCGTATCGATGCAAGACGCCGCCCGCATCATGCAGGCGACGCGTGCCGCGGGCGGCCTCGAACGCGCCCGCGCCGAGGCCATGGCCCTGGCGGACAACGCCGTTGCCGAGCTGCAAGCCGTGCCCCCTTCGTCCTTCAGGGATGCGCTGGCCGCGCTGGCGCGCCTGTCGGTCGAGCGGGTGGCGTGATGGCCCAGGCCGCAACTGACGTGCGCGCCATGTTCGACCGCATCGCCGGCCGATACGATACCGCCAATCGGTTCATGTCCGCTGGTGTCGACGTGCTCTGGCGGCGTCGGGCCATGCGCCTCTTGCTCGACGGAGTGGAGCAGTCTCCCTGGGTGCTGGATCTGGGCGCGGGCACGCTCGACGGCGCGGTCGAGATTCTGCGGCAGCGGCCGGATGCGCATGTGGTGGCTGCTGACTTCGCGCGCACCATGTTGGTCGCGGGTCGGCGCAAACCGCGCGCCGCTGCGGTGGCCTTGCACGCTGCCGACGGCCACCGGCTGCCCTATCGGGATGGCGCCTTCGGTGCAGCCTTTTCGGGTTTCTGCGTGCGCAACTTGCACGACCTGGCGCTGGCCTTGGCCGAACTGCGCCGAGTGGTGCGCCCCGACAGCCGCGTGGTCTTTCTGGAATTCTTTCGGCCGGTACGGCCGCGTTCTTTCTGGGACGGGCTTTGGACAAAACGCATGTTGCCTCTGCTGGGATGGGCGGCAAGCGGCGATCGTGCCGCCTACCGCTACCTGCCCGAGTCGATCCAGGGTTTCTCTACCCGGGCAGAGTTCGAGGCCCAACTCCGGGCGATCGGGTTCGCCGATGTGAGTGGCCAAGACCTTTTTCCCGGCGGAATTGCCTCCTTGGTGGAGGCGCGATGAAGGCGATGAGCGCCGGTGTCGCGGCGGTGAGCCAATCCCCTGACCTATTCGTGTTGGGCCGCGCGGCCCAGGCTGCAGCGCAGGCCGCGACCGGCGGCCGCGGCTTCTTCGCCTGCAACACTTTCATCGCGACGTCGCTTCCCATGCTGACCGAGGCCACGGGCCGCGGGCTGCGCGGCTTGCTCCGGCTTTTCCTGCCGGCCGAGGAACCCGTGCAGCAACAAGAGCGACGCTTGGCCCAACTTGCGGACCAGGTTCGCGAGGGTCTGGTTCTCGACGGCGTTGTACCCACGCCGGAAGAAGACTGCATGGGTCTTGCAACCTTGCTCTTTTTCGCCCGCTGTCGTCTGGCCCTGGCCGGGGTACCGCACGTGCTCGTCGATCTGGATCGGCTTGGCCCCAAACTGGGCCAGCTTGCCCTGGGCTTCGGCGCCGACGAACTTTGCGGGCCCATCGTAAAAGCGCGAGCGCTACGCCTGGGCGACAACGCCGCAAGCCGTGCCATTACGCGAGCCGAGGCGGCGCAGCTCCTGCGCGGGGCCGGGCTGCGCGCCTTCGAGCGCGTGGCAGGAGGCGCGCTGGAGGAGTTCGCGCCGTGACCCTCACTTCCATTTCCGAGAAGGTGAACGCCGGTGTCCCACTCTCTTTCGAGGATGGCGTCGCGCTTTTCCATGAGCCCGATCTGCTGAAGCTGGGTGCCTTGGCCAACCAGGTGCGCGAGCGGCGCTATGGCGATCGCACCACCTTCAACCGCAATCTGCACATCAACCCGACCAACCTATGCGTGGCGAGCTGCGCTCTGTGCTCATTCTCGCGCCGCAGCCTGGAGCAGCCGGGCGCCTACACCCTGAGTCTGTCGCAGGCATGGGACAAGCTGAAGACGCGCCTTGAGGCGGGGGATCCTGTGACCGAAGTGCACGTGGTGGGCGGCCTCAGTGACAGCCTGCCCTTCGACTACTACACCGACCTTCTCGCCGGCCTCAAACGCCGGTTGCCATCGCTGCACATCAAGGCATTCAGCGCAGTCGAGATCTTCCACTTTCACAAGCTCTTCCAATTGCAGGTGCGCGAGGTATTGCAGCACCTGCGCGCGGCCGGGCTCGACTCCCTGCCCGGGGGTGGCGCCGAGATCTTCGCGTCCCGCGTGCGCCAGCGCATCTGCCCGAACAAGTGCAACGCCCAGGAATGGTTGGACGTGCACCGCACCGCCCACCAGATGGGTCTGCGTTCCAACTGCACCATGCTCTACGGCACCATCGAAACCATCGAAGAGCGGGTCGAGCACCTGCTCCGCTTGCGAGCGCTGCAGGATGAAACCAGCGGGTTCCAGGCATTCATCCCCTTGGCCTTTCACCCCGAGAACAATTCCCTTGCGCATCTTCCTGCGCCCTCGGCGGTCGACGATCTGCGGGTGTGCGCAGTGGCGCGGCTTGTGCTGCACAATATCCCGCACATCAAGGCCTACTGGGTTTCGCTGGGGATCAAGACCGCGCAGACCGCACTGTGGTTCGGCGCTGATGATCTAGACGGTACCGTGCAAGAAGAAAAGATCTATCACCTGGCTGGCTCGGATGCGCCGCAGGCCCTGGCCCCGGCTGAGATCGTCCATCTGATTCGCGCCGCCGGCCGCACGCCGGTGGAACGTGACACACTCTACAGCGTGGTGGCAGAAGGCGAAGCGCTGCCGGCGCGTGCCTGCGCCTCGCCCGCGGGGGAACCGAGATGAGCCAGCGGCTGCGCCTGGCCGCGGTTTCCTTTTTGAACGCGCGGCCCATCACCTACGGGATCGAGCAGGGTTTGGTCGGCGCCGATCGCTTCGACCTGCGCTTTGCCGAGCCCTCGCGCTGCGCGGCCGCGGTGGCCGCGGGCGAGGCAGACCTGGGACTCATGCCCATTGCCAGCTACGCCGCCTCGGCCGAGGAACTGCGCGTGGTGCCCGGCATTGCCATTGCCAGCCGCGGCCCGGTGCGCACGGTTGTGCTGGTGGGCCAGGTGCCCTGGGAAGAGATGACCGAGATCGCTCTCGACGGAGCCTCGCGCACCTCGCAGATGCTGGCGCGCCTTCTCAGCAAAGAACGCGGCCTTTGTCCTGACTTCGTGGAAGTGCCGCACGATCAGATCGCGGATGCGGCAGGCGGCACGCGCGGCGCGCTCATCATCGGCGATCTCGGCCTGCAGATCGACGGCCGCTTCCGCCATGTCTACGACCTGGGCAAGGAATGGGACAGCCGGGTGGGGCTTCCCTTTGTCTACGCTGTCTGGGCAGGCCGGCCCGGCGTGGTCTCGGTCAAAGACGTGGCGCTGCTACAAGAAAGCCTGCGGCTGGGCCTGCAGCGCCGGCCGGAGATTGGACGGGCCTGGGCCGTGGAAAACCGCACCGATCCCGCGGTGGGCGAAGATTACCTGGTGGAGAACATTCGCCATTGCCTGGGTTCCGAGGAATTGTCCGGCGCCACGGCTTTTCTGGCGCGCGGCTTCCGGGCAGGCCTGCTGGCCAGACCCATGCGCGTACGCCTGTTCGACGCCCCGGCGCCGCCCGAGCCGCAGCCACGCCCGGCGCGAACGCTAGGCGCGTGGGGAGCCCGCCGGCTTCGCCGGCGGCGCACCATCGCGGGAGGGAGTGGGAACCCTTCCAGGGTTCCCACACTGGATCGGCTGCTCCACGACGCGGCCGCGGGCGAGCGGATCACCCTCGACGAGGGAATGCGCCTCTACTCTGAGACAGACTTTTTCGACTTGGGCCAGGCCGCTGACCTTCGCCGGCAGGCGCTGCATCCCCAAGGAGTGGTGACCTACATCATCGACCGCAACGTCAACTACACCAACGTTTGCACCACATGCTGTTCGTTCTGCAATTTCCACCGGCCCTCAGGTCACCCGCAAGCCTACGCCCTCTCGCGCGAAGAGCTGGCACAGAAGCTTCGCGAGACAGTTGAGCTGGGCGGGGTGCAGGTGTTGCTCCAGGGTGGCATCAACCCAGATCTGTCGCTCGCCTACTACGAAGATCTCTTCCGCTTCATGAAGGCGAACTTTCCCCTGGCCATTCACGGCCTTTCGCCCGAGGAGATTCGCTATCTCTCCCAGCGTGAAGGCTTGCCCGTGCAGGCCGTGCTTGAACGCCTCATCGCTGCGGGCCTGGACTCCGTGCCCGGCGGCGCCGCCGAAATCCTCGACGACGAAGTTCGCCGGCGCATCTCGCCGAACAAGTGTTCGGCTGACACCTGGATCGGTGTCATGCGTGAGGCGCATGGGCTGGGGCTGCGTACCAGCGCCACCATGGTCTTTGGTTTCGGCGAGTCGCCGCGCCAACTGGTCGGGCACCTCGACCGCCTGCGCCGGCTGCAGGACCAGACCGCGGGCTTCACCGCCTTCATTTGCTGGAGCTTCCAGGCCGAGGGCACGCGCCTGCCCCTGCAGGACGACACCGGCAGCCTCCGCTACCTGCGCGTCCTGGCCCTGGCGCGCCTGTATCTCGACAACATCCCCAACCTGCAGGTTTCCTGGGTCACTATGGGACCGGCAGTGGGACAGGTTGCCCTGCGTTTCGGCGGCAACGACTTTGGCTCAGCCATGATCGAAGAGAACGTGGTCGCCACCGCAGGCACGGTCTTCAAGATTTCCGCCAGCGACATCGAACGTATCGTGCGCGGCGCGGGTTTCACCCCGCGCCGTCGCAACATGCGCTACGAACTGCAGCTGTAATCCCACGACAGCAAGGCGAAATGGGCGAACGGCCTCAGAAGAACTCGCCTTTCCATGATCAAGCCGCGTACCCAATCGGGGCGAGCGGTGGTGGTCGTAGACGTGGTCGTCCTCGTGGCCGTGGCCGACGGTGATTACTCCGACCACGGCCACGACCTCCTGCGGCTATCGCGGGATTGTGGTCTAAGCCCGCGACCCGGTACAATGGCGCCCATTTTCCCCCGAGAATCGGGCGCAGTTGGCATAATGCGAATACCTGACCGACCGAGACACGGCATGAAGAAGAGCGACCTTGTCCTTCCAGCGTTCTCCTATCCGAGGGCCGAATAGTGAAAGCAACCAGGGTCGCGGATCGCGAACTGGGCGCGCTGGCGCGGTCGATGGGGGGCTTGACTCTCATCGGGGCGTCAGTGGGCCTGGCCATCGGACAAATCGCTAGCACGGCGCTGCCACGGTTTACCTCCGAGAACTGGGCGTCCGTGCCCGACCGGCAAGTGCTCCTGCGCGACCTCGCCGTGGGTGCGGTGGTCGGTCTGCTTTGCGCTGGGCTCATATTCTTTCGACGGGGAGCGACCCTTGACCGCCTCACTCGAGCCGCGCGTCTATTGGCTCCGCTAGCGCTAGCCGGGCTGGTGCCCGGGCTCCTGGGGCTCAACGGGTGGTCCGACACCCTGGTCGTCTGTCTCTTGCTCACGGGGTTCGTTGTCGGCATCGAGCCGCTGTGGCGTCTGCACTTCAGCGCCTACGACACCATGCCTGCTCTGCGGGCCGGCCTTCCCATCGGGCGGCCGCTGCGGGCGCTCTGGACGCGTATCGCCCCTTCCGTGCGAAGGCGCGGCCCTGCCGTGATCGTGGCGGCCGCGGCGGTCGGGTACGCGGTGTTCATGGGGTTTCTCGCCTTGCGCAGCCACGCCAAGTTCAATACGTACACCTGGGATCTCGGGCAGCTCGACAACCAATTCTACAACGCCCTTCACGGTCACCCGTTCCGCTGCACGGTGCTCATTCGCGAGGGAAATTGGAGCGAGCTGCGCAACCACGCCGAATTCTCGGTCTTTGCGCTGTTGCCGTTCTATGCGCTTCATCCTTCCGCCGCGACGCTGCTCGTGCTGCAAGCGCTTCTGCTCGGATCCGCGGCCATCCCGCTGTACCGGATTGCCGCCCGGCGGCTGTCGCCCTGGCTTTCGACCATCATAGTCCTGGCCTACCTTTTCTACCCGCCGCTGCACGGTGCGCAGCTTTTCGACTTTCATTTCCAGCCGGTGGCGGCGGCGTTCCTGCTTTGGGCCTTCGACTGTTTCGATGCCCGCCGAATGCGCCTGTTTGCGCTGTTCTTCCTGGTGGCAATCGGATGCCGCGAAGACATCTCCGCCGGGACAGCGGTGTTCGGGATCTTCTTGATCCTGTGTGGCCAGCGCGTGCGCGCGGGGATCATCATCACCGCGGTCTCGCTCGTCTGGTTCATCGCCATGCGCTTCTTCATCATGCCGGCGGTGGGGACCTGGGGCTTCGCCGATACCTACCGGGAACTGTTTCCGACGGGCGCGCACAACTTCACGGGGATTATCCACACCATCGTGACCAATCCGCTGTTTACGATGCGTTCGATGCTCACCCCCGAGAAGCTACGCTATGCGCTCCAGATCCTGGCTCCGGTCGCGTTTATTCCCCTGCGGCGGCCGCTTCTCGCACTCAGCGTGTTGCCCGGGACGTTCTTCACCCTGCTGACTACCGGGTATGGGCCGACGCTTGACATCGGTTACCAGTACGGAGGCCATTTCATCCCCTATATCTTCCCAGCCATGGCATTGACCCTTGCGGCGCTCGGCCGCGTGCGACGGCGTGCTGCCGTCGCGACCTTGGTCTGTGCGATGGCCGTCGCCACCTTCCACTGGGGGGCATTTCCGACACGCGCGACGTACCGGTCCTCCTACGGCTGGAAGACTTTCGAACCGCCCACCGCGGTTGAGCACCGCAGATTGGCCGCCATAACCGAGCTTGCGGCGCTGGTGCCGCGGGATGCGGTCCTGGCTGTTACCGATCGCGATATCACGCACGTATCGAACCGCCTCGAATGTTGGAACCTCTCGGTAGGATTCGAGGGGTCCGACTACATCCTCTACCAGACCCTGAACCCCACCGATGCAGAACTACAACAGGTCGCAGGGGCCAAAAGCGCCGGATACGTCGTCGTGGCGGAACGTCCCGAGATGGTTCTGCTCAAGCGGCCCGGTGCACGCGGGCTGCTGCCGAGTCGACGGAGCCCGTGAGCGGGCAGTACGCCGCTCGCGACCAGTGCTGACGGCCCCTGGCGCTGCCCGCCCGAGGAAGTCGCCACTGTTCTGCGCCGGAATCACCGGCAACAAAGCGGCGCAGAAAGCCGGTGCTCACGGCACGGTGATCGAGCCCAGCAGGTAGTCAGGCGGCGCCCGACGAAGGCACTTTGTAGTTCAGCCTGTCCGCGGTGAGACCTTTAGGCTTCGTTGCCTTGGAGTTGCGTCCGAGGAGTGGAGAACGCGTTTTCAGCGACCGCCGTGCGTGTGCAAGACTACCCGTCGAAATGGGTGCCTCCCACTTCTTGATGAGAGTCGCGAGTTCTCGGGAGGCCGATGGTCGAGAGGCGAAGATCGCCTTCATCTGCAAATCGAGCGAGACTTCGGGGTCGTGGTTTTCGATCTTGGCCACGCGCGGCTGGCTCGACCCGATCCGCTTCGCCAGGTCGGCTTGTGAAAGATGGCTTCGCTCGCGCAAGGCGCGCACGAGTCCGCCGAGACGAAGTTTCGTTTCGATGAGGGCTTCTTCGGCAGGGGTCAGATCGAAGAATTCGCCGACGGTGCCGACCTTCCAACCGGCGCGTTGGAATCGTTCTCGCTGAGCTTTGTTCATGGTGTGTCTTCCTTCTTGAAAACGGCGTAGCGTCGCCGGCAGTTCGCGATCGTGTTTTGGGGTGTTGGCTTCGTTTTCTTTTCAAGAACGTCGAGGACGCCGATCGCAAGCTTGCCGACGCAGTAGACCACTCTCCATTCGATTCGATGTTCTACGTCTGTGATGCGAAGCTCATGGCAGCCTTGACCGATGCTAGGCATCGGGCGAGATTCAGGCATCGAAAGTTTTTCACCTTCTTGCGCGCGACGGAGAAGAAACCCAGCCTCGATTCGAGCTTCTCGCGACATGGGTGGGGTCTTGAGTCCACCGTGTAACCAGACCAGCGGCTTGCCCGGGGTTTCGAGTAGGGCTCGCGCGGCAGGGCTTCGCGGTTTCCTCACACTAGAATGGTATGCCGATTTCGGCATACTGGCAAGGGCATTATGTTCCTTCTTCTTCGCGGCCATCTTCCTGGTGGTCGACCCTGACCAGCCGCGCAATTCCCGCCAGCCCCCGCCCGAACTGGCGACGCTTCGCACTACGGGCGACGTGGTCACGCCAGTTCTTGACGAGAAGGACTGGGGCTTCGGCGCGTGATTCTCATCGAGACCCACGCCTGGCTTTGGTGTTCTGCCTCTACCACCACCGCGCTATGGGATCTCTTTCGAATTCAACAGCTTCCGATCGCCCATGAACTCCTGCGAGTACGTGTCCTCAAACTTCTTGCGAAGATAGGCGAAGTCGAAGCGCGTCCTTGCGATCGTGGAACCAGCGGCATCAACCTTCACGGGAATCTCGTAGAGCGAGAGCTTCCACACACCGGGAAGATCGGGCCGCTGGGGGAGGAAGAGCAGGTATCCGGTGGTGGTGGTCCCGGGGAGCAACTCTGTGTTCGGACCAATGAACTTGACTGTGCTCAATGCTGCCATGATCTTGGGCGCCTCGGAGCTGCAGATACCCTGATTGCTGAGCGTGCGCGTGGCCGCGGCTATCGCATCCTCCTTCGACATCGGTTCGATTTGGTTCTCCGCCGGGTCGAAGAGGCGGATGATCGCCCCTTGCAGTCGGACGACGTGGTCGGTCTGGTTCGAGAGCTTGAGCTGGTACAGTTCAGCGCCAATGGGAAGGCCAACGGCATCCTTCATATCAGGGGCCTTGGTAGTCGAGTCAACCATGGGAGTGCCGTCCGCAAAACATGCCGCCGCCTGAATCGTGAATTGTTCGGGGATC
>Ga0182017_10001146_pt1 | contig 20783 bp, 18 predicted proteins | sample 712E3DmetaG_FD_120492 | JGI IMG/M metagenome (GOLD analysis project Ga0182017, IMG submission 120492) | Permafrost microbial communities from Stordalen Mire, Sweden - 712E3D metaG | ecosystem: Environmental > Terrestrial > Soil > Wetlands > Permafrost | place: Sweden: Stordalen | collected... | reverse complement strand
ATGCTGGGCGGTTTCCTGGCCAGCTGGTATGGCTGCCACCGGCGCAAGATCGCGCTTCTGCGCTGGGCTGATGCCTCCGCGCCGTCGGTGGTGCTGGGCACGGCCATCACGCGCGTGGGCTGCCTGCTCTTCGGCTGCGACTACGGCAAGGTGTCGCACGTGGTCTGGGCCATCCGTTTCCCCAAGGACGCTCCTGCCTGGAAGGATCATGTGTACAACATGCACGCGCTGGCCCCGGACTCGGCGTGGTCGCTGCCTGTCCATCCCACGCAAATCTACGAGACTCTGGCCAGTCTCGCGGTTTTTGCTCTGGTCATGTACTTGCGTCGCGTGCGCAGATTTTCCGGCGAGGTGTTCCTGGGCTGGGTGATGGGCTACGGCATCCTGCGCCCCATCATCGAGATCTATCGCGGTGACGACGACCGAGGCAGCGTCGGAACTCTGTCGACCTCGCAGTTCATCGGACTGGTCTCGGTGATGGCGGGTGTTGGCCTGCTGGTCTACCTGGTCAAGCGCTACCGAGCTGACCCTGCCGCTGCGCGATTGTGGGAAATTCCCATGCCGGTCCCAGCCAAGGCGGAACCCGGATCGAACCAACGCGCGCGCCGGCGCCGCAAAGGCCGCTGACCAGCACCGGTGCAAGCGACGGGCTCACGCTGCGGTGGGAATTGGGGTATAAGGGTCCCCACTCATAGAGGGGGTGACCATGAGTCTCAAGCGCAGCCACTCGGCGGGCATCCGCACCAGCTTCAGCAGCGGCAGCGACTCCGGCAGCAAGCTGGGTCGGCAGGAACTCTACGACGAGTTGAAGAGACTGGCCCAGTCCGGCCAAGTCTTCGCGCCCGTCGACATTGCATTGGCCATCGGCGCCGGCGAGGCGCTGGTGTCACGCTCACTGCTCGGCCTGGCGGCTGAGGGCTACCTGGAAAAGGTCGACACCGGCCAGTACCGGGCCACACCGTTCGCCGAGATTCCCCAGGCCGAGTTCATCAAAGCCCTGGCTCGGGCCTCCAAGACCGATTCGACCCGCCAGCGCGACCTGTCCGAGATTGGTCGTCTCAAGCAGAACAACGACGTGATGCGTGCCAAGTTGCTTACGGCCATCGCCGAGAGGGATCACTATTTGGCGGCGCTTAAGCAGCATGGCATCGACCCTGGGCCAGTGCCGGTGCCCGCGCCGGCTGCGACCGCGCCGTCGGCGGTGCACAACCCGCTTTCGCCCCAGCCGACTGCCGGCGGTTCTCCGACCCCGTCCGGTGAGGGCGGTGCCGGCAATCCCTGATCCAGCCAGGTCGGCCCGCACGCCGTGAAGATCCTGTCGCTTCGTTTCCGCATTCGGGCCGTCAGCGGGCCTTCAGCGTCAGCCTCGCTCGAGCGGGTGGTGGAGATCGAGCCACACCAGGGCGATCTCGTGATTGGCCGCCGACGGGGTCTGGACATCGAGTTGCCCTTTCTTTCCGTTTCCGAGCAGCACGCGCGTCTCTCTCGGGGTGAAAAGGGTTGGCTGGTGGCCGATCTGGGCAGTGCCAACGGCACGTTTGTTAATGGCCGCCGGCTGACGCCGTTTGTGGCACAAGCATTCTCGGCGGGCGACGTTTTGCGCCTGGCGAGCGTCGAGATGGTTTTCGAGGGCGAGGGCCTGCCCGACCAGGCCGCCGACGGGCAGAGGGTCGAGCTTGAATCGACAGCCACCCTGGCGCGCCGTCTGGTGAGTGATCTCTTCGGGACGTCCCGGCCGGCCGAAGTGGCCTATCTCGTGGTGAGGGACGGTCCTGGGCAGGGGCGCGAATTGCGTCTTGAGGTTATGGGCTGCCGTTACCGGGTGGGACGGGGAGCCGGGTGCAACCTGGTCGTGCCCGACGACGACATTTCGCGTGAGCACGCGGAGTTCGAACGTCGTTGGGACGGGGTGTTTGTGCGCGACCTCGACTCGAAGAACGGGGTCCTACTCATGGGCGAACGCCTGGCAGGCGAACGGCGTCTGTCTGACGATGATGTGCTGCGCTTGGGCCAAACCACCTTCCGGCTGGAAGATCCGGAAGATCGCTACTTACGGCAGCTGCAGGAAGTCGAGGCGTTGGGCTACCAAACGGCCCAGCCCAGCCCGGGCGTCGAGTCTACGGCATCTGTCGACCTGGCGCGCCCAGCCGGCCAGGCGGCATTGCTCGACACTCACACCCTGAGCGAGGTGGCACCACCCGGTCCGGTTGCATTGTCGCAGGCCGGACTTGTCGCTCGGGGGCGGCGCTCGTCGTGGCATGCCCCGCTGGCCTTGATGGTGATTGCGGCCGTGCTGTTGGTCGGGGCGATCGCGCTGGCCCTGTCGTTTATCTTGGGAACTTAGGCTAGAAGCAGTCTTGGCAGTGGATTTTCGAGCACCTCTCACATTTCGACCGGCGTACCAAACCCTGGTGTGGGGCGGGCGACGTCTGCAGCAATGGCGCCAGGACCTTCCGCCGGGGCCGATTGGCGAATCTTGGGACCTGGCGGATCATGAGCGCGGCATGAGTGTGGTCTCGCAGGGCCCGCTGGCCGGCCGCACCCTGCGCCAGTTGGTCGTTGAGGCTGGGCCCGCGCTGGTGGGCGCGGGCTTTCGCGGGGGGGTGTTTCCTCTCATGGTCAAAATGATCGATGCTGCCGATCACCTGAGCGTTCAGGTTCATCCGGACGACTCCACGGCGGCGATCTTGGGCGCGGGCCACCGTGGCAAGACCGAGTGCTGGGTGATCCTCGCGGACGGCGGGGTCCTGTTCCAGGGCACGCGTCCGGGCGTGAATCGGGATGCTTTCGAACGCGCGTTGGCAGACCACACGCTGGCCGCGAGACTCAATCGCTTCGAAGGCAGGGCAGGGGATGTCTTCTTCATCGAAGCGCGCACGGTACACGCCTTGGGCGAGGGTTGCTTGCTCTACGAGATTCAGCAGACCTCAGACATTACCTTCCGCGTGTACGATTGGGACCGAATGGGCCTGGATGGAAAGCCAAGGCCGCTGCACGTGGCCGAGTCACTCGCGACCATCGATTTCTCCCGCACTGATTTCGGCCCGCTACGGCCGGCGTGGCGCACCGATCCCACAGGCGGGATCGAGTCGCGCTCGCTAGTCACCTGTCCCTACTTTGCCGTGGAGCAATTCCGTGTTTCTGCGGGGGCGACGTTGCGCCGTATCTCACGGGACGCCTGCGCGGTGGTCACCTGCATCGACGGGCACGGCGTTCTTGCGACTGATGGAGGCGAACTCCCTCTCGTGCCCCTGCAGACCGCTTTGCTGCCCGCCGCTTGCGGCACCTGGCAGGTGCGCAGCGAGACGGCCACGCTCGATCTCATCGTCGCCTCTCCGCAGTTCTGAGCGACACGGGCTACTTGCGGCGGCGGGCCTTCTTGCGCGCCTTGCGCGCGTCCTTGCGTTTGCGCTTGTCCTTGGACCGGTCTTGGTTGCGCTGGGGCGCCTGGAAGTGGCCGCGTTCGGGCGAGGGTGTGCTCATCATGGCGGCCAGTTGATCCATGTCCACACCGCCGAGTAGCTTCTTGGCCTGGGCGATGCCCTTGAATCCCGGGATCTTGCCCAGCAGCCCGGTCGAGGCCCCCAGCTGCATCATGAGCTGCCTCATCATGGCGAAACGATTGAGCAGATCCGCGACCTCGGATTCCTTGCGTCCGCAGCCGCGTCCCACGCGGGCCAGGCGGCCGATGTCGTAAAAGGCGCTGCGTTTCTTCTTGCGCTTGCCGCTCTCGATGACTTCTTCCCAGCTGGTGACGATGAAACGCTCGGGGTGGCGGCGCTCGTCCTCGGTCATCGACGAAATCATCGAGCCGATGCGCACCAGCTCGCGGTCGTCCACTTGCAGGTTGGCGTCGGCGACGCCGGGGATCTTGTCCACCAGGTCGGCGAGCGGCCCCATCTTCTTGAGCACGGAGATCTGCTCGAGGAAGTCGTTCATGTCGAACTTCCCCTTGAGCATGCGCAGGGCGTCCTGCTCGGCCTTCTCCTCGTCCACCACCTCCTCGAACTGGGTGATGAGCCCCACCACGTCGCCGCGACCCAGGATCCGGCTGGCCATGCCGTCGGGCCGGAACTCCTCCAGCCGATCGAGTGACTCGCCCATGCCCACGTACTTGACTGCCTTGCCGGTCACCGCCTTGACCGACAGGGCAGCGCCGCCGCGCGCATCGCCGTCCAGCTTTGTCAGGATGACGCCGTCGTAGGCCAGCCAGTCATGAAAAGTCTTGGCGGTGGTCACCGCGTCCTGGCCGATCATGGCATCGACCACAAACAAGACGTTGGCTGGGTTGCAGCGACGCTTGATCTCCTTCAGCTCATTCATCAGCGGCTCGTCGATGGCGAGCCGGCCGGCGGTGTCGAAGATGACCGTGTCGCGGCCCGATTCGGCAGCGATGCGCTGGGCCTTCTCACAGATGAGCGGCGGGCTGCCTCCGGGCTCGGAGTAGACCGGCATGTGAAGTTGCTCGCCCAGGATGCGGAGCTGGTCGATGGCCGCAGGCCGGTACACATCCGCGGCGACCAGCAGGGGCCGGCGGCCACGCTTTTCCAGCAAGCGCGCCAGCTTGCCGACGGTGGTGGTCTTGCCGCTTCCCTGCAGGCCCACCACCATGATGCCGGTGGGACCCTTTTTGGCGAACCGGATGCTCGAATCGACCGGCCCCATCAGTTCGACCAGCTCGTCGTGGCACAGCTTGACGAAGTGGTCCTCCGGGGTCACGCGACGGACCTTCTCGTTGCTGCTCGCCCGCACTTTGACTATTACGCCAAGGGCCTTCTCCTTGACTCGCTTACAGAAGTCTTGCACGACCTCGAAGCCGACGTCAGCCTCGAGCAGCGAAGTGCGCACGTCCACCAGCGCGGCATCGACCGTGCTTTCGTTCAGCTCCGCCAGGCCCTGGAACTTCTGCTTGGCAGTTCGGAATCCTTGAGTCAGTGTCTCGAACATTGGGGGCGCAATCTACCACAGCGAAGCCACCCTCAAGCCACAGAGGTGACGACGGCCGACGATCCGGGCCGCTGGCGGCGTCGGGCCTGCGCTTCCGGTCCTCAAGCACATCAGTGCATTCCGGGCCGGTTCTCGGCCCTCCTTGCCAGCAGCCCGGCTTGTCGGCCGGATGCTAAGAGGCAACGCGGGTTGATGCTTTCCGATGGGCGAGGCTAGGAGAAGGTTCTGAGCAGAGGCAAGCTCGAGCGCGTCGGCGGGCGGCCGGGGGCGACTCCGAGGCGGCGTTAGCGAGCGCACCGGGCGTCTGCGCTCGGTTGCAAGCGAGCGTCAAGGGGCCATGGCGACCAGCGCAGCTGGGCGCCGAGGGACCCGTCCGCCGAGCGCGCCATGGACGCGCGCAGCGCGGCCGTTGGCGTGCGGCCGCCGAGAAGCGCCACCGGCATCAGCCCGCCAGCGCCGAGCGTCCGCTTTCTCCTATGCCAAGAATCGCCGTTTGCCGGTAGTTTGCCACCACTCCAGCCAACGGCGGCGGGCTTCTTCGCGGTCGCGCTCGGGGAGATCGTAGTGGTAGCCGAAGTACTCGCCGGTGATCTCTTGCAGTTCCTGTGAGGCGGCCAGGCGTATCGAGGGATCGCGGTGAGCCAGCGCTTCCATCAGCCACTCCAGACGCGGCCGCTGCTGCATTTTCTCCCACCAATCCAGCCAGCGTCGCCGTTTGGGGCCGAGGTCGTCGCCCGCGACAGCCAGCAAGGTCGAACGCGCCGTCAGGGCGACCTGTTTGTCATCGCTCTCCAGGCAGTCGATGATGGTCGGCAGGGACGCGGGATCGCGCAACTCGGCCAGGGCGGCCAAGGCAGCGGTCGCCACGGCCGGGTCGGGGCTGGACAGTTTGGCCTGCAGCGAGCCCGACGCAGCCGCAACCCGCGGGTCGTGCAGGCGCCGCCCCAGGGCGCGCCAGGCCGAAGCGCGGGTGGCCTCGTCGCCCAGGCGTGCGGTTTCTATCAGGGTCTCGACTTCGTCGATGGTCGCGTTTGCGGTTGGCGGGCGCGCGACCGCGGGAGAAGGCTGAGCCAGCGCCAGCCAGCGACGGGTCTGCGTCGAGCCCATGAGCTTCGCCAACAGGGAGACGAATCGCGGCGGCACAGGGATGCGGTACACCACGCCCAGAAGACCGCGAAAGCGAGCCTCGGTGACCAGATAAGGTTCCACCAGCAGGTGGCGCTCGCCGGCCCACGCCACCAGGGCATCGTGGTCGGCTTCAGGGTGAACGGCCAGTTCCAGCGCGTCTTCGCGCCGGCCGATAGGAACCGCGCCCAGGCGGGCCGCGGCGCCCGCGTCGAGCCAGGGGCCTGCCTGCGGGTCAGGCTTGGCCAGACGTTCGAGAGGCGCCGCAGGAATTCCCGTGAAACTGGCCAGATGGGTGACCAGGATTTCCTCGTCGAGCAGACCCATCTCCAGCAGCACGGTGTCGATGCCGCCTCCGTAGAGCTCGCGGCGTCGCTCGACTTGCACGGCGATCTCTTGCGAGAAGAGCGATGCTTTCACCAGGGCCGACGCGAGGGACGAAATGGGCATGGGCTCTAGCAGGCAGTGGAGTGGGCCGCCCGGACGCGCGGCCTTTCCATCACCTGTCCTCGACGATCACGTAGGTTCCGGACAGGTGATCGTGCAGGGCGCGGCGCTCGCGATCGAACAGGCACCACACCCAGCCCAGCCCGACGGGCAGAAGGCTCAGCAGCAGTGCCACGAAACGCAGGCACCCCAGCAAGGGTCCAGGCGCGCTGCCGCGCGATGAGATCACGCGCAGGTGGAGGAGGCGCTTGCCTGCGGTTTGACCCAGGATGCCGCCCAGGTAGATTTGATAGAGCGCGCTCATCCCGGCCAGCAGCCCGAGCGCGCCGAGTGCCATGGGATTGCGGTCGAGCAAGCCGGCCAGCACGAAGTCCGGGCCCAGTTCTTTGGAACTGGGCAGCGAGACGCCCAGTGCCAGAGCCGCAACCAGGGTTGCGCCGATGGCGACGGCGGTGACCAGCACGGCGTCGATGATGGCTGCGAGCAAACGTCGCACGACGCCTGCCGCGCGCACACGAAGCACGCGCTGGCTGCGCGCGGCCGGCTGAGACGCGGCCGCAGACTCCGACGGAAGAGAGCGATTAGCTTCGTCGGAATCGTTCGGCCGCGAAGGCGCCGACTCATCGAGAGTCGCCATGGCGTTGCATACAGCCGCGTAGGTGGTCACGCAGCCATTGTGTGAACAGCTGCCCGACGTTGCAAGTTTTGCTAGTCCAGTCCGCCGACGGCTGCTTGCGTTAGCGCAATCGCGACCAGAGCGGCGGTTTCCACCCGCAGGATGCGCGGGCCGAGACCCACCGTACGGAAGCCCTGCGCGCGGGCGCTCGCGACTTCCTCCTGCGAGAATCCGCCCTCGGGCCCGACCAGCAAGGTCACCGGCAAAGGCGGTGCCTGGGCGAATATGCGACGCAAGGGCAGGGCTCGCTCTTCTTCCCACAGCACCAGGCGCGTGCCACCAGCTTCCGCAGAGCCAGCCAGCGCCGCATCGAGAGCCGTCACCTCGGCCACTTCAGGCACGTCCGCGCGTCCTGACTGGCGGGCCGCTTCCTGGGCGATGGTCCGCCAGCGACGGGTCTTGCCGGGCGGCGGCTTAACCATGCCGCGGGAACTCAGCACGGGAACGATTCGTGTCACTCCCAGCTCAGTCGTCTTTTGCACGATGATATCCATGCGGTCGCCGCGCGGCACCGACTGCAGCAGCGTGATGCTCGCCAGCGGCATAGGCACGCGATGGCGTTGTCCCAGGGCCAACTCGACCCCGGCGGTGCTGGCGCGCACGATATGCCCCTCGATCTCCGTGCCGCAGCCGTCGAAGACGCAAACTTCAGCCCCGGCCTGCAGCCGAAGAACCTTGACCAGGTGTCTGGATGCGACCCGATCAAGCGTCACCTGTTCGTGGTTGAGAAACTGCGCTGGAATGAACACGCGTGGCATGAGCCCGGGATTTCACCACGAAGCGCAGCGCCGGCACAGGGAGAACTACGGTCCTGGGATTCGGCGTAGACAGACAGCGCCCCATTCGCCTTCTTCGGCTCGCGCATCCAGCGTGAAGCCAGCCTCGCCAAAGACTGCCAGCACCGGCTCGACCTGCTCCAGCAGCAAGCCGGAGAGAATGACCAAACCGTCGGGGGCTAGCCGGGCCGGGAGGGCTGGCGCCAGCTCGGTCAGGACATCGGCCTGGATGTTGGCCATGACTAGGTCGAAACGCGTGGTCACCCCAGCCAGCGTGTCGGTTCGCACCTCGAAGTTAGCGACATGGTTGCGTTCCAGGTTTTCTTGCGCGCAAGTCGTCGCGTGGGGATCGTTGTCCACTGCCAGGACGGACGCCTCGGGCCACAGGCGCGCAGTTACGATAGACAGAATCCCGGATCCACATCCAAGGTCGAGCACGTGCTTGAGGCCAGGGCGATCCTCTCGAACCTCCTCGGCCAACTTGATCACCAGTCTCGTCGACGGATGCGCGCCGGTGCCAAAGGCCATCCCAGGGTCGAGGTCGATGACGAACTCGCCGGCGGGCGCCTCTCCTGCGTCCCAGCTCGGCCGTACCGTAAAACGTCGGCCAACACGCGTGGCGCGAAAAAACTGCTTCCATATGTCTCGCCACTCGTCTTCATGCGCTTCGCGCGTACGAACGGTCACGGGATCGACGGCGATTCCGGCCGCACGCGCGGCGGCCAGGGTTTCGTCCACAGTGTCGAGCAGCGAACGGGCTCGGTCTGGCTCACACAGGGCCACCACGCAGGTTCGACCTGCCGCTGCCGACAACAGGGTTTCCGTGTCGCGCAGCTCGACGCCGCCGGTGAGATGGCCCACAGCGGCGGCCACGAGATCCGCCGCGTCGGCGTGGGTCTCGATTTGGACCTCGATCCAGACTTGCATGGCTAAGCCAAGCCGCACGGCCAGTGTCGGGTCCGCGCGCGGAAAGATCAAGACGGCCGGGCGCCGGACGAGGCGCTAGCGCACAACGCGCCGCTTGGCCTCGCGTCGTCGCCGCTTGCGCGCCTCGCGGATCTTGCGCTTGCGCTTGACCGACGGCTTTTCGTGGTAGCGACGGCGTTTGACCTCCTGGAGGATGCCTTCTTTCGACATCTTCTGTTTCAGGATCTTCATCGCTTTTTCGATGGAATCCCGAACTTCGACTTCTAAGGGGCGTCCGAGCAGTGTCTCCAAGCGGTTCCTCCAGGGTCCTATTTCAGAAGGGACTGGAGATTAAGCACTGTGCGAGCCTCCGGTCAAGGACGCGTGTGAGGTCAACACCTCGCGTCTCGATATTTGTATCGGGAATTACGAAAAATTCTCTTTACACTGCGCGAAGTGGGTTGTATCAAATCAGTGCGCGGAGGTTGCGAGAGAGCTTCGTGCCACAGACCGGGCGATCCGAAAAGCCAGAAGGAGACAAGCCATGATGGGGGCTAAGGTATTTACGGCAACGAAGGCCAAAGACCGAGATGAGCTGGGCGAAGTGCTCACTCGGTGGATCCACGACAATCCCAAAGCGCGGATCATCGACAAGGTCGTAACGCAAAGCTCAGACCGCGAATTTCACTGCCTTAGCATCACGATTTTCTACGAGATGCAGCAGTAAGGCGCGCCTCTCGCGCCGGGGTCAGCTTCCTGGCCCAAATCATCCATTGCGTGTTGAGTCCAGCAACGGGTGCTCGTGTTCGTGCAATAATCCGCGCAATGCGTATTGGTTTTCTCGTCAGGCGCGGCAATCCCGACGGGCTTGGTCTGGCCACCACCCTCGCGTGTGGGCTGCGTGGCCGTGGAATCGATGCCGTCTTCGTCAACGACTACGGCGAATGCCCTCCGCCGGGTTGTCCCAGCGCGCCTGGCGCTGAGGTGGCCAGATCCGCCGACATGTTGGTTGCGCTGGGCGGCGATGGAACATTCTTGTATGGCGCAGGCCTGGTTGGGGATCACGATGTCCCTCTGCTAGGCCTCAATCTTGGCAGCTTGGGCTTCCTCACGCCGTACGCCACATCCGAGGCCAGCGCGGCCCTTGCTGACGCCGCCGAAGGCCGCCTGGGCATCGAGGAAAGGATGCGGCTGCATGTCACTCTGCGAACCGCTGGCGGAGAAATCGAGAGCCACAGCGCGCTCAACGAAGCGGTGATTACGCAACGGAACCTCGCTCGTTTGATGGACCTGGCCGCGTCTCTCGACGGGGACACCATCGCGACCTACAAGGCCGACGGACTCATTCTCTCCACACCCACCGGGTCCACGGCGTACAACTTGTCAGCCGGTGGCCCTATTCTGACCCCTGATCTTGAGGCCATCGTCCTGACTCCGATCTGTCCCCATACGCTGACCAACCGTCCCCTGGTAGTTCGCGCTGACCAAGGGCTGTCAGTCACCAACGTATCCACTGACCATGCCATCCTGACGGTGGACGGCTTGTGGAGCCGAGAGGTGGCGCCCGGGGACATGGTCGAGGTGCGCAAGGCGACTCGGCCTTTGCGCGTTTTCCGGCCGCGCAGCTCGTTCTTCAGCATTTTGCGCCAGAAACTTTCTTGGGGAGAACGCAAGGCATGAGGCACGCAACTGCTCAGGCCGGATTGCCGAGACTATGGTCATGCTGAACCTCTTGCGCGTATCCGGGTTCGCCCTCATCGACGAGGTCGAGGTTCCCCTGGGACCGGGCTTGACAGTGATAACCGGCGAGACCGGAGCTGGAAAGAGCATCCTGGTCGAGGCGTTGGGCCTGTTGCGCGGAAGCCGTGCCAGTGCCGAGATGATCCGAGCGGGGTGCGATGAGGCGCGGGTGGAGGCCGTGTTCGAGCTACCGGCCGGATGGGAGGTGCGCGAGCGCTTGCTGGCCGAGGGCCGGGCGGTGGAGGACGGGCTGGTGGTCCGGCGCGCGGTAGCACGGTCTGGTCGGGGCCGCATCCACCTGGGCGGCAGTCTGGCCAGCGCCGCCGATCTGGCCGCCAGCGTAGGCAAGCTGGTCGACATCACTTCACAACACGACCAGCACCTGCTCACAGATGCTGACAGCCAGCTCGCAATCCTAGACGCGTTTGCCGGGAACAGCGTCGCGCTGGTCGAAGTGCGCGAAGCGTACCAGGCGTTGAGCGACGCCCGCGCCGAGCTGGCAAGTTTCGATGCCGATGCGCGGGCGCGGGCCGAGCGCGAGGATCTTCTGCGCTTCCAACTCTCCGAGTTGGAGCAGGCCGAAATCCAGCCTGGTGAGGACGATGTACTGCGGGCCGAGCGCGAGCGAACCAAAGGCGCGGAGAAGTTTCTGGCTGCCTGCAGCCGCGGCGAGGAAGTCCTGTATTCCTCGGACGACGCTGTCTCAGGCCGCATCGCCGGCGTGGCGCGCGAGATCGCGGCCTTGGCGCAGCTCGATCCGGCGCTGCTGCCCGTGGTGGAAACCCTTCGTTCGGCCCAGGCGCAGGTCGAGGACTCGGCCGGCGAGTTAGGGCGCTATGCCAGCAGCATTCGTTTCGACCCGGAACGGTTGACCGAAATCGAGGAGCGCCTTTTCCTCATTGGCCGCCTGATTCGCAAGCACGGCGGCTCGGTCGCGGCGGCCATCGAGCGGCGTGAGGCAATCAGCCGGGAGTTGGCCGCGCTGGGTTCTTTCGAGGAGGGCCTGGCGGCGCGCAAGGCAGCCGTGGAGGTCGCGATGAAACGCATGACGGCACTGTGCGAGCAGATCTCGGAGCAGCGGCGCAAAGCCGCGCGTGTCCTGGGCCGGCGCATGGATGAGACTTTGCGCGATCTGGGCTTGGCCGGGGCGCGCGTGCCCATCGCGGTCGAGGATCGCGACGAGCCTGGTCCGCGCGGCAAAGATCGGGTGCGTTTTCTTTTCGCGCCGAATCGGGGCGAAGAGCCGCGGCCGCTCGACCGCATCGCCTCAGGTGGCGAGCTGTCGCGCGTGATGTTGGCAGTCAAGCAAGCCTTGGCCAAGGAAGACGAAGCGTTGACCTACGTCTTCGACGAGGTCGATTCAGGCGTGGGCGGCGGAACGGCCGAGGTGATCGGCCGCATGCTCAAGTCCACCGCGGCCCATCGCCAAGTCCTGGTTGTGACGCACTTGCCGCAGATTGCTGCTTTCGCCGACCACCACATCAGCGTGACCAAGGAAACCAGCAAGGGGCGCACCACGATCCATGTGGCGGTCCTAACCGGCGCCGAGCGCGGCGACGAGATCGCTCGCATGTTGGGCGGTTCCAGCCCTTCCCCCGAGGCAGCGGCCCACGCCGATGAGATGCTGAGACGCGCCAGAAGCTAGTTTTTTCACCACAGAGAGCACGGAGGTCACAGAGCCGGAGGGGAAAAGGAAGGGGGTCGGCCTGGGCGGTCCGAACCCCTTCTTCATCTCCGACCTCTGTGTTCTCTGTGCTCTCTGTGGTGGAAAAAGCTAGTTTCCTACCACGACGAAGTTGACGGATGGCCGACGGTGTGATGGTTTCATAGGGTGGCTCGTTCGTTAGTCCCCAAACGGAAAAAGCGGCGGTCGTCGCATGTCCGCAGTTCCCTGGGTCTGGGAAGCCTGCTCGTCGTCCTCACCGGGGTGAACGTCTACTTCTTCTTTTTCCGCGCGGACACGGCGGTGCGCAAGCTGATGCAACCCGTGTCCACCGAACGGACGCTGGCTGATAACCGGAAAGAGCTGGCCCAGGAGTCGATTCCGCCATCGCTTCTCGGCGCCTCGTGGAAGGGCAAGAACAGTGCAGGCGGCGGGGCGCAGACCACGGCTGCCGGGTCGGATCGACTGGGATCTGCGGCGTCACGTGCTGTGGGCGGAGATAGCGATGGGCACGTCGTGGAAGGCGAGTTTGGATCCTCGGACACGCTCAGTACCGTCTTGGCAAAGGAGAGCTTCGGATCGGCGGCAGGTGCGGTAACGCGGGCGCTATCCAAGCTGGTCGATCCCAAGTTGATCCGGTCCGGCGAGCACTACGCGGTGATTCGCGATGACGAGGGCGCGGTCACATCTTTCGAATACGGGCCCACGCCTGTACTCCGCTACGTCGTCGCCCAGAAGCCCGACGGCACATGGCAGGCGCGCAAGGAGGAGAAGGCTCTGGTGGTGAAGACCGCCGATGTCTCAGGGACAATCGATTCGTCGCTCTACGAGTCGGTGTCCAAGGCGGGAGAGTCCGCCGCGCTGGTGAGCCTACTGGTCGACTTGTTTGCCTGGGACATCAATTTCTACATCGACACGCATCCTGGCGATCACTGGAAGGTCGTGGTGGAGAAGCAATACCTGGGCGGGCAGTTCTACAAGTACGGCAGCTTGCTGGCCGCGGAATACGGGGGCAAGGCAGGAAACTTCCGTGGGTTCTACTGGAATCCTTCGGGGCAGCGCGGGCGCGGTCACTACTACGACGAAAAGGGCCAGGCCTTGGCCAAGAGCATGCTCAAGACCCCGCTGCGTTTCGTGCGCATCAGCTCCAAGTTCGACCGGCACCGCTTTCACCCCATTTTGCACCGAATGAAAGCCCACCTGGGCATCGACTATGCGGCGCCGGTCGGGACGCCAGTGTGGGCCACGGCAGGCGGCAAGGTGGTTGAGGTCGGCATGAAGTCGGGCTCGGGCAATACTGTGGTCATCAACCACGGCAGCGGGCTGCAGACGCGCTACTACCACCTGTCCCGCTTCGCCAAGGGATTGAAGCCGGGCAAGCCGGTTCAGCAGAAAGAGGTCATCGGCTACGTGGGAACCACTGGTTTGTCCACCGGCCCGCACTTGCACTTCAGCGTCACGCAGGGTGGGGTGTTTGTCGATCCCAGCAAGCTCACCATTTCGCGCGAGCCGGCGGTCGCCAACCGCTCGGCCTATCTGGAGGCCATCCGTCTCCGCCTGGCGGCCTTGCGCAATCTGCCGCCTGCCGTCGCCAAGAACTGAGCAAGGGGTATACTGGCCCCATGGTTCGTGTTCTGCTTGGCCTACTAAAAGGCGGCATGGTAGGCGCCGTCGTTGGTTTTGCAGCTTCGCGTGTCGGCTTGGGCGCGGGCGCCAGCGCGTGGCTGGTCTATGGCGTGGTGGGGTTCTTGGTGGGTCTGGTGTGCGGGAAGCCTCCCTGGCGGCAGGAAACCTTCTGGACGTCCATCGTCAAGGGCGTCATCGGCCTGGCGGTGTGCATGGGCCTCTTCTGGGTCGCGGGCAAAGTGATCGGAGGCATGCAGGCGCCGGCGATGTTCCTGGCGCCGCTCGGACTCGCCGAGGGGCGAACCCTGGTGTCGGTGCCGATCTTGCTCGGCCCGCTCATCGGAATCGTGTACGGCGTGTTCGTCGAAGTGGACGACGGTGGCAAGTCGGCTCCGACGGGCAAGGGCCAACCCACCAAGCAGAACTAGTACCGCCTCTTGGAACTTCGTGGCTGGTGACGGTTGCCGGTTCTGGGGCCGGGACCGGCGGCCGAATCCGGGGCCGAATCCGGCGAGGGCGCGCGCGAAGCGCGCGGATGGGCAGGACGGGTGGCGGGTCCCGTAGTCCCCGAAAGGGGGACCGGGCGTCGGATCCGGCCACCGGCCACCGGCCCCGCCGCCGTCAATCCGGCCGCTCAACCAGCTACGAACTTTCGAGAGGCGGTACTAGGCGTGGCGAGGGCCGGCCATCGGACCCTTGACTGGATCTGGCTCCTCATCGTCGCCGTCGAAAGCGCCCAGCTCACGCAGGACTTCCTCTTCCTGCGTCGGCACTGGCTCGGGTGGCGGGGTGTGCAGCTCGCTGCGCTCCTGGGCGCGGCGTCGGCGAAAGAAGATCACCTCTTCCGCCAGGCCCAGCACGACGTAGGCAAGAACGAGAAACAAGAAAATGAACGCCTTCTCCAGGCCTGCCATGACGATGGCCGCGCAGGCGCCTACCACCAGCAAGAGAATCGCAACCGTCTTGAGGTTGAGGCGGAGTTCCTTGAAAGAGCGAAAACGCACACGCGACACCATGAGGGCCGAGAGCACCAGCACAATGAGCGCCGTCGAGCCCTCGCTCACCAGCTGGTACGAGCCGGCGTTGTGGCTGACGATGACCATGAAGACCAGCACGCTGGCTGCCGCCGGAATGGGCAGGCCCAGCATGAACTTGCCAGGCTTGACCTTGCCGGAGGCATGTTCTCGCCGGGAAAGGACATTGAAGCGGGCCAGCCGCATGGCCCCGGCGCAGACATACAGCCCGGCCATGAAGATACCCAGCAGGCCGAAGTGGTTGAGACCCCACTTGTACATCAGGAGAGCCGGTGCAGCGCCGAAGGTGATGACATCGGCCAGCGAGTCGAGGTCGCGGCCTAGGTCAGTCTGCGTCTTGGTCAGGCGTGCCACCCGGCCGTCGAAGGTGTCGAAAAACAGCCCAAAACAGATGGCCAGGGCTGCGAGATAGAGGTTGGCTTCAGCCTCGCCCGACGCGGACAGGGCAAGCGACGCGAACCCGCTCAGAACGCATGACAGCGTAAAAAGGTTCGGAAGGACATAGTAGGTCTTCCGGAAATCCACCAACCGAGGATACCATGCGGTCGTGCGTTTCTTGCGATCCTTGCTCACGATTCCCTTCCTGGCGATTGTGACCATCCTCGGCAGCCTGGCGGGGCTGCTGATGCGCCTGCGCGACCCCACGGGCGACTGGGTGCTCGATGTGACGCGCTGGTGGTCCAGGTGGGTGACCCGTTTTGCAGGCGTGCGTATCAACGTGGACAATCGGGCCAATCTGGCCCCCGACCAGCCCTACGTGTTCATGGCCAACCATGCCTCGACGGTGGACATATGGGCTCTCCTTGTGGGGATTCCGCGCCGGGTGCGCATGATCGCTAAGAAGCAGCTCGCGAGCATCCCGTTTCTTGGCTGGGTCATGTGGGCGGGCCGTTTCATCTTCATCGACCGGCAGAATGCGGTGGCCGCGCGGCGAAGCATCGACGAGGCCGGCCGACGCATCCAGGGCGGTGTCTCGGTCGTGATCTTCCCCGAGGGCACGCGCACGCGCGACGGGCAAATGGGCCCCTTCAAGAAGGGCGGCTTCCACCTGGCCATGGAGGCGGGGGTTCCCATCGTGCCCATCGGTCTGCGCGGCACACGCGCGCTCATGCCGCCGGGGAGTCCGCTCGTGAAGAGCGGCCAGGTGTTCGTCACCATCGGCGCTCCCATTCCCACCACCGGGCTCACCATCGACGACCGGCCGGCGCTCATCCAGCACGTGCGCGACGCGATTGCAGCCATGGTTGCGGAACCCGACGAGCAATCGGGGTAGGGGCGACCGCAGGTCTCCCCGTCGAGCTGCCGCGCGTTGTCCCGCAAGTGGTCCGCGCCGACTCAGTAGATGACACTCGCCAGGGTCAGCCCGCAGGCCGGCGCGGTCATGCCGGCCTTGGTACGATCACCGTGAGTCAGCAATTCGTGAATCGTGGCCACGGTCATTTTGCCGTGACCCACGGCCACCAGGGTGCCGACCAGGATGCGCACCATGTTCTTGAGAAAAGCCGTCCCTTCCACCTCGCAGGTGATGAGGCCACCGTCGCGGTGCACGTCGAATCGTCGCAGCACCCGCACGGTGGTTCTGCGTTCGCAGTCGGCCGCGCGAAAAGCGCGGAAGTCGTGCTCGCCACACAAGAGCGCCGCGGCCTCGCGCATGGCGTGCACGTCGAGCGGGGCGAACACGTGCCAACTGTCGCGCGCACGGCGGGGTGACCGCACCGGGTGATTCCAGATTTGGTAGCGGTAGATCTTGCCGCGCGCACCCCAGCGGGCATTGAAGCCCGCGGGCATGTCGGCCACGTCGAGCACAGCGATGTCGCGGGGAAGGTTGGAATTGAGGCCGCGCATGAATCCCAGTGCCGGGATGCGCGAGGCCAGCTCCACGCTGGCGACCTGGCCGTCGGCATGCACGCCCGCATCGGTACGACCGGCACCGCGCACGCACACGGGTCCGCCCGTCATGGTGGCAAAGGCTTCTTCCAGACACTGCTGGACCGTGCGCTGGCCGGCCTGGCGCTGCCAACCCGCAAAGTCCGTCCCGTCGTACTCGATAATCAGGCGAAGGGTCCGCAGGGGCGGGACGTCAGCAGTCACAATCTGGTCATACTACCTCACTCTGTCCCGAAGCCCGCAGGGCTCGCCACGCGACTAGAATTCGAACATGAAACCGAGAACCCACCGACTGTCGCCCACGTGCAGCTTGCTGCTCATGCCCAATCCCGAGGCGTCCACTCGGTTCCACTCGAAGAACGCGTAGCTGTGGTTGACGCCAGTCTCCATGTCCAGGCCGCGCGCGGCGTCCGGGTCGAGGATGTCGAGCAAGAGAGACATCCCAGCCGCTGCTTGCCAGCCAGCGGTACCGCCTGAGCCGTGGCCGCCCTTGTAGTCGGGCACGTTTCCGTTGCCGTTGTTGATTTCCCAGAAGGTGTAGTTCAGGCCCAGTTTGGCGTAGGGCACCAGCGGAATCTTCCAACGTTCGGCCGCCACGTCCAAGCGGTACACCAGAAGGGCGGCAACCGGGATGAGCCGCAACGAGGTCGTGTCGCCCGAGACCAAGCAGGCGCCCGTGGTCGAGCTGGGGTCGGTCTGGCACTTGCCGGTAGTCGGATCGAAGACGAATGACTTGGCGCTTTCGCTGTAGTAGCCGACGACCGCGCCGACGCCGAGCGAGCCGAAGGCCTGGAAGAACTGCCAGTCGAACTCCAACTGCGACATGAGGTGTCGCTTGCTGCCAAATACCGTCTTGTAGGGGGTTGCGGCCGGATTGCCTGAGAATTCGGAATCGACGTCGGGAGCGTAGGGGCCGAAGCGCAGTTCGATGGCCCATTCCCTCGGGCTTCGGAAGTCTCCGAGCTGCGCGGTCGAGCTCTCCTCGGTTTGCACCTGACTCACGACTTGTGCCTGCGCCGGACCCGCCGCCAGCGTCACCACAAGCCAGGGCAAACCACGAGACAGGGCGCGGCGGGCACGACGGCGTCGACGGAAAATGACCAAGCCCAAGAATCCGATGCCAGCCAGAAATGAAATAACCCCGAGCCGCGCGTTCTGGCCCGCCAGCGCGCAATAACCGCCGGGCGACTGGCCACCTGCGTCCCGGTACGCCTGATAGAAATTGATGGTTGGCACCGGCCGCTGGACGAAGCCCATCGCGATGGGACTGGCGTTTCCCGAGGTGTCGACAGAGGCCACGCCCACGGTGTAGGGAATCCCATTCTGCAAGATGCCGATGCGCGCGCTGGATTGCGTGGACGGCAAGAGGTCCGAGCAAAGGTACTTCGTGTCGAGGTTCTGGAAGATCGCTGGTGCCGTGACCTCAACCGCCGTTGTTTTTCCGGCTGCAGTCGCGGTGGCGGTGGCGGTGGTCGACGTGCCGGGCGGACACAGAATCTGGCTGGTCTGGTATTGGCTGGTGTAGTAGCTCGGGTCAAAAACCTGCAGACCGTCCCCACGCATGCAGAACACCAGGTAGCCCGCCAAATTGGGATAGGTGGATGTCGATAGCAATGCCCACGACACCACCAGGGCTTCGTCGCCGCCCTCCACCGTGATGCCGTTGGGCGCGGCCGGGGGCGTGCCGACTAGTGGAACGGACAGGCTGGGCGCGCTGCCGCCAGTCACACCGGAGTCCGGTTGCTGTTTGCCTGACGTATCGAGCCAGAGCCAGATCGTCGTGCTGCTTTCGGTCGGGCTGCAACCTCCGTAAGGTGCAAAGAGCTTGTCCGCGGTGGTCGGCACCTGCCAGGGCCCCTGCGACAACGTTGTGATGCCGTTGATCTCGCCGAGCATCTGACTATCGAGGCATTGGGGGCCGGTGCCCGTGCTGTTCAACTGGGCGCAGTTGTCGCCCACGTAGAGTCGTGCTTGGGTTAATAGCTGGGTCACCGTCGACAGCTTGGACACCGAGGCTGTCGCCATCTGCACCACGATCTGCACAGGCGTGGCGCACTGGCAGCGCGCATGGTTCAGGTATGTGGCGGCGTCTGCCTGGGACAGGTCGGAATAGCTAAGGTCTGCATTTTGTTGCTGCAACGTGAGCGTGAAGTCAGTCGTCGTCAGGGCTATACCGGCCGTTCCACCGGTACCGCCGGTCTGGGCCAAGCCTGGGTTGGCCCAAAGCACAGCGCTCAAGCCAAGCAGGGCCACAAGCAATCGGCGACAAAGAACCATGGGTAGCTCTGCTTTCTGCAACGGTCGTGCCGTCCAGTCCAGGCCGAAGTGCCGCACGGCCGCAGGGTCGAGCGAGGTCCGACAGCCCGGCCTGGCCTTCGGGCTGATCCACTGGCGCTTTTGAGCTCGTTGTCACGCCAATTTGGCAACGCATTTGCGGGCTACGGTTGGTGTCGAAATGGGACCGCGGCGTCGAGAGGAACGCGAGTGTGGCGCCGCGTAACACTATGTGTCTCGGGCGATGGACGCGGCTTCGACGCGCATCTGCGAGACGATCTCGGGAGGAACCTCGATGTCGCCGTAGCGGGCTTCCGCGTAGCAGTCCGTCAGGTGGGCCAAGGCGTCGGCGGCCACCACGCCTTGCTGGCGTACGCGAGCGAGATACTCGTGGGGCGTTTCTTCTGGGCGTCGGGCGAGGCCTCGCGCTGCCAACCGGTCCAGGGTCTTCTGGTAGACGCGAAAGATGGGCGCCTCGCCGCGCTGTCCGCGCCGCGGTCCGCTCGCCACCGCCCGGCGCCGCGGCAGCTTGCGCAGAGCAAACGCGACCACCAGCGCCACCGGGATCGCGGCCACCGCCAGCACCTGCGATCGGCTGAGGCGATGGTGCTGGCCACGCGGGAAGAAGCCGGGCTGCATCCAGCCGAACTCGCGGCTGAGCTTGCGGGCCAGGAAGAGTTGCTGACTGGCGCTGTATTCGATGACCCAGCTGCTCCAGAACATCTCCACCGCGTCCATGACTTGGCGAAAGCGGGTCATATGTGCAGCCCGGCTGGCAGCAGGTGTGGCATCGACACGGACCCAGCCGTTGCTGCCCAGGTAGGCCTCGACCCAGGAATGGGCGCGATTGTCTCGCACGGTAATGGCCTGGCGCAGGCTGTTCCATTCGCCACCCAGAAACCCATTCACGTAGCGCGTGGGCACGCCACCCAAGCGCAGCAGAATGGCGGCGGCCGAGGCGAAGTACTCGCAGTGGCCGGCCGACTGGTGAAACAAGAAATCCTCCAGTGGGTCGGGGATGCTGGTGTCGCGCTTGAGGTCGGTGGTGTAGCTATGCGTGGCCTGCAGCCATTTGGCCACAGCATCGACCTTGGCCGCGGCGTCGGACTTGTCACGTGTCAGACGCAGGGCCAGTTCCCGCACCCGAGGCGAAAGCGATCGAGCCGCGCGCAAGTACGGCGCCAACGCACCGGGGGCGAGTTGGCTTTCGGGTACGCCCGCGCCGGGCCGCGCCCCCGCCAGACGGGAATAGGCGCGGTATCGGGCTCCGGCGAATTCCGGCATGGCCGAGCGGCGATCAGCATAGTTGAAAGGACTGACTCGGAACATGCGCAGGCCGAGCTCGTCCGACCAACGTGCTTCCACATCGACGGCGGTGAAGGCACCGGGCGGCGGGGGTGGCATCTCCACCGCAGTCGGCTGGTCGAGGGCAAAAGCCACCGCGTGGACCAGCGCGACCACCTCGATGTCCTGTTCGACGGCCCCGCTGACGGCCGCCGTGCGTGCCGGTGGCGGGCCGGGTGCTTGGGGGCTGGCCAGAACGTAGGTCCGCGCGTCGGTGCTGGGTGAATGGGAGAGCGAGAGGCGGGTGCGGGTGCGCTCGTCTCGCGAGCGGAGCCACTCGCCGTTTTCATAGGTGTCGTAGACGGTTCCCCGCCAGTAGAGCGAGGCGATTTCGCTTT
>Ga0182017_10001143_pt1 | contig 20809 bp, 14 predicted proteins | sample 712E3DmetaG_FD_120492 | JGI IMG/M metagenome (GOLD analysis project Ga0182017, IMG submission 120492) | Permafrost microbial communities from Stordalen Mire, Sweden - 712E3D metaG | ecosystem: Environmental > Terrestrial > Soil > Wetlands > Permafrost | place: Sweden: Stordalen | collected... | reverse complement strand
TGTGACTGACCGTCGCCGGAGTCACCGCCGATCCCAGCCCAAATACCAAAGTCGCGGTTAGAGCCAGGAGGAGAGTGAGAAAACGGCGGAAACTCTTTGATCCAGACGGGAGGAGCAACAGGTTGGAAGCTTCGGTTTTCGGCACGGATGATTCCAAGCATCGCGCGTACCAACTCAAAAAACGCCTGATAATCGGGAAATTTTTGACGGTTTTGCGTTCCTTTATATGTCCCAAAAACAAACTGTATCGGCAATGCACAGAAACACGACCGTGGGCGCAACTTGACCCCGCTGCCGGGGAACGCCGGCTTCAGCCGGCAGAGGCTCCCTTTCTGCCATGCTGCCGCGTGAACGCGGCGTTCCTTTGTTCTGGTTGGCGGTGGTGCGAAGTTGCGCTCACGACGTGCGCCTTCGCGTTTCACCTTGCCAACGGGTCAGACGCGAGGTTTAATGCGCGGCTGCGGCTGGCTGGGTAGCTCAGTTGGTAGAGCAGAGGACTGAAAATCCAAAAACGCAGTTTTTGCTATGTTTTGCTTTGGGGTGCAATCACTGATTCGCTCAATGTTCACAGTGGTTCTTTTCGTTTTAACTTTTACCACCATTGGCTGCTTTTGGCTTTGAAAATTGGTTCCGGGATACAATACGGGATACAATGGACAAAATTGGTTTCAACCCAACTGTTGCGTGCTTCCTTTTGATTCCGTCAATATTTTCCGACTCAAATCCGAATTCCTCGGTTATGATTTTGTTCGTGAGATGGGGAGTGCTGTTGGGAAACCTCGTGAGTGAATCGGTGCATGAAGCTGTCAGCCACGCGGCTCATATCCTGGCCGGGATATTTCTCCACCAGAAATTCCTTCACCTGCGCCGTCATGTCCTCTGTCCAAACCTGCAACGCTTGCCGTTGCTCTTGTGCAAACGCCTTCAATACCTCCAGTGCATTCCGGCCGCGGTTCCAGATTTCGTTCGTGCCGCGCGACGGAAAATGCTCCACCACGGCGTATTCCGCGCCGCCGGTGATGGACCGGTGACAAAGACAAATGTTGTCCATCAGATCAACGCTTTTGTGCCATTGCCCGTCACCGTCAACTTGGATGATATTCTCTTTGGGTGTTGGTTTTGATGCGGCCATGTTCGCTGCCAGTGTTGTTTTGGCAATGTTCTGCTCCAGTCGTTCAATGGCCTCGCGGCTGACTGGAAATTGTTTCAGGTGTTCGGCAAAATGCTGGCTGGCCTCGGCGTAGGCTTGGTCCTCCAGCGCCGTCGGTCGGCGGTCGTCGAATCGGTTGCTCATATTGGCCTCATTGGGTTCCCAGCAGTTTCAGCAATTCCGTGCGCGGCACTAGCAACTTGCCACGCAAGGCCCGGCACACCTTAAGTTTACCACGCTGGATGAGCCGGTAAACGCTGAAATAATTCACGCCGAGCATATCGGCAGATTCCTGTATTGAATAGGCCAGCCGTTCGGTCGGCGTGGCGGCGGATTGTTTTTCGGTTTTTGGGATGGGTTCCATACGTTCCTCCTATTACGGGTGTTTCACAGTTACGATAGGCGAGAAAATGAAGCCAGCGGCAGCACGAGGCCGCGTTTGGCGTTGTGGATGTAGCGAAGAATCGCGTCTTGAATTGGCCGGCCTGAATCCAATTGGGGATATAAAGCGTCCCTGGGCACGCCCAATACGGCGGCCAGCCAGGTGACTTGGAAGTCATGGACATAAACCGTGCCGCCTTCGATCTTGGAAACGCCGCTGCGTGAGATGGCCCAGCCGGTCCGTTGCAACCGGCCCGCCAAGTCCTCCTGCGACCAGTCACGCTGGTTGCGGAACTTGCTGACCTGTCGGCCAACGATGTTTAGCGTCTTCTTCACTTCCCAACCGGCCATTTTAGCAGTGCCGCCAGTCCGGCGTTAAGGGAGTAGGTGCCAGTTAAAATCACCTTCATGGGGCAGCGTTGGCGTTTCTGTTGTCGGCACATGGCTTCGAGCCTCCTTGTTTCTTGCAATGTCAACGGTCAAAATCGTTGGCACAAAAACACTTCCAAGGCGGAACGATCCACACCTTGGAAAATTTATTTAAGTATGGGGTCATCAAGCCGACCGCAAACTGGCGGTCAAACTCTCACCAATGAAGCCTCAATTGAGGGAATTTCAGGTATCCTACCTGGCCTAAGAAGGCGAAAATTTGACAAGATGCCGGGATTGGCGTTCATAAAAAAAGCAAAGCACGGCCACGCAATGTGACGGCAAGGGACAGTGCGTGACAAGAGGATGTAGCAGACGATGCGCGAGCATCGCCACGCTGCCCGGCGCGGCAGCCAGAGCGCCTGCTATGAGGATTGTCAAGGGCGTTACGAAATAATTTCCGAAAAGAACGCGTGAACCAACGAACTTTTCACAAAAACAACACAAGCATCCGAACGCATTGCGATTGATTTGGGGGTCGTATCTGGGGCAAATCAATCGCACGGGCCGCGCGGCCCCAGAGCGCAGAAGCAAACTGACTCGGCCCGGAGCGTCCGCCAGCCAACAGATCGCACGAGTTTCGGCTGGCTCCGGCTGCAACCAGATTTCATCCTAAAAAGCTGTTTTGTTTTTGGGCAGGAACGGGCGCGCCCAATCTAAAAAACGGCTTGCAATGAAGCCAAGACGCTCTCCGGGCGCACCCATTCCAAAAATTTCGTCAACCGAAGAACCAATGGAATCGAAAACGTCTCCCCTGCTTTAAGGCGGCTTAAAAAGCTCGCGCAGCCTGCTATCCGTGCATCACTTCGCAAAGTGAGCACACAATGACGGTGCGTCACGCAGGGAAACGAGCGCGTCCATTCTAAAAAGCGGCCTGTTGTAACAACAGTCCACGGCACTCTGCGGACTCGCGCCGTTTCCAAAATTCTGTCAGTTCTGTCAATGAGCTTTGATTTTCCTCATGCCGCCATTTCCCAACCGAGTTGTTCGGGCGTTGCCCGGCCAGTCTGCCAGCGCCATAGATCCACGGCCAACTGTCGCGCCACGGCGACAATGGCTTTCTTGCGTGCCGCTGCGCTGGCCTTGGCTTTGGTGTTCAGCAAAACCTTTCGCCATTTCTCCACCGCGTGACAGCGTGGCTGATGAATCAACATCCGCCACGCCATGACCACCAGGGCGCAACGCAGCCGCTGGTTGCCGCATTTGTTGACCGACAGCATTTGCGTGCTGCGTCCGCTGCTGGACACGCCCGCACACAGGCCGGTGTAGCTGCCCACTTGCCGCCGGTTCTTGAACCGCTGCCAGTCACCAATCTCGCGTTGGATGATGGCACAGGTCAAACCACCCATGCCGCGCGGACGGGCTTCCGGCGCTTGTTCTTCCAGGCTGCGCGTGGCTTCATTCAATTGAGTCTGCAATGCCTGCAACACCGTGCGAAACACTTCCAGATGTTTTGCCAGCCATTCCGGCAGGCGTGATTGCAGATGATTCCAGCGGAGTTTCCACCAGACACCCTTTTCCCGATAACCCTGGCTCAAGAGCAGGCTTCGGCCTTGCGCCGCGACCCGTTGCAGTTCCCGCATCAACTGTTCACGTTGACGGCTGGCCACGCGCTTCTGTTCCTCGGCTTCGGTCGGCACACGCACCACGGACAACGCTTTGCGATTGCCACGCACATAGGCATCCAAGCGGCGCGTCAAGGCGGCAGCATCCGTCTTGTCGGTGTTCACGCGCGAGTAGTATTCATCAAGCACCTGCGGACGGATCACCACATTCTCAATGCCCAGCGCAACGAGTTGGCGATGTAATCCGTAGCCAAACGGCCCCGCTTCGTAGCAGCTATGAACTTTCTGCGCCAATGGCACTTGCTTGGCTACCCAGATCAGAAAGTCCTTCGGTGACATCTTCTGTGCGGGTTGCGGTGTCGCTCCGTCAATCATCCGCACCACGCGAATGCTGTCGGCGTGAACATCCAGACCGAGTTTGATGGTTTCATATTTATTGCTCGCGTCCCGCTCCCCGCGAACTTGGGAGTTGATTTGAATTTGTTTGAACATAACTTGACGGGTGTAGCGAAATCTCGCGCACCCGCCAATACTCATGACATCTACAAAGCAGGCCAGCGACGTTTGCCCACGCAACGGCGGCAGCAAAGGTTCGGACGCCGTTCCGACAAACCAGCAATCCACTCCTAGAAGCGGTCTTTACAAACGAACGCAAACCCATGACGTAGCACGCGGCGAGGAACGGACGAATCACCGGCAAACGACCGGCGCGATTTCGTTTTCCTGTCCGGTTGGTGACGACGAACGGTACGACGTTCGGAGCGGACACTCTAACTGAACTGCTTTGCGTCCGCTCCGGTCGGCGGGACGGTCGGCGCTCACGAACCGGCTAATTTTTGATGAAGCGAAGCAGGCGCGTTGCTGGCATTGGGCTTGCCGATTTAGCAACGCACCATGCCAGTAACGGGCCTGTGAGCGTTCCCTCCGCCAATCAGCGGCCAAGATTGGGGCGCGGATGCGTTCAATGCTCCGTCTCGGCTCAAGCAATTGCGTCGTTTCGGTTCCGGCGACTGCCGGTTTATTGAACGATCAATGTCCGTTGCCGTCAGTTCAACCATGCCAATACCAACTTGACCAGACATGGCAGCACCAATGCGATTATGATGACGAGCCGATAAAACTCTCGTTTCGAGAGCTTCAGCGTGATTTTAGTTTTTAATTTCACGCTCTTAACTACTGAACGTGCTTGCGGAAACTGATGGCCAGCCTTTGGCTACCCCAATGAACTTGTAAACGTTTACATTTTCACTCTCCCTGGTTGTCGGTGGCGGGCAGCGCCGGGCACTTCGTCCCGGCAGCGCGCAGCCACGGACAGGCGGGCGACTGCCCTTCATCTACCAGCGAAGCAGGCGCGTGCGAGGCAGGCCGCTGGCCGGCTTTGGCCAAGCGCCCTGACCGCACGGGCCTGCGAGCTTTTCAAACGCGGATGCGCGTCAGGATTTCAACGCGACTGCGCTCAACGTTCGGGCAGCCGGAGTCCTGGCTGGCCGTCGCCGGATGTGTTCTTGCTCCGTCCGCTTTGGCTTGGCGCTGTCGGCGTTAAGGCATGAGCGGTGGCGCGTTTGCCCCGTCTGGTTCCTCGCCGCTTGGCGCTTCCGTTGCCGCCAGCCGTCCAGCGATTCAAGCACTCGCGCAACCGCGCCGGACTCACCGGCACGCCGGCGGCCTTCAATTCATCCACCAGTTGCTTGCTGCTCCATCCCTTGCGTTGCAACGCCAGCAACCGCTCGCGCAACGGCTCCAATACGTCACCGGCGGTTTTCCGCTTTTTGGGCGGTTCGCGTTCCGCCAGTTGCGTCAGCTTTTTCTCCAGCGCCGCGTAATCCAGTTTTGCGGCAATCTGTGTGTAATCAATGCGTGTGCTCATAATGTTTGATTTGCTCCTTTCTCTGGCCGGTGATGCGTCCGCCCGTCTAGGCGTGCCGGGTCATGCCTGTCCGTTTATTGGCAGACAACCTGTGCTCCGGCTTCGCTCATATCTACGGCGTTTCATCCGACCGTTGTTTGGCTCGCCTTCAACTTTTTTGTCGAACGCCCTATGGCGCGGCGGCGAGCGACTTCTTCACCGGCCTGGGGCGGGGTAAGTGTCATGGCACTTCTGCGGTTTCCCTTCTCAGAAACCGCCGCTTCATTTCATGCAGACTTGCATCAAATGGTTTCGCGCTTCTGTGCATACTTACCGGATAATCAATAGCATTAAACAGATGTTAGGTTGCGCTCGCTTGGGTGCAATCGGTTCTGAACTTCGTGCTACCGTTCCAAGCATGAGTGCCATCCTATCGAGGAATGGGCAATCAGGTTGTAACGGTTTCATTACAACCTGTCGGAGGGCATTCTCATAAAATGTTGAACCATGTTTAGTGGCATTCCACAAAAGAATCGGGCGGGTGCGGAGACTTATTTCGACGAACACCTGTCCCATAATGATTATTACACCCAGGCTGAAACAGAACATGGTCATTGGATTGGTGCTGGCGCTGAACGGTTGGGCTTGCAACCGGGTGGTGTCGTTACTCGTGAAACGTTCCTGAAATTGTGTGATAACCAGCATCCAGAAACGGATGAACAGTTGACACCGCAGCATTTCCGGGAACGCCGGATTTATTTCGACTTCGTGTGTTCGCCGCCCAAGTCCGTTTCGATTCTGGCCGTTACCATGAACGACTGGCGTATCATCGAGGCGCACAAGGAGGCGGCTGGAATCGCGCTACGGGAACTGGAGCAATTCGCCGCCACAAGGATTCGTAAGGGGGGCGTCGAGGAAGGTGACCGGGTTACTGGCAATCTGGTCGGCGCGGCGTTCCTGCACACCTCCTCCCGCGCGCTTGACCCACAACTGCACACGCATTTTGTCCTGTTCAACTGCACCTGGGACAAGACGGAACGGCGTTGGAAGGCGCTTCAGACCGGCGACATGTTCGGTGCCATTAACTACGGCACGGCAGTCTATCGCAACGAACTGGCCAAGCGTCTCCACCAGCTTGGTTATTCCACCCGGCGCACCGGCACGGCTTTTGAGATCGAAGGTGTCGAGGCCAAGTTTATTGAACGGTTCTCGAAGCGGTCGCAGCAACGGGACATGGCGGTCAAACGGCAGGAAGCCAGGCTCGGTCGCAAGCTCACCAAACAGGAGGTCGCCCATGTCGTCCACCAGTCCCGTCCCAAAAAATTGAAGGGCGCTTCGGATGAACAGGTGCGTCAACAACAACTCGGTGAGATCGGCTTTTTTGAGAAACGGGCGTTGCGCAAAGTGGTCGCTGCTGCCGATGGGTTGCCTGTGGCCCCGGTCCAAACGGTCACTGAGTCCGCCGCCGTTGACCACGGCGTTGCGCACGTTTTTGAACGTGCTTCGGTGGTGCCGCAGCACAGGATTTTGGAAGCCAGTTTGGTCAAAGGCTGCGGCCAGCTTGACTTGGCACGGCTAAAAAAGGAACTGGCCGATGATGCCAGTCTGGTGCGAGTCGGTTCGGAGTTTTCAACGCGGGAAATCCTTGGTAAGGAGCTTTACCTCATTCGTAGCGTCAACGCCGGGGTCGAGGCCGTTGCTCCCATTGACAGCCGATATGAACCACCGGCACGTCTCGGCCTGGACCAGCGCAAGGCTCTGGAACACGTCCTCACCAGCCCCGACCAGTTCACCGGCTTCCGTGGCCTGGCTGGTTCAGGTAAAAGCACCGCCCTGGTCGAACTGGCCACCGCACTCTGCCACCGGGGTTATGATTCCGTTTTCTGTGCTCCTACTGCTTCCGCCGCGGACACGCTCCGCAAAGAGGTGTCCTATCTGGCCAAGACCATGACGGTGCAAAAACTGCTGGCCGATCCACACGCGCAGTCCCGGCTCTCCCCCGGTTCGGTCATTGTTCTGGACGAAGCCGGGGCCGTCGGTCTGGATGATATGGTGAAAGTGTTCGAGCTGGCCCGTCTCAGGAATTGCCGGGTGATTATGTCCGGCGACACCGGCCAGCATTCCTCCGTTCCCAAAGGCGATGCCCTTCGCATTCTCGAACAGTATTCCAATTACAATTTCAGCGAACTGACGACCATTCGTCGCCAGAAACCCGAAGTCTTCCGGCAGATTGTCAAACTGGCTGCCAACAAACAACCCGACCAGGCGTTTGCCAAACTCATGGAGCTTGGCGCGGTCAGCGAAGTGCCGACGGATGACGGTCAGCTTTATCAAAAGGCGGCTGATGCGTATTTGTCGGCCACGAAGCAAGGCAAGTCGGCATTGCTGGTCTCGCCCACCTGGACGGAGATTGAGGCCGTGACCGAGAAGGTGCGGGAAACGTTGAAAATGGATGGTGTGATCAGCCCGGATGAACAGGCGTTTCCCGTCTTTGATTCGCTTTCGTGGACGGAAGCGCAAAAGAAAAATGCCGGCCAATATGAACCCGGCCAGCGCCTGCGTTTTGTCCGCAAGACCCGGAAATTTGACCGGGGCGAGACGGTCGAGGTCGCTGCCGTTGTTGAAAACGGTTTGCGTGTCCGCCGTCCCGATGGGACGGAAGTGGATTTTATCCCCGCCAATGCCGCCAGCACCTTTGATGTCGGGGAAGCCCGTGAACTGAAAGTTGCCACCGGCGACTGGCTGCTGCTTCAGGCCAACCACGGCAGGGAATTCATCAACGGGGAGCGTGTCCAGGTGCGGGAGATCCAAAACGGCCGCATTTCGTTGACCGATGGTCGCCAGCTTCCGGCCAACTTTAACACTTTTACACACGGCTACGCCGTCACATCGCATTCGTCTCAAAGCAAGACGGTGGATGAAGTGCTGTTGGTCGCCTCATCACGCTCCTTTGCCGCCGTTAACCGCGAACAGTTCTACGTTTCCATCTCTCGTGGCCGCGAGCGGGTTCACGTTTTCACCGATGATGTCGAATTGCTTGCCCGCCGTGTCACCGATTCGCACGAGCGCAAGGCCGCCGTCGAACTCGAAGCCCTTCGCGATGAACTGGCCAAACTCGGTTTCGTTCGCAAGGAACCGCTGGAAGAAAAAGACACAGCGCCAGCGGCGAGGGCCGCGCGCCAGCACCGCCCCGCGCGGTTTACCCGTCTCTCACCCGTCCAACGGTTGGCGCAGGTCGTCGAGGAAATCACCCGCTGGCTCGGTGAACGTTTCGGCCTTGAGCCAAAGGAAACCACTGTCGAAAAAGTCGAACCGGCAACAGCCGTGAAGCAAACTGGAAAAATTGAGCAAGCTGAGTCTCTCAAGCCAGCCGAGACGGTCAAACCGGCACCCACCGTGAGGGAAGCGCGCTTGCAAAGAGAGGCCACTCGCCGCAAGCCGGGTCGTTCCATCACCCCGCCCGGCGATGCCGGACATTCTCATTCCCATAGCATCGGCGTTTAATTTCTCATCCATCAACCATCAACCTCAACCAACCTATGTCCATGAACTTCCTAAAAGACGATTGTTTCCAGCCCACCGAAATGCATTGCTTCAGCATCGAGTTCCATTTTGAGGGGCGGCGGCGCGGTTTCCACACCAGCCAGTTGATTGAATACACCCTGGAACCCAACCCCGAGGCCGACGACGCCAAGGACGCGCCGCCGGACAAACTGGCTTTTGCCTTCTCCACCGCCGACGTGGTCGTTCTGGGGTGGCGGCTCGGTCGCGTTGCCGATTATCTGCGTGAAAATAAACTCACCGCCATCTGCACCCTCTCCAAACGCTACAGCGACCTCGACCGCAACAAGCCTTTTGTCGCCTCCATCAAAATCGAGCCGGTCGGCAAAGGATGAAATGCCCACTCAAAAATATTGTGGGATCCGCCCACTGTTATTGTAGCATTAAGGTTTTGGCGACGGGACGATCCAAGAAACTCTCACATCACAGCGAGCGTGTCCGTTCGCACTGGGAGAGAGATACTGATCATTGAGGAGACTGTACGGTTGAAAATCTGCCGCGCTATTGGTGCGAATTTCAAGTCGTGCCTCGAACGGCAGGTCAGTTTTTGGTGTTTGAACTTCCCTCATTTCAGATATGGTTGGTTCTTTTAAAACAATGGCTGGAGGTGGTTCGCACTTTTTAAACGGATTTGCCCGATAACGAAATTTTCCCCAATTATTCCAACCGTCATCCGCAAAGACTTTGAAACCATCAAAAATCCCTGTATCGCCTGTGTCAGGATCATCGGGTTTGGTGTGCGTAACAAGAACTTCATAAATATCTGGCAAGCCATCGCCATCAGTGTCTTCACCCCATCCAGCCGTGAATTCAGGTTGAACGACATCTGGCAAAAACTTCACCGCTGGCAACGCTATGGGCGATTGCGCATCTGTCATCATCCCCCTTTTATCAACGCGCAAATGCACCGGGTTTCGATTCGTTCCCGACACGAAATAACCACTCGCACGCCATTGTCGGTCATTTTTGTCTCGCACTAAGAGTAAATAACGCGCGTGGACAATGGGATGCCGAATAATTAGTTCATATCCATTGGTTTGTTGCTTCGCAGTGACGGAGAGAATTGTGTTGCTGATGGTTGCTGTTGTGATTTCGCTTAATTCGGTAAACGGTAGCGGTTTGGGGCAAGACGGCGGATTATTGTAAGGGAATTGTGCCTTTGGTTCTGGCGGAGGATACCATTTGAACGGGTTCATGCCTTTCTGCCACTTTGACATTGTAAACCACCCATCGCCCATTGGGTTTGCAAAGCCATCAACATTAATATCGCCAAAATATTTGATTTGCCACCAGTCAGCCATGCCTCCGGTTGCTCCGTGACTGCTATCTTGCCACGAACGAACGCGAATTGATTTAGCTGTGACTGGTATATGGCTATTCGTTGTGAATTCACGGGGAAACCACGAAGTAAAAGACATGCAGTTAATTATTTCGGAACCATTTTGAAAACCTAACGAAACCCAATTTGTTTTATTTTGCTTTAACTGAACCTCATACAAGACATCCTCTTGTGTGTTTGATACAATTAGTGAAACATTTGTTTCTGAAAGACTGTTTATCAGGATTCGCAAATTTGCATCACTCGGTATTTGCGCAAAGGCGACGAAATTCAGCAACATTATCAGGCCAATAATCGCTATTTTTTCCATTTGATTTTTCACGGCTGGGGCACTTGCTCGAACGACTGCAAGCCGTGGAGCAAATTCTGTTTCAGGTCAAATTCAATGTTCTGGTCGTTGGGCGTCGGATTCAGATAGTAAGTGAACTGCATGAAATCACCGTAAATTTTGCCGTAGTGGGTGCTTACGATTTTACCACGGTCGTCAACTGCTGTGCGCACGCGAAATAAGTAAATTCGATTGGGGTCATATTCAAATTTGCTCGGCTGCCCTGACTGTGCGCTGGTCTCTCTCGTCAGTTTGGCCTGATAACCGTCAATTGGCGCTTCGTGAGGTGAACGCAATCCACTTCCTGTTTCTGAATCTGGAATGGTATAAACCTGAATACCATCGCCATCTTTTGGAAAGCTAACCGTAATTTCTGAATAGTATGCTGTTGAAGATATGTTGGTATAGTCTTGTTCAAAAATAAAATCACTTGTAACACCTTTCCCATACGGCCCAACCCAATCACCAACCATTAGGTCATAGCCAATTTGTTTTCCGTATTCGGGCAATTTGAGGCCAAGCACATACTTTTTCGCATACATGGCAATCGGTTTGCCGATTTTTTTCAGAACCAAAGTTACGGTCGGGTTCCACTTGGCTGCATTGTAGTCAACTCCTAAATCACATTTTTTCCATGTTTGGTAATAACCTGCCTTTTCGACCACAAAAGCTAGGTCATATACTGCATACCCCGACGTTGAAGCAGAATGAGCAGCGACGAAGACGCCATTGGTGTCGGTCAGCCCATCTATTCTCTTTGACGTGTTACCGACGTAGTATCCGACCCCGACATTAACTCCTGCCACGGGGCTGCCGTTGTCATCCACCACTTTCAGTGTTGCTCTCCATTCATGCTCAACAGCATTGATTTGAGCGAAAGCACAGACGGCGGCCAAAACGATTAGGTTTAGATAAATAAGAGTTTTCATAATTATTTGAGATTTCCTGTCGTTACAAATTGGTCGAAAAGTTTGTAGGTAAACGTGTAAGCCATTTGGTGAAAATCCGAATGCCACCAATTGTTAAGTTCATGGGCATTCTGTAAGCGGCTTTGTGGCCAGCCGTTTTCGAGCACCATCATATCGGCGTTGTGGCCAATCGGCACAAATTTCGGGATTGGATTTGCCCCCACCGGCAACGTAAGCGCCGGGATGGCATCGGACAAAATCCGGTTGCGATTGGTTTGTGCATAAGTGCTGCCGCTGCTGCTGGTGGTGAACATATTTCCGTCCACGCTCATGTTAAAGAAAGCATTCGTAACCAGCAATTGAGAAGGCGGTGCCGCCACCGCCCAACTCGGCGGGATGTTTGTCCGCAAGCCGTTCACGAAATACACATAGCCAGAACTAAGGGTGTCGTTAAGTTGCCAACCCTCGTGGTTGCTGCCCAAAAACCAGTTCTGAGAACAAACGCCTTTGCCCTTCTCCTGCCATGCCCAGGCGTAGCCACCAAACGGCACACCGCCCGGCCAAGCGTCCAGCAGTTCCGTCACGATTGCACTCAGCACACTGTCTGGCGGATTCGGATCATATTCCCGCAGCACTTCCTCGCCGCTGGAATAAAAATTGTAAACGTCAATATTTCGCAGATTGCCAACCCGGTTATTCCAGGTCAGCGTGCTGCGGGCATCATTGGTGGGGAAAAGTTGATACCAATAACTGGCCCAAAAATTAGAACTATAATTTCGCCAGGGAGAATAAGAACTGGAATAAATCATGTTCGTGTTCATGGAGGCATTGGGATCAATCGCCTCCATCGCCAGCGCTGCATCCATCATAAAGTATTGGCTGATCGGCGCATTCCAATCGTTGATGGCGCTCAATGTCACCATGTTGCCCAAGCTGTGCGCTGCCACCACCACCGGCCCGTTATTGGTCAGGGTGGCAATGAAATTCGCCAGGTTGGGCGCGGTCAGGAACGCATTGACAACATTAGTGTGATAATTCGGCGTGAATAAACTGTAGAAAGGCCAACCGCCCTTGGTGTCCGCTCCTTCCCAAGTCACAGCCCAAAACTTGGCGTGCGAGCCGGACCAATACATGCGCTTGAACATATCCGCCGCCACGCCGCGCGCTTCGTTTGTATTCACGTTGTAACCATGCAAGAAAACAAAGTTTTTATCAACCGTGTCCGGCTCATTCGGAACGCTCGCATCTGTCAGCCGGTCGGCAGGGCCGGTCCCATTTAACATCAAATTCTTATGCCGGAACATCTGCTCGACGCCGCTGATGCTCAGGTAAAGCGAGGTTTGCGCAATCTGATTCGTGCCGTGATAAATCGTCAATATCAGCGGCTGTGTTGTGCTTTCCCATGCTTCCACCAAAATGATGCCTTGATTGTTCGTGGCTATGCCGCCCATAAATGAGTTCGACAATGTGATGCCGTTTGGGGTGATGGTGGTCAACAACGCATTGACCAATTTGCCCGACTCATTGGTGTCCCGTAAAAAGTTCATGTAATTGGTTGGCGTCAAATCCGTGTAGGCGAATCGTAGCGCGCCGTCTGTCTGGCTTAAAACAAATTGCCAGTTCGTATCCGTGGTGCTGATACCCGCGCTCAGGGCATTACTTTGGAACAGGCTGCCAATATTCAAATACACTGGAAAGAAATCTTCCAAGTGGCGTCTGCCGAGCACCCGATAGACAGGCATCCTGTTGCCGTCAAAATAAGAATAGTTCTGCCCATCAGCGGTATTGTTGAGCCGCCCGGGAACCCCATCGCCGCTAAAGTCGTAAGTGTTGTTATCGTCCGCGACCCAAAAGTGCAGTGGGCGCGAGGATGAAGTCTGGTCGGGACCGGCAGAGGAGAAGTCCATCACACCATCATGATTGGCGTCGGCATCGATGGAAATAATTTGCACCACGCCCGTGCCTTGTTGATATGGAGGATCAATGTCGGGCATCGTCACCAATGCCGCCTGCCCAGCTTGTGTCGGAAAGAATTCTCCATACGGCGACAAAATGCCAGCAATATTGGTCGTAATAACCCCGTTGGTGCCGAGCAGGTAAGCGTTGTTGGTGAAATACTGGCCAAGATAAGCGTATTTGGCTGGACTGCTGCCCTGTATGGAATACTTGGCCCAAGTACCGATAATCATCGGCTGGCCAACCGATCCAACCATGACGGGTGTTTTGTTGGTGACGTTAAACGTATCATCAATCGGCAACGGAAACAATTGCTGGCTCACCGAAGGAAGACTTGCCGGGTTTCCATTGGGATTGACCAACGGCGCGAAGTAATAGTTGACGATATTCAGCGTCGGGGCCGGACATTGGCTGGCATAAGCCCCTACATAGTAATCAAGGTCCATCGGCCCTTGAGCCGTCACACTGCTCCCCGGAGGCAATGATTGATAGTCAATTGGAAAGCCAGGGCATAACCAAGTGTTAGGGAATCCCCACCCTGGAGCACAGGTAAAATCAATTTCAACTCCGGCTTGATAGGGCAATCCAAAAACATTGTTGAGGCCGCTTTGGAGGCTCGCTACGGCTTGCGTGTCTTGAAGTGTCACGCCCCATTCCAAGCCGCGATAATCGAAATTGGTGATCTCGATAGCGTAAACAGCATAAAATGGTTGAACAGGGAGGAATCCGGGTTGCAAAGTGCAAAGAGGGTTGACGTTTAAAATCGGTGGAGCGGGTATGCTGGCGGCAAAATTGTTAGTAAAATTGAAATTCGTGCTGCCATACGGATTATCAATCCGTGTCGTATCAACCAAATAATTTGCAAAACTGTAGTTCTCGGTAAAAGGCCACAAATTATCCAGCTTAACAGCAGGGTTCCCATAAAGATCATAATCACGATGCAGAAAACTGAATTCCTCAAAATTGGTCGCCGATTGATTTAAACGGCCATCAATGAAAACACCAAAAGGCCGATACCGCGACGCTGATCGGAGCAGAAAATTGAGATTCTGTTTCAGGTGCTGATGTCCATCCACAAAATAGGGAGCGTCATTGGGCAGAACACCCGCTTGAATACCTACACTCTCTGTCCCGTTTGTCTCGGTCACCTGCACAGAAAGACTGTCCCCCAAATGATTGACTACATCGGTGTCAGGAATGTAATAAATCCCATCGGTCAGGCTGCCAACTGGAATGTTCTGTAATGTGGAATTCCAGTTAACGTCAGTCCAAGTCAGTTGAATCAACTGCGCGCTGGCGGGCAATCCCGAAAACATCACCTGCCAACGGCCAGTCTGGTTGCGCACCAGTTGCGCTGTTATGTTGATATTGTAAGTCAGCGGCGTTGACGATTGACTTAAAGACGAAAAATCAGGTTGTGACAAATTACCACCAGCATAAACCGCCTCGACCTCGTAATTATTGCGGTAACTGTTGTTGCCGGTAATCGCTCCGGCGTCTTCAAAAGAAGTCGTGCTGGCATTGACTTCGCCGATTTGCGAATAGCTGTAATTGCCGGTGGCCGGATTGTAAATTCCCTGCAAAATGATGTAGTTCAACACGGTTCCCACTGCCGGACTCCAAGAAAGCAGGACGTTGGTTCCGGTTGAATCCACCGTTGCCGAAAGGCTGCTGGGCGTGGGCAGATTGGTGCTGACTGTGGCCGTGACCGCTGGCGACAGACCGCCATTTGGATAAGTCGCTTGCACTTCATACGAAACAACGTCAATGCCATAAGGAGCGTTATCAACTTCATCAACATCCACAAAGGAAGTCGTGTTGGAATTCACTTCGCCAATCTGGTAATAGGAACCACCGGAATAATCGCTTCGCTGAATGATGTAGCCCGTCACCGCTCCTTGCGCCGCAGTCCACGCCAGCACGACATTGGTTCCGGTTGAATCCAGATAGGCAGAAAGTGCGCCCGGCGCGGGCGCGCCATAACGGGAATACCAGAAGGCGGCTTGGGACAGGCCGCCGCCCGGATAAACCGCCGCCACACTGTAATAGTAATAGAGATTATTCCCGTTGCTATCAATGGAGCCGACGACTTCATAGGCGTTTGTGCCGGCATTCACTTTGCCAATTCGATGAAAGATTAAAGAGTAGGTGCTGTAGTCGAAAGTGCCTCCGTAAATGAGGTAATTGGTCACCGCGCCGGACGCCGGATTCCAAGTCAGAATAGTGTTCGTTCCCGTTGAATCCGTATATCCATAGAAATTTGTGGGCGCGGCCGGGCCATCGCTGGAACCAACGTTAATGGATAAAACAATCGGCCAGCCTCCATATGAAGAAGCCGGAGAGGACAAACCGCCTCCGGGATAAACCGCCTCGATTTCATAAATGTCGGTCCAATTATTGTCATTCGTAAGCGCGCCGAAAATCTCTAAGGAAGTCGTGTTGGTGTTCAAACGAGCGATGGGGGTGTAATTGTAAGTGTTATTGGTGCTGTTGAAAATGCCGCGCAGAATGATGTCGTTCGTTGCCGCGCCCTGTGCCGGAATCCACGAAAGCAGGACGTTCGTTCCGGTTGAATCCGCATACGCATAAACATTGCCCGGCATGGGCGGGCCGTAAGGCGGGCCACTACTGGCATAATCAACATACCAACTGACTTGCCAAGTATCCGTGGCCGACAAGCTGCCGCCCGGATAAACCGCTTCCAGATTGTAAAGATTGTTCTGCGCATTGGCGTTGGTGATCGCTCCAACATCTTTAAACAAGGTCGCGGTGGAACTCACTGTGCCAATCTGTGAATAGCTGTAATTGCCGGTGTTGGTATTGAGAACACCCCGTTGAATGAGGTAGTTCGCCACTGGCCCCGGTGCCGGACTCCACGCAATAAAGGCATTTGTCCCGGTCGGATCCAAATACCCGTAAAATCCCGGCGGGCCGTTGGGATTGTAATAATTGGTGGGATTGAGTCCCATTTGGAACTTCTGCAAATTACTGTAACCGTCGCCTGCCGGGTCGGCGGCGTAAGCATCAACATTTGTGATTTGGCCAAAGTATTGCAGCCACCACCAATCGGGGATGCCGGAATTGTAGGTGTCCACCCAACTGCGAATTCTTAAAAATAAATTGCCGGAATTGCCCGCAAACACGCTCATCGCCGTCCAGTTCGTCAGTTCCGAGCCATATACAAAACCCAAGGACATCCAGTCCGGTTGCAAGAGATTCGTCTTGGCTTGGATTTCATACAAAATGTCCTGGGCGCTGTTCATCACGGCCAGACTGGCCATGCCTTTCGACACACTGCCGCTGTTCAACCAAAGGTTGGTGCCGTAACTCGCCGTTCCACTGTTAGTTCCACCCCCGCCACTGTTTGTTCCCCCACCCCCGCTGTTTGGATAATACTGTGCCCGCACAAACCAGACCGATCCGGTCAGCGGCACCTGCACCGCCGTCCAGCTCTGATTCTGCGCCCCGGTCACCAGCCCGGCGGCATTCCAATTCGATGCCGTCAGGGCGGCCTGGGACAAAATGGTGTAGTTGGAACCGGGCTGCGTTCCGTTGAGAGTCAAGGTCAACCAGCCGTTGCTGACACCGCTCAGAGACAGCCAAAGCGTGTTGGTGCTGTTCCCGGCAAAGCCGCTGCTCGTGTAAAACAAGAATGCCGCAACGATGAATGTATTGACCCAATTGATGATGCGTTTCCAAGATGGCCCGTTCCCTCGGTGGATTGCCTTCATAAGCCTTGTTATGTTTCCGTGTTTGACCCGTTAAGTTTTTAACACTGTTTTGTCCTCTCGGTCAAGAACAAATCCCAAAATAGATACTATTGTATTCAATACAACTGTCTGTGTTCATCAGCCTGCCGCCGCTGCATCCTGAAAAAATGCGGCGCTTGGAAATGTCGGATGCCTTCGCCCTGGTGCTCAGGCGGCACCGGGAGGGAAAGGCGTTGTCCCAGGAGGCGTTGGCCGAAAAGGCCGATTTGCATCCGACCTACGTTGGAATGCTGGAACGATCCTTGCGCAATCCCAGCCTGAACGTTACCAAGGCACTGGCCAAGGCGCTGGGCGCGCCGCTTTCCAAGCTCATCGCGGAAGCCGAGGCCATCCAACAACGGGTGAATTCCAAGAAGTAAATTGGGCATGGCAGCAGCGTAGGATGCCGGGCTGCGGACGGTTTTTTCAGGTTTGGATTTCATGCCATCGAGCTTTCGGGAATTGCCTCCACCAAACCGGAGGCAACATTGTCGCTAACGTATGAAAGGATGCGCGAAACAAAATCCTGTGCGTCAAACGGCTTGATGATGTAATCCACCGCGCCAAGTTCAAGCCCGTTTTGCACATAATGCTTGGACGATCGGTTTGAAATAAAAACGATGGGGGTTTGAAAAAAAGGATTTTCCCTCAAACGACGACAAATCTCAAAGTCGCTGATGCCCAGCAGATTCACGTCAAGCGTTATCAAATCGAAATCATCCGCGAGCGCCTTTTCCATTCCAGTTTGGGCGTCCCACGCCGCTTCCACGTCACAGCCAGCTTGTGTCAACCGGCTGACCATCAGCATCATGACGCCCGGATCATCTTCGATCACCAGAATTTTCCCTTTACCTGTCATAGGTCGTTGACAAATGAGGCTGAATGATTTTCCGAACAACGCCCATTTTCAGACCTCAAATAGTCAAAACGGTGCGTATTGTGACTCTAGTCACATCTTTTGTCAATACGCTTTTCGCCTATGACTAGCGCGTGTCAAAAAACAGTTTGCGAGACGTCATCGCCGCCAACGCGGTTCGCCTCCTGCGGGAAGAACGTGAAAAGCGCGGGCTTTCCATGAATGTGGTGGCTCAACGTTCCGGTCTCTCACACTCCATTGTCAGCCTTATCGAACGGGATTTGCGAAACCCCACGCTTGATACGCTGCTGCGGATAGCTGAAGCCATCGGGATTGATTTAGGCGAAATCATTACACGGGCCGGCAAACTTGCTGTCAGGCAACGCGCAAGGTGAATTTGCGTTCCCGCTGCGGTAGCGTTCAAGGGAAGAATCTAGCCAAGCACGGAATTTGCATATTCCGAATTTGTCAAAGCTGATTCGGTTGAAAATTTCGTATTCGGTTATGCGGCTTGTTCTTTTGGTAAAGGCGGCGCGGGAGCGGGCAGGGGAGTCGCACCAAATGTCACCTTGCACGCCATTACTTGCGAATGTTCAGCTTGCAGATGCGAATAGACTTTCAGGAGCAATTTTCCGTTGTCCCGGTGTCCAACCCATTTTGCCAGAGTGAAAACGTCCACGCCAGCTTGCAGGCACTTTGTGACGAAATAGTGCCGCAGATCGTGATGGGTTAGCCGGTTGCATCCAACTAGCTTGCACGCCCTGGTTAATGCTCCCTGGCATTCAGACACGCAACAAATGCGGTCTGTCGGTTGGGGCTTCTGCTCATGGCGCAACCGTTCCAAAAGCTGTTTCAATGCCGGATTCAACGGAATGACCCGCGTCACTTCGCCGTCATGCGCGCCTCTGACTTTGACGGAGTGGATTTGCAGCGTGTTTTCCTGCCAGTCCACGTCGGACCAGACCGCCCGTTTGGCTTCACTGATTCGTGTCCCGGTGAACGCGAGAAACCGAACAAGGTCGGCGCAATCTTTCGCCTGTGCCGCGCCGGATGATTCAACCACTTCAATGATGCGGTCAAACTGTTCGGCTCGTGGTAAGCGAATGGGTTTGTCGAGAATGTCCATGCGGCCAATGTCGTAGGCCGGATTATTGTCCCGCGACAGTCGGGCCAGTTCCAACACCCGGCGCAGCGTATTCAGAGTGTTATTAAACACCGATGGCGAATATTGGCTGGAATAGCGAGTCTGCCATGCCTCACAAACCTCTTTCGTAATATCGCTGGCCTTCGTGGAGTCCAACCGGGCAAGCGCGTCTTTCCGCGTCTCCTCTTTCAATTCCTTCCATTTGCGGTTCGGAAAATAAAGGCACTCCACCAGCGAACGTACCAGACAATCAAGACAACGTAAGCGGTATATGATGGACAACGGGGCGAGCTTGATGAGTCGTTTTTTCCGTGACGTGTAACCGTTGCGCGTTTCTGCTTCGTATTTAATGCGTCCATCGCCAAACGAGCCGACTTCCGTTTTTGGCTTCCGCAGCTCTTTCAGTTTGTCCGGCAACCGCAATCGTGCTGTCGAAAAAACGGTCGTTTCAAGAGAAAGGCGAACAGGCTTGCCGCGCACCTTTGTTCTGGCGTAGTATGTCCCGGACATGACGTATTGCAGCAAATTCGGGACTTTGGGAAATGAACGCCACTTGCCGTCTTTGGACAGGTGCGGGTCTCGTTTTGTTTTCGGGATGCTTTTTGCTCCTGCCGTTGTGGTCTCTGTATTGGTTGCTTTCATCAACAACACTATACGGGATACAACGGTGGGATGCAATGATAAAATTCATCATCCTGAAATCGCATAAAACATCAGTGTTATCAATCTGTTTGGCTGGGTAGCTCAGTTGGTAGAGCAGAGGACTGAAAATCCTTGTGTCGGCGGTTCAATTCCGCCCCCAGCCACCATCCTACGCTCGGAACCTCCAAGCGTCGGTTCCGAGCTACGGATGGCAGGCCAGCCTTTGCCACGAGCACGGCTTGGCAAGCCAAAGCCAGCCAATCATTCATGATAAGGACTTTTCGCCATAAGTTAGTTCCGGGCTACGGATGGCAGGCCAGCCTTTCGAAGCAGAACCACAGTGCGCAGGTGGGTTGCGGCCAGCCGCTTCATTTTGGCATTTCGGATTTTGCGTCCTGGCTTTAGGATTGTGCCGGCATCTGAATAAAATAATGTGAAAACGCTGCACAAATATCTGACCGGCCAGGTGCTCGCCTCATTGGTGCTGACGGTGGCGGTGTTTACCTTCGTGCTGCTGCTCGGCAATGTCCTCAAGGAGATTCTGAGCCTGCTCATCAACGGCCAGGCGCGTCCGGGCATTATCTTCCAAGCCATCGGCCTGTTGATTCCTTTTGTATGGGTTTTTGCGCTGCCCATGGGTTTGCTGACGGCAACGCTGCTGGTGTTCGGCCGTTTCAGCGCGGATCAGGAGCTGACCGCCGCGCGCGCCAGCGGCGTCAGCCTGCTTTCGCTCATCATGCCCATTTTGTTGTTAAGTCTTTTCTGCTGCGGGCTCAGCGCCTGGATCAACACGGACCTCGGTCCGCGTTCCCGGGTGGCCTACAAGAACTTGCTTTTCCAAGTCCGGGCGGGACTGGTGAACGCCCAATTGCCTGAAGGCCGGTTCATTCATAATTTTCCGGGCTACATTTTTTACACGGAAAAAAATCGCGGCGGCAAATTACAGGGCGTGATG
>Ga0182017_10001141_pt1 | contig 20831 bp, 18 predicted proteins | sample 712E3DmetaG_FD_120492 | JGI IMG/M metagenome (GOLD analysis project Ga0182017, IMG submission 120492) | Permafrost microbial communities from Stordalen Mire, Sweden - 712E3D metaG | ecosystem: Environmental > Terrestrial > Soil > Wetlands > Permafrost | place: Sweden: Stordalen | collected... | reverse complement strand
CTGGGCAACGTGATGGACACTTCGATCGCCCGGGGATTGGCGACATGCGCGTTGGTCAGGACGAGGCCGTCCGCGGACAGGATCACCCCGGACCCCACGCCGGCCACGAACCGGCGGGCTCCCTGTTCGAAGGTCACCTCGCGCACGTCGATGCGGACCACGGCTTCGAGCAGCCGGTTGAAGCCACTGCTCATCGCGGCCCAAGTCGGGACGGCCAAGGCCGGGCCCAACAGGAAGGCGAGAACAGCCGCCCGCATGGTTGACCGGGCGGTGGAAACACTCAGAGTGGCGGATTTCAAGCGATGTCGACCGGATGCAAAGACTATGACGTTCAGAAGATTGAGCCGTATTGGCAAATCTTCTGGCACGAAAACCAAACCTTCCGCACGCCGGACGACACGTCGAGGCCGAAATATTACGCCCTCGACATGTTCCCGTATCCGTCGGGCGCCGGGCTGCACGTTGGCCACCCCGAGGGATACACCGCAACGGACATCGTGACCCGCTGCCGCCGGGCGCGCGGATTCAACGTCATGCACCCGATCGGGTGGGACGCATTCGGCCTGCCCGCCGAGCAGCACGCCGTGAAAACCGGGGCGCACCCACGCGCCAACACCGAGGCCAACATCAAGACCTTCCGGCGCCAGTTGAAGGAGTTCGGGTTCTGCTACGACTGGGAGCGGGAAATCAATACGACCGATCCCGGGTATTTCCGGTGGACGCAATGGATCTTTTTGCAGCTCTTTCGGCGCGGGCTCGCTTATGTCGACGAGCGCCCCGTGTGGTGGTGTCCGGAGTTGAAGACGGTCCTCGCGAATGAAGAGGTCATTGACGGGCGGTCGGAGGTGGGCGGCCATCCCGTCGAACGCCGCAATCTCCGCCAGTGGGTGCTGCGCATTACCGCGTACGCCGATCGGTTGCTGGCGGGATTGCCGGACCTCGACTGGCCTGACTCCACCAAGCGGATGCAGGAGGCGTGGATCGGCCGCAGCGACGGTGCGGAAGTCCGTTTCCCGCTGGAAGACCGGGCGCTTGGCGACCTCCGGATTTTCACCACCCGGCCCGACACGCTCTTTGGCTGCACCTACATGGTGGTGGCCCCGGAACACCCGTTGGTGCCCGCGCTGACCACCCCCGCCCAGCGGGAGGCCGTGGAAGCCTACCGCAAGGCAGCCGCCACGAAAAGCGATCTCGAACGCACGGATCTGGCCAAGGAGAAATCGGGCGTCTTCAGCGGCAGTTTCGCGGTCAATCCGGTGAACGGCACCCGCGTGCCCATCTGGGTCGCCGACTATGTTCTCATGGGTTACGGCACCGGTGCCATCATGGCGGTGCCGGGGGAAGATCAGCGGGACTGGGAGTTCGCGAAACTCTTCCACCTGCCGATCATCCGGACGGTCCAACCGCCAGAGGGCTTTCCGGATGAAGCTTACGTCGAAGACGGGCCCGCGATCAACAGCGCGAACGATGAGATCTCTTTGAACGGCCTGCGGGTGGCCGAGGCCAAGGCGCGGATCGCCGACTGGCTCGAACGCAAGGGCCTGGGCCAGCGCAAGGTGAACTTCCGCCTGCGCGACTGGCTCTTCTCCCGCCAGCGCTACTGGGGCGAGCCGTTCCCCATCGTGTGGGTCAACGAGGCTGATTACCGCCGGGCGACCGCAGACCGCCGGGTGCCGCAACCAGAGCAGCCGGTGACCTATTCGCAGGGAAACGCGACTTTCTTTGCGTTGGGCCTTCCGGAAACGGCGCTGCCGCTGCTGCTCCCGGACGTGACCTCCTACCTCCCGTCCGGCACCGGCGAAAGCCCGTTGGCGAACGTGACCGAATGGCTGGAAATTTGGTACGACTTCACCACCGGCGCATCGGTGCCGGCGGCGCAACCGAAACCCGCCGGGGATGGTTGGGTCCGCGCCCGACGCGAGACCAACACCATGCCGCAGTGGGCGGGCTCGTGCTGGTACTACCTGCGCTATCTCGACCCGCACAATCGCGACGCCATCGTCGACCGCCGGCTCATCGAGTACTGGGGCGTGCCGGACCTCTACGTCGGTGGCGCGGAGCACGCCGTCCTGCATCTGCTTTACGCGCGGTTCTGGCACATGTTCCTGCATGACATTGGCGTCGTGCCTCAGCCAGAACCGTTCCGAAAGCTCTTCCACCAAGGCATCATCCTGGGAGAGGACGGCGAAAAGATGTCCAAGAGCCGCGGCAATGTCGTCAACCCCGATGCCATCATCCGGGAGTACGGTGCCGATACCCTGCGCCTCTACCTGATGTTCCTGGGGCCGCTGGAGGCCATGAAGCCGTGGAATTCGCGGGGCATCGAAGGCGTGCACCGGTTCCTGAACAAGGTCTGGCGCGAGTGCCTGGGCGAGGACGGACGGCCGAATCCGAAAATTTCGCCTGCCGTCGTCGATCCTCCAGAAATCGAACGCCTCCTGCATGAGACGATCAAGAAGGTCGGCGACGATATCGACGGACTGCGCTTCAACACCGCCATCTCGCAGATGATGATCTTCGTGAACGCGGTGCAGAAGGTCCCGGCCGTCAACCGGCGCACGGTTCTCAGTTTGCTGCAACTTCTCGCTCCGTTTGCACCCCACCTCGCGGAAGAGCTGTGGGAGCGCCTGGGGGAACCGCCCTCGATTCTGCAGGCGCCCTGGCCCCGCTATGAAGCCGCCAAGCTCGCCGATGAAAAGGTGAAACTCGTCATCCAGGTCAACGGCCGGGTGCGCGGCGATGAGCTCGTGCCCGTGGGCTTGAAACAGGAAGAGGCGGTCGAAATCGCCCAACGGAACCCCAAGGTCGCGCCACACCTCGCCGGCAAGATTGTAAAAAAAGTCATTTTTGTGCCGGGCCGCATCCTAAATCTTGTGGTTGAGTAATCCTCCCCTACAATAGGTTTGGGGGTACCCTAAACAAACCAAGCCAAGGAACGATCCGCCAGACGATTGCAACCACTCTTATCATGAACAAGATAGGCAGGTTCATCGTATTCTCTGCGCTCTGCTGCGTCGTGTCGGTCTCGGCTTTTGCCCAGCAGAGCATCCCCGGGAAGGTTTTTGTCGCGGAATTGGCCGGCACGGTAACCTTCATCGTGGACGGCAAGGTTGTAGAGTTGAAGAAGGGCTTAGCGCTTCCCGCTCCGGGCGCCCGGATTGAAACCGCCGCCGGTGCCCACGTGGTGCTGGTCTACTCCAACGGCACCAGCATCTACATCGACGAGAAGACCATTGTTGAAATCCGCGAGTTTGTTCAACGGCCGTTCCCGGCCGGAATCGACACGAGCGAAATCGAGCCTTCCGTGTCGAGTACGGTCGGCTACATCAGGCAGGGCCGGATCATTATCACGACCAACCAGCTGGTGACCGGAACATCGATGGTCTATCTCACGCCGGAATGCCAGGTGAAGGTCCGCGGCAAAGACGTGGTGATCGAAGTGCTTGAACACCAGACGAGGGTCGGCGTCATCCGCGGCGACGTCACGGTCACCCCCTCGGATGCCCCTGCCGGCGCGGCGGGACTGGTGTTGCACGATGGCCAGATGGTGATCATCAGCGAGCCCGCGGGTGGCGTAGGCGCCCGCACCGTGCGGCTCGAGGCCCTGGATGCGAACCTGATCAACGCACTGGCCGCTCTGATCGCGGCGAATGAACGGGCCCAAAGAATCGTCGTCTTTGAATCCGTCCCCGGTGGCGCCGGTGGCCCGCAGATCCAGGCCAAGGAGGTCGTTCCGGCCGACCTTCCCGTGCAGTTGACGGTGAGTCCTTCTTCCCTCCGCACCGGAAGTTGAGCCCATTCCGCCCCTTGACCGCCGCCACCCCCCGCCTCATTCGTATCCTCGGTGTCTTGGCCCTCGCCGCCGCCGGGGCACCGCGCGCCGGCGCCATTCTGGAATTAAATGAGGGACGGGACCGTTTCGTCGTGAATGCGGATTACGGCGTCACCTATGATTCCAATCATTTCGAGCATTCCGGCAGTGAAGGCGACTACAACCAGTCGCTGTCCGTCGGCGCCGACTATGTCCGTCGTGCCGGTCTCATCGGAGTCGATGCGTCGGTTTCGGTCACCACCGCCCGTTTCCGCAAATTCTCGGCCGACGATTTCACAAATCCGTCGTTCGCGCTCGACTTCACCAAGGGCAAAGGCCGATTGACCGGCTCGTTCCGCCTTTCGGCCCAGCGTGAAAGCCGCGGCGAGGTGGTTGTCAACCTCTGGACGAATTCCTGGCATTACGGCTCCAACCTAACGTTCCGGTATCCGTTCAGCGACCGCTACTATGTCACGAGCACGAGCGCCTATGATTTGCGCGACTACCTGCAGTCCTCCGCCCTGTTCGATCTGGCGTCGTATTCGGAGGGGCTGGACGCCTTCTACGTCTACAGCTCCAAACTTGATCTATTGGGTGGATACCGAATCCGTTGGGGCGATGCCCAGGGCGGAACCCGCTCCCTCGACCAAGCGGTGACGATGGGTGCGACCGGCGGGATTCTCCCGAAACTGAGCGGCAGTATCCGCGCCGGCTACCAATGGCGCAACGAAACCGGGGCGGGCGGCGGCAACTATGGTTCCTTCACCACGAACGTGTCCCTGGCCTGGCCAGTCACCAAACAGATTACGTTCAACGGGCAGGTATCGGAGGATTTCATGACTTCGGCGACCGACGTTTCCGTCGACACGACCGGCCTCACGCTCACCGCCTCGTTCAAACCCAACACCCGGCTCAAGGTCGCGCTCGAGACGAGCGCCAGCTACCTCGTCAACCGCTTTCTGGGAATCCGGGGTGCCGGCCGCGAGGACTGGGCGACGGAGTTCACCGCCGACTTGAGCATCCCGATCAAGACCCATCTAGCGGTGGCGTTGTCCTACGGCTATACCGACAACCACTCTAATGTCGCCTTCGCCCAATTCGCCCGACACACTGCGGCGCTCAAATTGTCGGCGCATTATTGATGGTCATGAATTGCTCCTTGCGTTTCTGTCGGGCCCTCGCTGCCACCGCGATCGTCGGCCTGGGATCGTTGGTCCCGCCGTGCGTCACCGCGCAAATTCCCGTCCCCGCCCCACCCGCGCCGGCCGCGACGCCACCCGCCCACGACACCGGAAAAAGTTTCATCTACAAGCTCACCAACACCGACCGCCTGCGCGTCGTCGTATTCGGCGAACCGGACCTCTCGACCATCGCCCGCATCGACGCGCGCGGCAACGTCAACCTCTACCTCGTGGGCGACGTGCACGTCGCCGGCTGCACGATCAATGAAGCCCAGAAGATCATCGAGGCGTCCTACCGTGACGGCCGTTTTTTGCGCAGCCCCCAGGTCACCATCTCCGTGGAGGACTATGCCCCGCGCGTCGTCACGGTTGACGGCCAGGTGAAGTCGCCGGGCCCTGTCCCGCTGCCGACCGAGTCCACGCTGACCGTCTACCAAGCGATCATCCGGGCGGGCGGCTTCACCGATATTGCGAAGGGTTCCGCGGTCAGCGTCACCCGCGTTCTGCCCGACGGCACCAAGAAGATCTTCACCATGGACATCGACAGCCTGATCAAGGGCAAGGCCCGCGCTCAAGGGCAGGACGACACCCTGTTGCTTGAGCCGGGTGATATCATCTACGTGCCCGAGCGATTGATCTGACCCACCGCTTTCCCCCCGCCATGCCGGACAGCACCACTCCCAAAACCTCGACCGTGCCAATTCCGACGCCCGAGAGCGGCAATGAGCACGTGGTCGAGCGGCGGACCTTGCGCGACTATTACGTCATGGTCCGCGAACGGGCTTGGATCGCCCTTCCGCTGGCCCTGCTGACCGCGCTGGGGTTGGGCTACTATCAGATGCGGGAAATCCCCCTGTACGAGAGCCATGCGACCCTGCAGTTCGAACGACCGGAGAAAATCGTGATGGTCGACCAGGTCGTCGACCAGACGCCTCGTTCTGAAATCGACATCAACACCTACCTCCAACGGCTGAATAGTGCCAGCCTGCGGGAGAAGGTCATCGGGTCGTTCACGCCCGACGAGATCAAGGTGTTGCAGCGGCCGTACCTCCGAGATCTGCCCCCGGGCGCCAGTCCCCCACCGGCGGGAGCCGCCCTCGGCGCCGTGTTCGCCGATGCGGTGCGAGGCAGCCTGATCATCACCATCACGGCCCGGCATCGCGACCCGGAGGCCGCCGCGCTGGTCGCCAACCGCTACTACACTCAGTTCGTCAGTTTCCTCGTGGCGAAGGGTGGTGGCACGAGCGAGGAGGCGATCGTGTTCTTGCAGAAACGCGCCCTCGAAATGCAGAAGGAGTACGAGCAGCAGGAACAGCGGCTCCAGGAATACAAGAAACAGCACAACCTCATCTCGCTGGACGACAGTCTGAACATCGTGACGGACCGGCTGAAGACGGTGAACAACGCCCGCACGGCCGCCCAGCTGGAGCGCCTCAATCTGGAGGTCTTCCACAATCAGATGACCGCGTTCCAGAAGGACGGCCGCGACCTGCTCGAGATCTCCTACATTACCGGCTATGGCAACGTGCCCCACCTGAAGGCCCAGCTGTCCGAATTGATCCAACGCCAGGCCGTGTTGGGCGAGCGTTACCTCGAGCGGCACCCGCAAATGATCGAAATCGCCCGCACGATCACCACCCTGCGCGAACAGCTCGATAAGACGATCCAGCAGGCGATCGCCGACCTCACGACCAACCTGGAGAAAGCCCGGTCCGCCGAAGAGGCGTACAACCGCGAATACGCCGCGCAGGAAAAAGAGCAGCTGCGTCTGGACGATCTGAAGGTCGAATACAGCAGTCTCGAGAACCAGCGCAATGTCGCGAAGAACGCCTACTCCCAGGTCCTCGACAGCCTCAACAAGACGACCACTTCCAAGGGCCTCGATTATCGCGTGCCGGTCAGCCTGATCGACCGGGCGATGCCCGACTATGCGCCGTACACGCCCAACAAGGCGCGCATTATCCGCACCTGCCTGCTGGTGGGGCTGGCGGTCTTCTGGGGCGTGGCCTTCGGCCTGAGCCTGGTCGACGACCGCATCAAAAGCGCCTGGGACGTCGAATCTTTCCTCGGCGTCACCCTGCTCGGCATCATTCCCGAGCTGTCCGGCGTCAGGGAAGAGGACAAGCACCAGCTCGCCATTGCGGCCAAAGCCACGCCGGGCGTGGAGGCGTTCCTGAGCGTGTACAGCGCGGTCAAGATCCAGTCGAAACTGGATTATCCCAAGGTGATGCTGGTCACGAGCACCATTCCTGGCGAGGGAAAGACGCTCGTCTGCTGCAACCTGGCCGGCTGCTTTGCCCGCCATGGTCGAGCCACCCTGCTCGTCGATTGCGACATGCGCCGCCCGATGCTGCACCGGCATTTCAACCTGCCCAACGACGCCGGCATCCTCACCTGGGCGGAGAACGGCGCCCCACTCGAAGGCGATCTGATGACCAACCCGTTGCTCGGTATCACGCGTCTTGGGGACAACCTGTGGCTGCTGCGCTCGGGCGGCCGTTCCAAGGTGCCCACGGAGCTGCTGGAGAAACCGCTGTTTGGACAGTTGATCGGACTCCTGAAGAAGCGGTTCGACCTGCTGATCATTGACTCTCCTCCGATTGGCGCGGTGTCCGACAGCCTCCTGATCTCGGCGCACACGGACGAAGTGGTCTACGTGTGCCGCTTCAACCGGGCCCACCGCAAGCACATCAAGCAGTTCGTGAACATGCTGCGCGATGGTCCGAACGAATTCCTCGGGGTGGTGCTCAACGGTCTCACGCCCCGGCGCATCGAGTATTACACGAATTATCGGTACTACCGCAGCTACAAAAAATACTACGGTGCGCGCAGCTGAAGCCGGCGCGGGGGACCGCCTCGCGGTCGCCCGCCCTCGCGCCGCTCCGCCGCGCAACGTTGTCGCTCCCTTCTCCTCCCGCGCGTTTCCCGCCACCTCCTTCCGCGTGCCATCCTCCTTCCTCCCCGCCGCCTTTGACCCCACCCGGCCCATCGCGTTGATCGCCGGGCAGGGCCTATACCCCGTCCTTGTGGCCCAGGCCATCCGGCAGGCGGGCCTGCCGCTGAAGCTGATTGCCTTTGACGAGGAGACCACGCCCGATCTCATCGCCACCTTCGTCGAGTCCGGTCGCCGCACCCTCCTGGTGGGCCAACTCGGGAAGATGCTGCGCACGCTCGAGCAATTCGGCGCCGGCTACGTCTTCATGGCCGGGCAGATCGCCCCGCGCCGCCTCTTCAAGGGGCTCCACCCGGACCTCAAGGCCACCCGCATCCTGCTCTCGCTCAAACGCCGGAACGCTGAGACCATTTTCGGCGCCATCGCCACGGAGATCGAAGGGCTTGGCATCACGCTGCTCGACGGCCGCTGCTTCCTCGACGACCATCTCGCCACCCCGGGGGTCATGACCGGCGGCAAGTTCCCCATCGAGCGCGAATACCTCGAGCACGGCATCCACCTCGCCCGCGAGATCGCCCGGCTTGATGTGGGCCAGGGTGTCGTGGTGCGAAAGGGCACGGTGCTGGCGGTCGAGGCATTCGAGGGCACCGACGAAATGTTGCGCCGGGCAGGCAGCTTCAAGACGACCCAGATGCTGTTCGTCAAAACCGTGAAAACCCACCAGGACTACCGCTTCGACGTGCCGGTCTTCGGGCAGCGCACCCTGGAGACGATGCGTGGAGCGGGCGTCGCCGCCGCCGCGCTGGAAGCCGGCCGGGTCATCATCCTGGACCGCCCGGCCGTGCTGGCCCAGGCGCGGGCCTGGGGCATGCACCTTTTGGGTTTCTCCTGATCGTCTGCCGGCTTGCGCTTTCGCTCCCCGCTAGGCACACTGCCGTCATGCAGAAAGACGTCGTTGAGGCCGCCATCAAAGGGGTCATGCCCACCGCCAACGGCTGCGCCGTTTTCCTGGGCAACGAGGAGAAGACGTTCGTGATCTACGTCGACCACAGTGTTGGCAACGCGATCTCCATGACCCTGAACGGCGTCAAGAAAGAACGTCCGCTGACGCACGACCTGATTGGCAGTATCTTGCTCGGCCTCGGCGTCGGGCTCGAGCGCATCGTCATCAACGATGTGAACGAAGGTACTTTTTTTGCCCGCATCATCCTGCAGATGCAGAATGAGCTTGGACGCAAGATCGTGGAGGTTGATGCGCGCCCGAGCGACTCGATCGTGCTCGCGCTCCAGCAGAAGAAGCCGATCTACGTCGCTCAGAAGGTCTTCGACACCGCCGAGGACATGACGGAGATTCTCGAGCGGGTTCTCAAGCAGCAAAGCGAGTCGGACGAGGAAGAGGACGACGAGGAGGAGGAAGAGAAACCCTGATCGGCGTGCCCGCGCGAACGGCTGCGCCGGCGCCGGAGTGGGCATCGCGCCCTCCGCGCCTGCGCCGCGTGTCAGCGCGGGCGCGGTCGCACCTTCCTCCCCAGCTTAGACTATGTCGCCGTCTCCTTCATCGTCATCCCCGCCCGCCTCGCCCCGTCCGCTGCCGCCGCCCATCGCCGCCGGCCAGCCTTGGACCGCGCTCGCGCCGATGCAGGATGTGACGGACCTGGCATTCATGCGGTTGATCGCCGCTTATGGCGCGCCCGACCTGTTTTTCACGGAGTTCTTCCGCGTCCACGCGCAGTCGCGTCCCGAGAAGCACATCCTGCGCTCCATTGCGGAAAACACGACCGGGCGCCCGGTCTTCGCCCAGCTCATCGGCGAAAACGTGTCCGACCTCCTGCGCACCGTGCGCGAGCTTCTCGGTTATCCTGTGGCCGGAATCGACCTCAACCTGGGCTGTCCTGCCCCCAAGGTTTATCGCAAAAACGTCGGCGGAGGGCTCCTGCGCGACCCGGACCGGATTGACGAGATCCTCGGCGCCTTGCGCGCCGCTGTGCCGGGGCTTCTCACCGTGAAAATGCGCGTGGGGTTTGCGGACACCGCGGTCTTTCCCCGTTTGCTCGACCTGGTCGATCGACACCGCGTCGACCTGCTCGCGCTGCACGGCCGCACCGTCCGCGATGGCTACCAAGGGACCCTACGCTATGACCTGATCGCCCAAGCCGTGCAGTGTGTGCGCTGCCCGGTGCTGGCCAACGGCAACATCACCTCGGCCGACCGCGCTGCCGCGGTTGTGGCCGAGACCGGTGCCGCGGGCGTGATGATCGGCCGTCACGCGATCCGCAACCCCTGGATCTTCCGCCAGTGCCGCGAACGTTTCGCCGGCCGCCCTCCGGCGCCGGTGACCCTGGCCGAGGTGCGATGCTACGTCGAGGATCTGTACCGGGCCACGGCCGAGCCCGGTACTCCCGAACGCCGGCAGGTCGCGAAAATGAAAAAGTACCTCAACTTCGTTGGCCAAGGCGTCGATCCCGCCGGCGAGTTCCTCCACGACATGCGGCGGGTCGAGACGGAAGCCGCGTTGTTTTCCGTCTGCGACCGGCATCTGCTCGCCGAGCCCGGCCGGCCGTTTTCGCCTGAACCCTATCCCGGGGTCGTCGCCCGACCGAACCGCGAAGCGGCGATCCCGGCCGGCCCACCGTACCTCGGCCACGCCTGAGCCCGGCTTTCCTCTTTCATCCCGTTTTTCTCTATGCCCAAAATCGACGTCAGTAAAGTCGCTGCCATCCTGCAAAAGAACCACCTCGAGCCCGGGGTCCTGCGCCGCATCATCGAGCAGATCAACTTGGAGGTGCAACCGGACCCGGTCGACGAGATCAAACCTCCGCCGGTCAAGAAACAATGGGTCATCGTTCTCTCCGACCCCGGCAAAAAGCTGCCCAAGGACGACTTCGTCGGCTGGGTCGTGCAGATCCCCGAGGACAAGAGCCCCGTCACCGCGCCCGAACGCATTTTCCGCGGGGTTTACGAATTCAACACGACCAAGCGCGGCCGGTTGCTGCCGGTGAAGACCGTCGGCGAGGCGCTGGAGAACGTGCCCAGCAAACATTTCAAGGAGGCCGAACTCTGGGTGAAGACCAAGACGCCGGTGCTCGTGCTGCGCACCGACAACAGTATTCCGCGCGAATAGGCGGCGCGCCAATCACCCGCCCGTTCAGTAGGTCACGTCACGGCAGCGCTGCTCGAGCTGGCGGGTGCAGAGATCGACCTGGCGCTCGTTCAGCACGAGAATGCCCGCGCTGGTCATGATGTCCGGCAGCCATGACGGGTTGACCACGCGCACGGTGGCACGGGCGTTGGCCTCGACATACCAGCCGGGAATGGCGAGTACCGCCGACACCTCCATCTTTTCGCCCGTCGTTTTCTCCAGCCATTGCTTGAGCCACTTGGCGTTCCGGATGATCCGGTCCAGACCGTGCTGGTCCTCGCCCCACGGCCAGCTGAGCTGCTCGCCATCGTAAAAAACCTTGTAGTCATCCCGGCCTTCGCGCGTGTCACCCTTGCGGCGGGCCGCCGTCTCGATCGCATACACGCCACCGGGGCCGACCGCGACATGGTCGATGTTGAAACGCTCCGCCCCGATCTCACAGGGCACGTCGTGGAAGATCCGCCAGCCGGCCAGCTTCAACGGATCCAGGTTCTCCGCCACCACGCGCTCGGCGAAGTACCCCAGATAACGATCGCCCCGCTCGCGCAGAAAGATCATCAGCCGGCGCAACCCGAGGACCAACGCCGAGAGGAAGACGGCACCGGTCAGGGCCCAGAGGACAATTCTCCACAATTCCGGGAGGAACTGATCCACCGCCAAAAGGATGAGGCCAAGGACACAGGGTACCACCGCCCCCGCCAGCCAAAGCACCACGAAACGCTCATCCATCTGGCCGGCTTCTTTGAGCTGGGTTTCCCCCGCCATGCGCAGGAGCCGGAGATCCTTGGTAAACGGAGCCCGGGTGCCTCGCCGGCGCCACTCCCACCAGAACAACGCAAAGGACGACAACGCGAAGAGCGCCAGGTAGGCACTCGGGAGGAGGATGGATTTCCAGTTCATGCGCGGAGGGGTTGGAGGCGTCCGCCTCGCCGGCGCACCGCACTTCCGGTCCGTCGACGGATGCCCAATCGACTCCAGTTTAGAAATTCCCGGGCGGACGTCCATCGCAGAGTGGTAAACCGCCGGTAAAGCGGGCCGGCGCCAGGATACCCGGTTTTTCCCGGAAGGGCCGCCGAGGGCATTTCGGACCGGGCGGGACATGCCGGGCGTTCGGCTGGCCCGCCGAGCGCCGTCATCAGGGGGCGAGGTTCTTGGCGAGAAACTCCTCGATGCGTTGGAATTCCTCGACGCGCGCCGTGCGGCTGCGGATGCCATGTCCCTCGTCGGCGAGGAAAAGCGATTGGGGCTTGCGGCCGGCCTTTTCGAGGGCGGCCAGCATGGCGCGCGCCTGTTTCGGTGGGACGATGCGGTCTTCCTTGCCCTGGACGATCAGGACCGGCGCGGTGATCTTGTCCGCGAAATTCACCGGCGAGATCGACCGGAGGAAGGATTCCTCCGTGTTGGGATTCCCGATCTGCTCGATCCAATGCTCCCGTGCGATTGTGTACTCCGGGTCGGCGAGATTTTCGTAAATCTTCACCCAGTCCGTGACGCCCGAGAGGGAAATGCCGCAGCGATAAAGATCCGGATTATGCCCCAAGGCGAAAAGCGCGGCATAGCCGCCGTAGCTGGCTCCGACGATGGCAATGCGCTTGGGATCGGCCAGACCGCTGGCGATGGCCCAGCGCGTGCCGTCCTCGATGTCGTCCTGGATGGCCCGCCCCACCTCGCGGCGCCCTTTGTCGTGGAAATCCTCCCCGTAACCGGTGGAGCCGCGGTAGTTCATCTGGAGCACGGCATAGCCGCGGCTGGCCAGCATCTGCACCAACGGATCAAACCCCCAGACATCTCGGACCCACGGACCGCCATGCGGCATGACGACCAGCGGGAGGTTCTGCCGCGACGCCCCCAGTGGACCCGTGAGGTACCCATGGATGGGCAAACCGTCCCGCGCCGCATATTGGATGGGTTCCATGGGGGCCATCCGATCCGGCTTGATCCACCCCATCCGGGTCCCCACCAGCGTCAAGCTATTGTCCGCGCGATCGAATAGGTAGTAGGTTCCAGGATCCCGGTCAGAGTACGCGAACACGAGCAGGCGCTGGCCGTCGCGCGAGCGGCTGGCGATCAGGTTGAAGGTGTGCGGCAATGCCCGGTCGATCGCCCGCTGCCGGGCGGCATCCTCCGGATCAAACCAGCGCACCTGCGGTTTTTCTGTAACGTAGTACACCCCGGCCACGCCCGTGATCTTCTTGGTCAACACCGCGCCCACGAGGGGGACGCTGATATCATAGTCCGGATCGTCGACGAGGACGTCACCGAGGGTGCCGTTAGTGGGATCATAAGGGTAAACGGCCCATCGTTTTCTCGGCGAAAGAGCGACAACATACAGCGTCCGATCCGACCAACCGAAGCCCAGCGGTCGGATCTGGCCCCTTTCCGCACCTAACGAGGGGAAGCTGCGCCATGGCGCGTCCTCGCGTTCGCGGTAGATCGTCCCAAATTTCAGGCCATCCATCGTGATCCCCACACGGACACACCCCGCCTGGTCGGCGCCCCAGCCGACCACATTGCCCGGATTCTTCGCCACTCTGACGTAATGGCCCGTGAGCGTGTTGACCTTGACGACGTCAGGATAGAGCCTCAGCTCGCCACGGGCTTCGTGCCCATCGAGCATCAGGATGCTTTGGTCCGGGTCATCACAGCGGTGGATGATCGTCGAGGCAAACAGCCGGTCCTCGTTGGGGGTGTTGGCCCCGGCGCCGGTGATGGTGATCCATTGCCGGCCGTCGCGATCCACCGCCGCAACTCCCGTGATCATGTGATCCCAAATGATGTTGGTGAACACCAGGCGCCGATCGCTCGCCCAGTGGAACTCCCTGATTTCTTTCGGCACGAACAGACCTTTCGCATCCGCAGGTTCGAGGTGCGTCAGTGTCCTCTGCTTCAGATCGGTCAGAAACAGCTTGGTCCGGCCCTCATCTTCCCGCAGAAACGCCACATATTGTCCGTCGGGCGATATCTGCGCTTGGTTGACCAGCGCCGGCCGCGCAAAATCCTCGACCGGGATGGACTCGGCCGCCGACAAACCGGCGGCGAGGATGACGCACCCAAACCACCATATTGGTTTCATAGATGAATCCTGGAATTTTCCGCTTTCGCCCGCTGCGCGCAAGTCCAATTCGCGCCAGGCGCCACGGCTCAGACGAGCGGCGGCGGGGGAACGCGCCATTCCGCGATCGGATGCGTCTCGCCGCAGTCGAGGCAGCGCGTCGTCTCGAATTGCGCGCCGCAATTGGGGCACACGGCCTGCGTGGAAAACGTGTCAAACGCCGTGCGGCATCGGGCGCAGACCCACCATGTGCCGACCGGCGGCGCAGTCTCGCAGCTCGGGCACCGGAAACCGTCGCGGCGCGGCAATTTTGCCGCCCGCGCCAGCGTGCGCGCGTGCATGAGGCCGCGCCAGCAGTTGGCCAGGATGAACAGGGCGAGGATCCCGAACCAGATCGACTGCCACCACCAGGCGGCCAGGAACATCGCCGCCACCCCGATGAAGCCGATGAGGCTGGCCACCATCAGGCTGCGGGCGCGCCCGATCGCAAACCACAGCAGCGAGCGTACGATCTGGCCGCCGTCGAGCGGGTAGATGGGCAGCAGATTGAAGATCAAAAGACCGAAATTGACGAATGAAACTGCCCGCAAGAAGCGGACCAAGTCCGGCGCCGTTGCCGCGAGACCGGTGGCCCCGACGAGAACGCCCAGCCCGAAGAACACAAATACCAGCACCACGTTGACCAGCGGCCCAGCGGCGATGCTCCACAGGGTGGCACCGGGCCGCTGGGGCGGCGCCACGTACGCCACGCCGCCCAAGGGCCAGAGCACGACCTCGTCCGCCCGGCCGCCCACTGAACGGCAGGCCAGGGCATGCCCGCACTCGTGCAGCAACACGATCACGAACAGCGCGAGGTACTCCAGCGCGTTGAACGTGAGGGAACCGTAGCTCCCGCGCCGGTTCGCGATCTCGATCATGGCCACGATGAACCACGACCAGTGCAAATACACGTTGATCCCCGCGACGCGGAACAGATGGAGGGAGCCTTGCCGGGTGGGCAGCATCCCCGCAGGCTGGCAGGCACCCCGCGGCGCAACAAGTCATTTGCCACGGCGCCCTTGTGCGGGCGGTTTTTACTCGCGTGCCATTCGTGCCGATTTAATCTGCGACCTGTCCGGTTGTGTCCTGTTCGAGCCCCTCGTAAACCCCGCCCAACCTCCCAGCGCGGCCGCCCCCCGACCGCCCCACCCGCCCGCTCTGATCCATGCCTCCATCCGACCCGAACGATGAAAGGCGCCCCGTGCCGGAAGTGATTTTCGCCGAGAACCTCTGCAAGGGCTGCGAGCTTTGCATCACCGTGTGCCCCACCAAGATCCTGAAGCTGGACACGACCCGGGTGAACAGCCGCGGGTACTTCCCGGCGATCATCTACAACCTCGCGGAATGCAGCGGGTGCGGCAGTTGCGCGAAGATCTGCCCGGACTCGGTCATTACCGTGCACCGCTAAGGACTCTCCCATGGCCCGGAAACTGATGAAAGGAAACGAGGCGATCGCCGCCGCCGCGATCAACGCCGGCTGCCGCTTCTTCTTCGGCTACCCCATTACGCCGCAAAACGAGATCCCGGAATACATGTCGCGCGAGCTGCCGAAAATCGGCGGCACGTACGTCCAGGCGGAATCCGAAGTGGCCGCGATCAACATGGTCTACGGCGCGGCCGGCGCCGGGGCGCGGGTGCTGACCTCCTCCTCCAGCCCCGGCATCAGCCTGATGCAGGAGGGCATTTCCTACATCGCCGGCGCCGAGCTGCCGTGCGTGCTCGTCAATGTGATGCGGGCTGGTCCCGGCCTCGGCGGAGTCCAGCCGGCCCAGGCTGACTACTTTCAGGCGACCAAGGGCGGCGGCCACGGCGACTACCGCGTGATCGTCCTCGCGCCCGCCAACCTGCAGGAAGCGGTCGACTTGACGCAACTGGCCTTCGACCTCGCCGATAAGTACCGCAACCCGGTGATGGTATTGGCGGACGGCATGATCGGCCAGCTGATGGAGCCGGTCGAACTGTCGCCTTATCAGCCCGCGGCCGGGCTCCCCGCCAAGGATTGGGCCACCACCGGCACCAGCCACAGCGGCGGACGGCGGCGCATCATCAATTCGCTCTACCTGTACCCGGATGAGCTGGAGAAACACGTCCGCGCCATCTTTCGGAAATACGACGAGGTCGAGCGGACGGAGGTGCGTTTCGAACTGCTCGATTGCGAGGACGCCGACATCGTCATCGTCGCCTATGGCACCACCTCGCGCATCGCCCGCTCCGCCATCGACAAGTGCCGCCGCCTCGGCCTGCGCGTCGGCCTGCTGCGTCCAATTACGCTCTATCCCTTCCCGTTCGCCGCGTTTGAGCAGGTGATGGGCCGCGCGCGGTCGTTCCTCGTGGTCGAGATGAGCATGGGGCAGATGCTGGACGACGTAAAGATCGCGGTGGCGGGCCGGCGACCCATCGCGTTTTACGGACGCACCGGCGGCATCGTGCCGACCCCCGAGGAAGTCGTTAAACAGGTGCAGGAAATCGCGGGAGGGCGCGTCGCATGAAGGTCGTCTACGAGAAATCTCCCGGCCTCACCGACGTGCCCATGCACTATTGCCCGGGGTGCACGCACGGCATCATCCACAAGCTCGTGGCCGAGACGCTGGTCGAGCTGGACGTGCTGGGCCGGGCGGTGGTGGTCGCCCCGGTCGGCTGTGCCGTCTTCGCCTACGACTACTTTAACTGCGACGCCCAGGAGGCCGCGCATGGGCGCGCCCCGGCCGTCGCCACCGGCATCAAGCGGGTGCACCCGGACAACATCGTGTTCACCTACCAGGGCGACGGCGACCTCGCTTCGATCGGGATGGGCGAAATCGTCCACGCCGCGATGCGCGGCGAGAACATCACGGTGGTTTTCGTCAACAACGCCATCTACGGCATGACGGGCGGCCAGATGGCGCCGACCACGCTGGTCGGTCAGCCTACCACCACGTCGCCGACCGGCCGGTCCCGGATCGGTCAGGGGGCGCCGCTGCGGGTCTGCGAGATGCTGGCCACGATCGAGGCGACCACCTACATCGCCCGCGTCTCGGTCCACACCATCCCGCGGCTGAACGCCGCGAAGCGCGCGATCAAGAAGGCGTTTCAGCTCCAGCTCGAGAACAAGGGTTTCAGCCTGGTCGAGGTGCTGTCCACCTGCCCGACCAATTGGGGCCTGTCGCCCGTGGACGCCCTGCGCTGGGTCGAGCAAAACATGATCCCGATCTATCCACTCGGGGTTTACAAGGACGTCGAAGGAGGAACCTGACATGGCCGAGGAACGCGTCATCGTCGCGGGGTTTGGCGGTCAGGGCATCCTGATGCTCGGCAAGCTGCTCGCTCACGCCGGCATGATGGAGGGGAAGAATGTGTCGTGGTTGCCCTCCTACGGACCCGAAATGCGGGGTGGCACCGCCAATTGCAACGTGATCATTTCCGAGGCCCTGATCGGCGCGCCGATTGTCACCGAGGCGACGTGCGTCATCGCCATGAACCTGCCGTCGCTCGACCGTTTCGAATCGTTCGTCCAGCCGGGCGGCTGGCTGCTGGTGAACAGCTCCCTGATTCCCCGGGCCCCGGCGCGTCTGGATGTGCAGGTGCTTTCGCTCCCGGCGAACGATGTGGCCCGGCAGCAGGGCAGCCCGCGCGTGGCCAACGTCGTGATGCTGGGCGCCTACCTCGCGGTGTCGCAGGCCGTGCGGAAAGAGTCGATCATCGCCGCGATTGAAGACGTGCTGGGTTCGACCAAGAGGCATTTGCTGGGCATCAATCTCAACGCGCTCGAGGCCGGCCTGGCGTTTCCCACGAAGGTGCAGGTGTAATCATGGAAAAGGAAAAGATCATCATCGAAGTCCCCTCCAAGATCTTGCACGTGGAGCATGCGCACTGCCCGCGTGGCCACAGCCTGATGGACCCCGTGGTGCCGATCAACGGCTTCCCTTCCATCAAGGTGGTCATCCAGTACGGCGCCATCCGCGGCAACATCCATCTCGACCCGGTCTACGGCAGTTTTCACAACCTGTTTGACGTGGACATCCCGGAAGGCGTGGTGGTCGACATGTTCTGCCCGGCCTGCGGCGTGCCGTTGAAGGTGGAGCAGGAAAAATGCGACTTCTGCTTCTCGCCGATGTTCGCCCTTTATCTGCCCAACGGCGGCCTCCTGGAGGGCTGTCTGAAGAGCGGCTGCCACCAGCACAAGATGGTGCTGGTCGACGTGCACGAACAGCTCGGCATGGTCCACGGGCACGACCAGATCCAGCTGCTCATGTAGCCGGCCGGCGGCGCTGCGCCCCGGCGCCTGACCCGTCCGACGAGTCCGACTCTCCCGACCCGACGATGCACCCCACCATCCAGCAGATCTACCAGAGTCGGATCACCACCGCGGAAAACGCCGTCGCCGCCATCGATCCTGGCATGCGCGTGTTCATGACCGGCAATTGCTCGGTGCCGCAGGTGCTGATGACCGCCCTCGTGCGGCGGGCGCCTGTGTTCACCCCGCCTATCGAGCTCGCCCACCTCCTCACCCTGGGCCAGGCGGACTTCGCCGCGCCGGGACTGGAGCGTCACCTCCGGGTCAACACGCTCTTCATCGGGTCCAACGTCCGTGCGGCCGTCAATGCGGGTCGCGCCGACTTCACGCCGTGCTTCCTGTCGGAAATTCCCGGCCTGTTCCGCCGCGGCATCCTGCCGCTCGACGTCGCTTTGATCAATCTCAGCCCGCCGGATGTGCATGGCTTCTGCAGCTTCGGCGTGGAGGTTGGTGTGACCAAGACCGCGGCCGAGACCGCCCGGATTGTCATCGCCGAGATCAACGACCGCATGCCGCGCACCCTCGGCGACAGCTTCATCCATGTGTCCAAGCTGACCCATGCCGTGCCGGTCTCGTATCCCCTCCTTGATCACAGGATGGGCGAGGTCACCGAGATCGAACGCCGCGTCGGGCACTTCTGCGCCAGCCTGATCGAGGACGGTTCCACGCTTCAGTTGGGCATCGGCGGCATCCCCGATGCCGTGTTGTCCTTCCTCGGCACCAAAAAGGACCTCGGCATTCACAGCGAGATGTTCTCCGACGGAGTGGTTGAACTGGTGGAACGCGGCGTCATCAACGGCGAGCGGAAGTCGCTCCATCCGGGCAAGATCGTGGCGGGTTTCCTGATCGGCACCCGCCGCCTGTACGATTTCGTCGACAACAATCCGATGGTGGAGCTGCACCCGACCGAGTATGTCAACGACCCATTCCGCATCGCGCAGAACGACCGGATGGTCGCGATCAACTCGGCGATCGAGGTCGACCTGACCGGCCAGGTGTGCGCCGATTCGATCGGCACCCGGTTCTACAGCGGCGTGGGCGGCCAGGTGGACTTCATTTACGGGGCCAGCCGCGCCAAGGGCGGCAAGCCGATCATCGCCCTCCCGAGCACGGCGGTCATCGACGGACAGCCCGTGAGCAAGATCGTGCCGACGCTCAAGCCGGGCGCGGGCGTGGTGACAACCCGCAACCATGTGCACTTCGTCGTGACCGAGCACGGCATTGCCGATCTTTACGGCAAAAGCGTCCGCCAGCGGGCCCAGGCGCTCATTGAAGTGGCCGACCCCCGATTCCGCGACGCCTTGGAAAAAGCCGCGCGCGAGCTCCGGTACCTCTGAACTGCACGCCTCAGGCTGCGGCCGTGGGCGTGCCTGCGCCCGCGCGAGCCGTGTCGAGATCCGCCACGCCTAGACGAGCCGCGCCCAGACCAGCGCCCCTGGACCAGCCGCGCAGGTCCAATCGATCGGACGCGTCCGACTTGTCCGACCAGTCCGAATCGTCCGACTCGACCGACCTGTCCAATCGTCCGACCTGGCTGACTCGTCCGACGCGGGAACCCGGCCTGGGTCCTCCGGCAGATTCTTTTTGATGAAAATTTTGCATTGCATTGAAGACCCTCTCGCCTGCGCAATCGCCCTCCCACTCGCGGCGTCCGGAGACCGTCTCGACCGACAGCCGCTCGACCAACCCTCAGCGCCAAAAGGCAAGCCATGCTTCCTCCCTCCCACCAACCCGCCTCCTATGCTAGGTCCGACTCGTCTGACCGGTCCGACTTGTCCGACCCTTCTGACTCGTCCGCCGACCTTGACCGCCTTCTTCCGCCGCACGGCGGTTATGCCAAGCTGCGCAGTTTCCTGACCGCGCGACTGGTCTACGACGGTACGCTCGTTTTCTGCGATCGCTTCATTGAGAAACGCTCGCGCACCCACGATCAGATGGTCCAGGCCGCGCGCAGTGGCGTGCAAAACATCGCCGAAGGCAGCGTCGCCTCGGGCACCTCCAAGAAAACCGAGTTCAAGCTGACCAACGTCGCCCGCGCCAGTCTCGAGGAGCTGCTCCTCGACTACCAAGATTTCCTGCGGCAGCACCGTTTGCGCCTCTGGGCCAAGGATTCGACCGAGGCGCTGGCGGTGCGTCAGCGGCGATTGTCGGGCGGGCCCGATTCGTCCGGCTCGTCAGACCCGGCTGGTTTTCGCACTGCCAGTGCCGAGGTCGCAGCCAACACCCTCATCTGCCTGATCAACCAGGCCAGCTACCTGCTCGGCCGGCAACTCCTGCAACTCGAGCAGGCCTTTCGCCGACAGGGCGGTTTCACCGAGCGCCTGCATGCCGTGCGCAGCGAGGCCCGCGGGTGCTGGGTTGCGCGTCGGGCATCCGACCAGTCGGACCCGTCGGACTCGTCCGACGCCTCTGACCAGCCTGCCGGTACACCGCCGCCTGCCGG
>Ga0182017_10001139_pt1 | contig 20839 bp, 14 predicted proteins | sample 712E3DmetaG_FD_120492 | JGI IMG/M metagenome (GOLD analysis project Ga0182017, IMG submission 120492) | Permafrost microbial communities from Stordalen Mire, Sweden - 712E3D metaG | ecosystem: Environmental > Terrestrial > Soil > Wetlands > Permafrost | place: Sweden: Stordalen | collected... | reverse complement strand
TCCCGCGGCCTTTGCCATCCCCATGTTGACCGCGCTGTCCGCGACGCGATTCGTTCGGCCCCCGCTGGCCGACGATTGGCCATTGCTGGTGACACGTCGTCGTCGCCTGCACAACGCCGCCCATCATGTGGACGGGGAACACCAAAACACATTCCGATTCCGGACCCGCTTACGGACCCGCACCGCGCCTGTGCAAAGTGCGCTGTTCGCGGAAAAAGCCGGTTCCGGCCCCCCTTCGCGCCCCCGCTGCGCGCCCATCTTCGAAGCGAGCGCCGCCCGGGAGCCGCTTCCTCACGGTGTCCGTTCGGATACGATGCGCGCCGCCGGCGCGCGGCGGTGCGAACGCGCGCCGCGGACTAGGAGAAACCCATGACGCCGTTAGGTCGCCTGTTTATCGCGCTGTGTGTTTGCTCCGTGGTCGTGCTCGCCGCGGGCTTGGCGGGGCGCGTGCCGCAGCAGGACGTGCGGTATGTGCCGCGCTACCGGGACCCCGTCATCACCGAGATGAAGGAGCAGAGCCGGCGGGCGCAGGAGGCGCGGCAGGCGGAGACGGCGAAGGTCCGCGAAACGCAGCGAGCCGTGGAGAAAAAGGCCAAAGACGAGGCGCCGGAGCTGAGGTGCGACTTCGCGGGGATCGAGAAGCCGGCGTCGCCGGAGGATTGCCACCCGGCGTTTCACTTTCCGCCGGTGAGGCAGTTCCGGACAGGGAACTGCTGGGCGTTCAGCGCGACGTCGTATTTCGAGTCGGAGGTGGCGCGGCTGAGCGGGCGGAAGGTGAAGCTGTCGGAGATGTACACGGTGTACTTCGACTACGTGGAGAAGGCGCGGCGGTTCGTGCGCGAGCGCGGGGAGTCATACTTTGATGACGGGTCGGAGGGGACGGTCGTGCCGATCGTATGGGCGAAATACGGCGTGGTGCCGGCGGAGGCGTACCGGGGGACGCACGATCCGAAGGGGCGTTACGACGACAGCGACATGCTCGAGGAGATGAAGGCATACATGGAGTACGTCCACGAGCACGAGGTGTGGGACGAGGAGCTGGTCGTGGCGTCGCTGCGGCTGATCCTGGACAAGTACATGGGGCGGCCGCCGGAGCGGTTTACGTTCGAGGCGGCGGAGATGACGCCGGCGAGTTTTCTGGCGGACGTGCTGAAGCTGAAGTTCGAGGACTACGTGAGCGTGATGTCGACGCTGGCGACGCCGGTGCACGCGAACGCGGAGTACAAGGTGTCGGCGAACTGGTGGCACGGGGAGTACTACAACGTGCCGCTGGAGGAGTTCTACGGGGTGCTGCGGTACGCGGCGGAGCACGGGTACACGGTGCGGCTGAACGGGGACACGTCGGAGCCGGGGTACGACGGGTGTGCGGGGGTGGCAATCGTGCCGAGCTTCGACGTGCCGCGGGAGTACATCGACGCGTCGGCACGCGAGCTGCGGATCTTCAACAAGACGACGGAAGACGATCACGACATCCACCTGGTGGGGATGACGCATGTCGGGGATTACGACTGGTTCCTCATCAAGGACTCGTCCAACGAGGCGCAGTGCGGGGCGGCGAAGGGATACTTCTTCTATCGCGAGGATTACGTGAAGCTGAAGATGCTGACGTATACAGTGCACAGGGACGCGGTGGAGGCGGTCGTAAAAGGATTTTAGATTTTGGATTTTGGATTGGAGGCGCGCGCGCGGCGCGATAGAGTGCGGGCGAGGTGCGTGAATGGGTCCGCTGGCGTGGCTGCGCTTTGAGTCGCCGGGATACTTGGCGCTGCTGGCGCTGATCCCGCTGCTGCCGGCGCTGTCGTACCGGTCGCTGGCGGGGCTGGGGGTGTGGCGGCGATACCTGGCGATCGGGGCGCGGTGCCTGGTCGTGCTCGCGATGGTCCTGGCGTTGGCGGGGGCACAGCGGACGGAACGGGTCAACGATCTGTCGGTCATCTTTCTGATGGACCGCTCCAAGAGCGTGCCGCAGGACTTGCAGCGCGAGGCGTTCAAGTATCTCAAGCACGCCGCGGACAGCCAGAAGCCGGACGACCGGCTGGGGGTGATCGGGTTCGACGGAGTGGCCGGCATCGAGCAACGGCCGATGCGCACGCTCGAAATCAGCAGCATCACAGAGCCGGGCGATCCGGACGAGACGAGCCTGGCGGCGGCGGCGCGGCTGGCGCTGGCACTGCTGCCGTCGAACGCCACTGGCCGCGTCGTGATGGTGTCGGACGGGAACGAGAACCTGGGGGACGTGCTGGAGGAGGCCCGGCCGTACACGGCGGCGGGCATCCCGATGGACGTGCTGCCGCTGCAATACGAGCACACGAACGAGGTCGTGCTGGAGCAGCTCAAGGCACCGCCGACGGCGAGCGCGGACGAGACGGTCAATTTGCAGCTTGTGCTGCGGTCGCAGAGCGCGTGCAGCGGGAAGATCATGCTGTGGCACAACGACACGCTGCTCGACCTCAATGGCAGCGCGCCGGGCACCGGGCGCGAGGTGCAGCTTGAGCCGGGGCCGAACCGGCAGATCATCGCGGTGCCGCTGAAGGTGGCGGGCGTGCACCGGTTCAAGGTGCAGTTCGTGCCGGACGAGCCCGGGGCGGACACGATCGAGGAGAACAACGTCGGACAGGCGTTCACGGTGGTGTCGGGGCAGGGCCGCATCCTGATTCTGACGACGACGGAGGACGAGAAGGCCGAGCAGTCGTCGGCAGTGATCCTCAAGGACGCGTTGGAGGCGGAGAAGCTGGCGTGCGAGGTCGAGGTGGCGGGCAGCCAGCCGCTCGACCAGGTGCGGCTGCTCGATTATTCGCTGGTGGTGCTGGCGAATGTGCCCGCGGGGGATTTGCGCGACGAGGAGAAGCAGGCGCTGGCGACGTACGTCCGCGATTTGGGCGGCGGGCTGGTGATGATCGGCGGCGGGGACTCGTTCGGGGCGGGCGGGTGGCTGGGCAGCCCGGTCGAGGAGGTGATGCCGGTCAGCTTCGACGTGAAGCACCGCAAGGAGTTCCTCAAAGGCGCGCTGGTGCTGGTCATGCACGCGTGCGAGATTCCGGAGGGCAACCACCTCGGCGAACGCAGCGCGATCGAGGCAGTCAAGACGCTCAGCAGCCGCGATCTGGTCGGCGTGCTGGCGTGGAAGTGGCAAGGGCCGGACACAAAGAACTGGGTCGTGCCGCTGCAGGAGGTCGGCGCCCGCACGCCAATCATCAACGAGATCAAACGGATGAGCATGGGCGATCTGCCAGACCTGGACGAGGTCATGCGGCCGGGCGTCGAGGCGCTGATCCAGCGGAAGGACGTCGGGCCGAAGCACATGATCGTCATTTCGGATTTCGACCCGCAGGCGCCGCGGCAGGACCTCGTCAACGCGATGAAGAAGAACGGGATCACGTGCACGACGATCGCGATCGGGTACGGCGGCCACCCGATCCTGGAAGATAAGGCGATTTGGATCGCGGAGTCGACCGGCGGGACGTTCTATCGCACGAACGATCACAGCAAGCTGCCGCAGATTTTCATTAAGGAAGCCCGCACGGTGCAGCGGTCGCTGATTCAGGAGGGCGAGTTCAACCCGTCGCTCGTGAATCCGCTTTCGCCGCTGGTGCCGGGAATCGCCGGGGAGAAGCTGCCGGAGCTGCGCGGGTTCGTGCTGACGACGGCGAAGCAGGCGGCGACGGTCCCGATCGTGCGGAAGTCGCAGGAGGGCGACGACCCGATTTTGGCGCACTGGCAGGCAGGGCTGGGCAAGACGGTGGCGTTCACGAGCGGGCTGTGGCCGCAGTGGGGGCCGAATTGGACGGCGTGGCCGAAGTTCAGCAAGCTGTGGGCGCAGATCGTGCGGTGGGCGTCGCGGCAGTCGGAGGCGGCGGCGTTTGACGTGACCACGTCCGTGCAGGGCGGGAAGGCGCGGCTGCGCATCGATGCACTCGATAAGAACGCCGACGTGGTCAACTTCATGGACATCCGGGGGAAGCTGCTGACGCCCGAGCAGGAGGCGCAGGGGTTGCGGCTGACGCAGACGGGGCCGGGGCGGTACGAGGCGGAGTTCGACGCGCGGCAGCGGGGGAATTACATCGTCAATTTGGCGTATTCGATGGGGCACGGGAAGGACGCGGTCAGCGGCAGCCTGCGCACGGGCGTGACGGTGGCGTATTCGCCGGAGTACAGCCAGACGCACGCGAATCTGCCGCTGCTGGAGGAGTTGCGGGCGCGGACGGGCGGGCGGACGCTGGGCGTCGCGGACACGGGGAAGGTGTTCGACCGGACGGGCTTGCAGAAGGCGGAGACGCGGCACGTCATGTGGGAAACGCTGCTGCGGTGGATGCTGCTGCTGTTCCTGCTGGACGTCGCAGTCCGCCGGATCGCGATCAACCCGTTCGAGGTGTATCGCAAGTTGCGCGGGTTCCTGGCGGAGTTGGCTGGGCGCGGGCGGCCGGCGAGCGAGGCGGTCGCGGTGCTCACGACGCTGAAGGGCACACGCGAGCGCGTGCGGGAGCAGCAGACGGCGGCGGGCGCGCCGGCGGCCGAGGGGCCGCGCGAGGGTCCGGCGGCGACGGCACGATACGAAGCGTCTACGCCAGACGAGAAGGCCACGGAGGACCTGGGGCGGGCGTTGGGCGGCGCGACGCAGCAGGATACGCCGGTGGTGGCGCGGCCGACGGGGAAGAAGGCGCCGCAATCGGAGGCGGATTACACGTCGCGACTGCTGCGCGCCAAACGCCGGGCGCGGGACGACATGCAGAAAGAGGCAGAAGGCGACACGGACGGCAGCGGCGGTCCGCCGGCGCCGTAGCGGCGCGAGGGCCGTCGCAGTTTTTGCGCCTGGGTCGGGGCCGGGCACCAAACGGGGCGGGGGAACACCGATAACGATTGACGGCGCCGGCCCTCCGGGCCATGCGTTTCCGGGGCTGCGCACCTGGAGGACGCTGGCAGCGCAAGCGCTGCCGCGGCGTCAATGCAAGGAAGCAAGAGCCATGGAACACAGTCATCCCCGCATGCGACATGACGGCAACGGAGACCGTACTTCCGGCACGACCCCCCTACCGGCGAGCCCTCTGCCGGACAGCGGCGCCGTCACGCCCGGGCAACTGGCCAAGCAGCGACTACAGCGCGCTGCCGCCGCCGGGAGCCCGCGGTCGGCACCGGCGTTGCAGGAAGCGTTCGTGGACGAGCGCAACGACGTGCTCGCGGTGATCAACGAGCTGGAAGATCAGCTCGACCGCGATCAGGAGCGGCGTGAGAAGCTCGAGCGGGAGTTGGCCGCCGGGGCCGAAAAGCTCCAGGCCGCCAGCGGGCGGGTTCAGGAGCTTGAGTGGCAGGCGGTAACGCTCAACACGCGGATCGAGTCGCTCGAAACGGCGCGGCAGCAGGCTGCTGCGCTGGAAGAGGAGCTGCGCGACGCCCACGCCGCGGCCGAGCGGGTCAAGGAAACACTCGTCGCGGCGGAACGGGAGCGCGACGACCTCAAGAGCGAGCTGAAACACGCCCAGAAACAGTTGGACGAGTTATGGGGCGTACGGCGGGAGCGGGACGGGCTGCGGGGCGACTGCACAAGCCTCTCCGGCAAGGTCGACGCGCTGGAACGGCAGCAGCGCGATCTGGCAGAGGAGCGGGCCGCACTGCAGGCGGAGGTGCAGCAGACGCGCGCCGCGCTCGAGCAGGCCGCGGAAGAGCGCAACCAGTTTCAGACGAATGCCCGGGCGGCCGAGGAGCGGGGCCGCGAGCTCACGCAGGTGCAGGACCTGCTGAGCGAGAAGGTCGAGGGGCTGCGCACCGAACGCAAGAGCCTCCAGGCACAAATCGCCCATCTCGAGCGCGAGAACGCCCGGCTGGTCGAGCAACGCCGCTTCTATGAATCCGAAGTCGCGTCGCTGCGCAACCAGGTGCGGACCGCGGAGACGGCGCTGGGCAGCGTGAAGAAGGCGTTCACCGAGGTCCGCACGGCCCTGAGCGACACCAGCGCCCGCGCCCGCCGCCGCAACGGCAGCACCCCGCCGCCGACCGGCACGGCCTCATCCGCCGGTGCGACCGAGGCGCTACCCGTGGAGGCGACCGAAATGTCGCGCGGCGTAATCAAGACCGCCGTGGCCGACGCCGCGGACATCGTCCCCGCCGGTGACCCCCGCGCGGTGGCGAGCACGCCAGTGCAGGTGCCCGAGCCGGCGTAAGCCCGTCGGCAGGTTTATGGCACATCGCAAGGCCGGGAAGGGGGCGGGAACGAGACCTTTGATCGCCTCGGCTGCTGCGGAATCCGTACAGGGGGGACGACCTCCGCGCTGGCGCACGATGTTGCCGCCTATAACGCGCTCGCCTATCATGCCTGCATCCTGACCAACTCGGCCGAACACGCTGTTTCGGCGTAGCGAGATTTGGGGATGCGACCAAGCCCACGCAACCTGTGTTCCTCCGACCCCGGCCCAGACCGCTATCGACAAGAGCGGCGCGGGGCGGGCAGCCGTGGTGTTCGGGCAGATGCAATGGTGGGCAACGACGTGAAGGTCGTTGACGAGGTCGCGGAAAGCCGCACGGATTCACTTCTGTCGGCGGTCGAGGCTGCCCGACGGGACGCGTCGCTTCGATTGGAGCCGCGTCGTCGTGCCCTCCTGGGACAGTTCCTGACGCCGGCACCGGTCGCCACGTTCATGGCCGGGATGTTCGAGTGCAGGAAGGCGGTTGTGCACGTTCTCGATCCGGGTGCGGGATCGGGCGCGCTTTCCGCCGCTTTCGCGGCGGCGATGTGCCGCAGACGGCCGTGTCCGGACGCGATCGTTCTCACCGCCTACGAGATCGATCCCCTGCTGGTCGGCTATCTCCGCAAGACACTCGATCTCTGCCGGGCAGCGAGCAAAGAAGCGGGGATTCGATTTGAGGGACGAATTGTCACCAACGACTTTCTGGATGTCGGCGCGAGCACGTTGGCGGGCGATCTTTTCGGCGGGGGCGAGCACGAGCGATTCGATTGCGCCATCCTCAACCCGCCCTACAGGAAAATCCGCACGGAATCCCGCGAGCGGAAACTGCTTCGGTCCATTGGGCTCGAGACGACGAACCTGTACGCCGGCTTCGTCGCGGTGACCGCGCGGCTCCTGGGACCGCTGGGGGAAATGGTGGCGATTACCCCGCGGAGCTTCTGCAACGGTCCCTATTTCGAAGCGTTCCGGCGTTTTTTCCTGCGCGAGATGTGTTTCCGGCGAGTGCACGTCTTCGATGCTCGGGACCGCGCCTTTGCCGACGACAAGGTCCTGCAGGAAAACGTGGTGTTCCGCGCCGTGAGGATGCACGATCCCGGGGGCGACGTCGTTGTCTCGTCGAGCCTCGATCCGAGCGGGTCGGGCATGCGCACTCGGACGATGAAACACGACGATCTCGTCCGGCGGACCGGTCCACATGTTTTCATCCACATCGTTCCGGACAACGCCGGAGATCCGATCCGTCGCCGGGTTGGGAGCCTGGATGCGAGTCTTTCGGATCTCGGGCTGACCGTCTCCACTGGGCGGGTCGTGGACTTCCGGGCTAAGGGGCTGCTCCGCGCCCAGCCGGGACGGGACACAGTGCCGCTCATCTACCCATGCCATCTGCAGGAGGGCTTCGTGGAATGGCCGAACGGCCACACGCGGAAACCGAACGCCCTCGCACTTGGCCCCGGGGCCGACGAGCTGCTTATTCCCGAGGGCTACTATGTCGTCACAAAGCGGTTCTCGGCCAAGGAGGAGCGGCGGCGCGTGGTGGCGGCCGTCTACGACCCGTCGCGCATTGCGGCCGACCGGGTCGCGTTCGAGAACCACCTGAACTACTACCATGCGCGGGGCGCCGGGCTATCGGTGACTGCAGCGAAAGGGCTTGCCGCCTACCTGAACTCGACGCTCGTAGATTCCTACTTCCGGCAGTTCAGCGGGCACACTCAAGTGAATGCTGCCGACCTTCGTGCGCTGCGGTATCCTGGCTGGAACGACCTGGTCGCACTTGGGCGCCGGATCGGAAGGAGCTTTCCTCCGCAGGAGGAGTTGGATCGTCTCGTTGAGGAGGTCGTCTGTCGTGGCTAATCGGGGACCCAGAGGACGAGGCGTGGTGACAAAGCGCGTGGTCGAGGCACTCGGAATCCTCAAGGCCTTGAATGTGCCTCGGGAGCAGCAAAACGAGCGTTCGGCCCTGACCCTCCTCGCGCTGCTCGGATTGGCGCCGCGCACACCCTGGAGCGAGGCTGAGGCTCCTCTGCTCGGCATCACGGAGATGATGGCTATCTTGCGCGACAAGTTTGGCAAGAAGTACGCCCCGAACACGCGCGAGACTGTGCGCCGCTTCACCGTGCATCAGTTCGTTCAAATGGGGCTCGTCATGGCCAATCCCGACGACCCCCTCCGACCGGTGAACAGCCCCGACAACCGCTACCAGGTCGCGCCGACGTTGCTCAAGCTCGCTCAGACCTACGGCTCGACCGCGTGGGATTACTCCTTGGCGCGCTTCCTCGAAACCGCCGAAGCGCTCCATAAACTGCAGCCGCGGGAACGCAAGATGGCTTTGATCCCGGTGACGCTCCCCGACGGCAAGAGGCTGTCCCTGACCGCGGGCGGCCAGAACGAGCTGGTGAAGAAGATCATCGAGGAATTCTGTCCGCGCTTCACACCGGGCGGCGTCCTCGTGTACGTGGGCGACACCGGCGACAAGCATCGGCACGTCGAAACCGGATACCTTGAGCGGCTCGGCGTACACATAGACGAGCACGGGAAGATGCCCGACGCCGTCGTGCACCTCGCGGAGAAGAACTGGCTTGTCTTGATCGAGGCCGTCACGAGCCATGGCCCGATTGGAATGAAACGCCACAACGAGCTGAAGGCCCTCTTCGGGGCAGCTCGGGCCGGTCTGGTGTTCGTGACCGCCTTTCTCACCCGGCGGGCCATGACGAAGTACCTCGCAGACATCGCCTGGGAGACGGAGGTGTGGATCGCCGAGGCGCCATCGCACGTCATCCATTTCAATGGCGAGCGGTTCCTGGGACCGTATGCGTGACGCCAGCGCAAATGAGTGGGCGGACGGGGCGACACCGGGATATGCCAGGTCGCAAACAGACGCGACCTGTCCTGCCTGCGCGCCGAACGCTGGTCCGACACTGCGGGGCGCGCGTATAATGCCGGCGCTATGACATTCCAAACCACGCCGGACAAAGCGTTGCCCACGAGAGTTCTGGTCGTTCCCGCGCTCGCGGCAGCAGTGCTGCTGCTCGTCGGCGGCTGTCCGACGCCGCAGACGGACAGCATCAGCGGCGGTTCCGCTGTGCACGCCGTCCTCGCCTACTCCGTGTCCAGCGGCAACGCCCCGTTGTCGGTCGTGCTGTCGGCGGCGGACTCGACGTCGAGCAACGCCGGGGACCTGACGTACGCGTGGGACCTGGCGGACGGCACGGCGTCGGAGGATGCCCAGGTTCTGCACACCTATGCGCACGCCGGACTCTACACCGTCAAGTTGCAGGTCACGGACGCGACCGGCGCGGTCGGCATGGCGGTGTTGGACGTGCAGGTCCGCGGCAGCGGGGCCATCGCGATCATCGGCGCTGACACGAACAGCGGCCCCCAACCGCTGACGGTCCAGTTCGACGGCACGCAGAGCGTCGCGACCGACGACACGATCCGCGACTACTTCTGGGATTTCGGCGACGGAGCCAAGTCGCAACTGGCCAAGCCGCTGCACACGTTCATGCTCGAAGGCACGTACACGGTCCAGCTCCGCGTTGTGACCGCCGGCGGCGTGGAAGCCAAGACGACGACCCAGATCACGGTCGGCGTGCGGAACGCGTCGCTCCAGTTCGACGGCACGAGCTACGCTACGCTGCTGCTGGACGGCACGCAGAACCTGAAGAGCTGGACGTTCGAGGCGTGGATCAAGGCGCAGGCCGACGGCGGGACGCTGGCCGCGCTCGGCAGCGCGTTTTCCGTCGAAGTGGCCCCGAGCAGCAATCTCATCCGGACCCGTGTGGCCGGCACGCAGACGGACTTCACCGCCGCAGCGCTGGCGAACACCTGGCGCCACATCGCTGTGACGTTTTCCGCCAGCTCGGCGACCGACCCCAATCAGCCGACCAGCGGGGTTGGGCTGTGCACGGTGTACCTCGACGGCGCGCCGCTGGGCAGCCAGAGCGGCATCGGGACCATCACGGCCGATCGCATCACGCTGGGCAACGGGCTGCGGGGCAAAGTCAGCGAGGTGCGCCTGTGGTCCGTCGCCCGCACGCAGACGCAGATTGCCGCGCTCAAGGGCGTCCGCGTGATCATGTTCCAGACGGGGCTGGTGGGCGCGTGGCCGCTCGACGAGGGTGCGGGCCAGACCGTTTACAACGTCGTGAGTCCCCCCAACGGCATGCTGGGCGCCAGCAGCGGCGCCGACGTCGCCGACCCGGCCTGGAGCACCGACGGTCCGCCGCTGTAGGTCAGCGTAGGCCCAAGCGCAGGCGGTCGCACAGCGGATCTGACGCGTTACGGCTCGGCGGGAGCCTCGCCCTCCCCGGGGGCCGCTACGGCTGATTGTCGTCGTCCTCCTCATCTTCCGTCTGTGACGCCGTGACCGAGGTCGTCTCCAGAATTCGGTTCAGCCGCTTGCGCACGAACGGCAAGAGCATCACGTGCGGGATGCGGCGGAGCTCCTGGGTGCCGGTCGCGTTGTACACGACGAGCGTGCCGGCGAGGCCGATCAGTAGCTCGAACATGTCCGGGTAGCTGCTGCGGATCGTCTTCGCCCCGCGGCCGAGCGAGTCGTCCAGCCGTCCGAACGCGAAGTGCTCGAACTCATTGTGCGTGATCCGCCAGCGGTCATTGAAGCGGCCCCACCCGATCATGATCAGGTACGGCACCAGCAGCAGAATGCTCAGCGCCAGACCGAAGCTGCGGTCGTATTGCACGTTCAGCCCGACGAACCAGCGGTACACGTCGCCGAAGAGGGTGAAGTGCTTCACGTCGTGCAGCCACATGCCGAGGATGTAGATGGCCGCGACGAGAATGAACCAGAACGCGGCCTGGTTGCGATCCACGTCGACGCCGAGGGTCAGGAACACAAGCACGGCGACCCAGAGATAGAGCCAGCCGAGGACGTGCAGGCGGTGGGAGCCGGGCGCGGCGGATGACGCTGCCGCGGGCGCCGTCGACGGAGTGGCGGCGGCGGGGGCAGCGTGCAACGCGGCGGCCGGGGCGGGCGCTGCGGGCTGGGGTTGGGCGGGTTTGCCAAGCGGCCAGAAGACGAAGCCCGCGAGGATCAGCGGCCAGACGAAAAGCAGCTTGGGATAGCTGACGAAGGCGACCTCGTGGACATGGTGGCCCGGGGGTGGCGTTTCATTCTTCGCTGGCGCGGGGGCCGTCACGGACGGCAGCGGTGTGGGCGTCGGCTTCGGTTCTTGCGGGGTAGTGGCCATGACGGACTCCTTGTACTACGAACGTCGCGGATCTTCGCGCGCCACGCAGGTTATTCGGCAGCCTACGGCCGACACGGGGTCGGCCTACATTTTGCGGCGTCATGACGCCGGCGGCGACCGCGGCGGCGCCGTTTGCGGCCGCATTCTGACAAACAGAGCAACGACCGAGACGGTCGAAGACAGCGCGAGGATCGTCAGCAGCCATTCGAACGGGGCGGTCTGGCTGCGGCCACGAAGGTAGGCCGACCGGTTGGCGGCCAGGGTCTCCTCGAGCGTGACCTGCACCGGCGCGCGGTTCTCGGCCCGGGCCTGGTTGTAGCGCTGAGTGACAATGCCCTTGATGTCGGTCCACGTGCCGGGCTTGGTGTCCAGCCACAGCGGCCAGGTCATCTGAAGCATCGCCACGACGGTGAGAGCCAGCAACGCCGGGGCGGCGCGCCAGGTCAGTGCCGCCAGGACGCCGAGGAACGGCAGCACCAGGACGATATAACGCTCGTGCACCTCCGTCGGCAACATGACGAACAGGAGCACGCTGACGGTGGCCCACAGAATCAGCCCCCGGCGGTCACGCCGCCAACGCCATAGGGCAAAGACGAACCCGCTCAGCAGCCCGAGCAGCAGGAAGATCTTGCCCCACAAGCTCTTGGTCAGACCCAGCCACGTCGCCTTGGCGTCCAGAGAGTCCGAGATGAGCAGGTCCAGGTACCAGATGTCGAACGCCTTCAACGTAGTGAAGTTCGTGTAGGTCGAAAACAGGTTCTGGTAGTAGCTCAGGTCGAACCACGCCCAGCCGCTATGCAGCATGAACGGCAACGCCGTGACGAGCAGGGTCGCGCCGGCGACGAGGCCACCGAGCAGCGGCTGCCAGAAGGGCCGCGTCGCAAAGAGCGCGTAGCCCCAGAGCGGGACGAAGAGAATGGCCTGCGGTTTGAGGGAGAACGCGAGGCCCCAGAGGACGCCGGCCAGCAGCCAGCGCTGGCGCAGCACGAAGTAGAGCATCCAGACCGCCGGGGCCAGCAGGACGGCGTCCATCTGGGTCCAGACGACCGAGTCCCACCAGAACGGCGGCAGAAAGAGTGCCAGCAGATACGTCAGCCGCACGGCCCACCGGCCCCGGAACAGTGCCACGATGGCCGCACAGCCGGCGGCCAGCAGAATGTCTCCCGCTATGCTCCAAGACGAGAAGACCAGCAGCGACGTAGCCGTGTTGATCAGGCGATCCGGGCTGACCGCACGAAAGACGAGGCCGGACAGCGAGACCAGGTAGGCCGCGAGAGGCGGGTAGTTGCAGATGCGGTCGAACTGGCGCTGGCCGATGACCCACTGTTGCCCGTTCCAGCCCCGCCAGTTGTGCCGGGCGGGCGCTTCGCTGTACAAGGTCAGCACGCCGCGGTCGGTGGCCTGGATGCCCCACCGCGCGAAGTCGTCGTGGTCGCCGGGGTAGAGGGCGCCGCCCCGCAGGAGGATGAGGCTGACGCGCCACGCGACGGCGAACGCGGCGGCGATGACCCAGAACCACGGGCCGTGGCCGGAGCGCGGCGGCGTGGACGGACCCGTGCCGTGCAACCGGGCCGCCGGCACTGCGGGCGGCCGTTTGTTCGCGAAGCGTTTCACGCCGTGCAGTCTACGTTCCATTTGGCGCAAGGGCCAGATCGGGGCGCCGGGGCAGGGAAATGTAGCGCGGGAGCAGGTTCCTAAATGGCCCCGCGCCGCACGAAGTACTCGGCGCTATAAGGGAAGACGTCGGCGAGGTAGAGGAAGTGCCACGTCACGGCACCGGCCAGAAGCACGAGGTCGAGCACGACGATCCAGCGCAGCCAGCGGCCGTGCCGCGTCGCGCTGAGCCACTCGAAGCCGGCGACGAACAGGACGATCGCCGCGATCAGCGCGTGCAATCCATAGGTGGCCTTCATGGAGGGCCGGTATGGAAAGCGGATCGTCTGCGCGAGCGGCGTAAGCACGCCGAGCAGGAAGCACGCCATGAGGGCGGCGCTGCCGACGACCGGGCCGGTGCGGCGCCACACGGTGAAAAGTCCGACGATCGTCAGGGCCGTCGGCAGCACGGCCAGCGTGTAGATGAAACGGCCCTGCCAGAGCGTCACCGGGGGCACCACGGACGGGTCCCAGCTAAACATGCGTTGCTCGTACTCACGAGGAGTGCGCGGCTGGGTGGCGCGCACGCGGCCGAGGGATTCGAGCCAGGGCGCGTAGGTGTAGACCGTGCAGGGCATGGCGTAGTCGAACCACAGCTCGCCGTACATGACCGTCCAGAACGAATTCACGGTGCTGATATGAATCCAGGGCCGGGCGAGCAGGGATCCCAGGTGGAAGGAGACCCAGGAGATGGCCCTGACGTCGCCGGGCAGCCCCTCATCCAACACATGCTTGCCGATCGGGACGTTGCTGGCCATCGGGTTGCCGGTCAGACGATACAGCCGCACGTAGGGCCAGGCGCCGAGGGCCAGCGCGACGCCCAGGGACACGAGCGCGCCGCGCACGAGGGCCCCGCGTGCCCGTGCGGTGCGGGCAAACAGTGACATTGGGATCACGGTGGCGAGCACGGGCAGCACGCAGATGCCGTACTGCTTGGTCCACATCGCCAGGGCGGCACCGCAGCCCGCCAGAACCCACCAGCCGTAGCTCGACCAGCCCCGTGCCGGCGCCGCGGCGGCCGGGGCGAAGGCGGTGGTTGACGCTTCGCTCGGGAGGCGAGCGCCCTTGGGGGTCGCGTGCGGGCGGCGGCTATCGCCGGCAGCCGGCGCAGAGCGACTCGGAACCGCCGGCGCGCTGTCGCCGCCGGTTGCCCGGTGCACCGCCCGCAGGAGGGCGTAGACGCACAACGACGCCCACAGGTACGTCATCGCGTCGTTGGTCGCCATGCCGCTCATGTAGATGTGCCGCGGCAGGAAAGCGGCGAGCAGCAGCCCGGCGGATTGTGCCAGGACGGCGTGCGGAAACAGCAAACGCAACAGCAGCCAGACCAGCACGAGGGTCCCGACGCCAGACGCCGTTGAGAGGAACTGCACGGCCTTGCGCCCCGCGAGGTGCCGGGCATCGTGGCAGACGACGCCTTGTGGCAAATACTTCTCTTGCGGAGTCGGCTCCTGGAGGTGGACCGTGCTGTAGCCCGACACGATGTAGTACGTCAGGGCGCCCAGCGCGTGGTACAGCGGCGGCTGGTAGGTTTCCCAACCGTCCTGCGGCAGCGGCCAGCGCCGCTCGTCGAGCATGATGCGCGAGACGTGGAAGTGGTCGTCATAGAGGTTGCGCACGTCGTTGCCGGCGGTGTAGGCGATGCGCAGGAGGCTGCCGATCAGCACGATCGCCGGTGGCAGCCAACGGAGCGCGGACGAAGGGCGCGGGACCGCTGGGGGGGTCTGCGCGGCAGGCGCCGGCGAGCCGCCACGGACGAAGGAGGCTCCGTGCTCCTTTGTTTTTCGCATACAAGCACCGAGGTGGAATGTAGGCGCGCCCCGAGCGGCTGTCAAAACGCGGCGCCGGCCAACGCGGGCCGGGACGCCCCCCCACCACCCTGGCAACGCGCGGTTACCGGTGAGGCAGTACACCGGTACGAGGTCGGCGCGCGACGACGTAGAACTCGCCGCTGTTGAACGGGATGCCGAGCCGCAGGAGGGGACCCGGCAGGAGGCGGCCGAGGACACGCAGGGCCGCGCTGCCCGCGACGTGCGGATGGATGGTTGCGTGCCGCACGAGCATGTCGAGGTTGATGCGCTTCCACGCGAACCCCATCCGCTCGACCTGGAAGCCGGCCATCTCGAGGCAGCCGCGCAGGCCGCGCCGGCTGAACAACAGGACGTGCTCGACGAACAGGTGCGGCCAGCGTGCCTTGAGGAGCCGCGCGCCGAGGCTGCCGCCGTCCGGCGTAACGATCAGCACGAGCCCGCCGGGCCGCAGGAGCCGGTGGATCGTCGCCAGGGCTCCCTGCGGCGGGTCGATGTGTTCGAGCACCTGGTAGATCTGCGCGATGCGTGCCCAATCGGGCTCGCCAGCCTGGTAAAGACTGCCGCAGGCACCGCAGCGTACGAACGGTACGCCCGCATGGGTGCAGAACTCGCGTGGCTCACAGGTCTGGCAGACGGGGCACCTGCGCGTCGTCACGTGTGGATACACCTCCCCAGCGAGCACGCTAGTCCGCTGCTCGGCAGGTGTCAAAGCGGCCGCGTTGCTTGCCGGGTGCGCGGCGCGTGTCTATGATGCGTTGTTTGAAGGGAAAGCGTACGGGCGTGCGACGGGCGAAGTTCCAGTTCTGCGCCAGCGCGATCGAAAGACGCGTCCGACTTTCCGCCGAACCAGGCCCGTTGTTGAAGCCATGATGGATCATGTTGCTGCCTGCCGACAACGCCGGTGCCGCACGTCCGGGATGCCCGGCAGCGCAGCGCAGCCGGTCCGGGCGCGGCATGGCGGCGATGCGTTGGATCGATCACTGGGTGGGCCTGCCTCTGTGCTTTCTGCTGGGGCTGTGCGTCGCGCTGGTGCGGCGGTTGGGAATTCACCGCTCGCGCCGCATCGGGGGACAGCGCACGCTGGCCGTCTTCAAGTTTTTCGGCCTGGGTAGCATCATCGAGATCAGTCCCCTGTTGCGCGCCATCCGCGCCCGCTATCCGCGCGCGCGGCTGGCATTCGTCACGTTCGCGGAGAACGAACATCTGGTGCGGATGCTGGGCCTGTGCACCGATGTGCGCGTCATCCGGACGCAGCGGCCGCTGGACTTTGCGCTCGACGTGCTGCGCCAGATCGCCTGGCTGCAGCGCGAGCGGGTCGAGGCGGTGATCGACCTGGAGTTCTTCAGCAAGTTCTCGACGCTGCTTTCGTTCTTCAGCGGCGCGCGCGTTCGAGTCGGGTTTCACCTCAACGACTTTTGGCGCTACAGCCTCATTACGCACGCGATCTACTTCAACTATTACCAGCACATCACCGACGTCTACCGCGAGGCGGCGCGGCGGCTGGATGTGATGATCGACGACATGACGCTGAGCCGCCTGGACGCCGGCCCGGCGCCACGCCGGGCCGCCCGCGAGATTTTGACCCGCCACGGTTGGTCGCCGGGCGCCCCGCTGGTCGGCGTGAACGTCAACGCCGGGGACATGTCGCTCGAGCGGCGCTGGCCGCTGGAGCGATTCGCCGTCGTCGTTCAGGCGCTGCTGGAGCGCCATGCGGACCTGTTCGTCGTGTTAGTCGGCGCCCCGTCGGAGCGTGCTTACGTGCTGGCGCTGTCTGAACGACTGCCGCAGGAGTTGCAGGCCCGCGTGGCCATCGCGGCGGGACAGTGGACGCTCGACGAGTTCATCGCCGCCCTCGCTGACTGCGACCTGTTCATCACGAACGACTCCGGCCCGATGCATCTGGCCGCCGCGCAGGGCGTGCCGCTGCTCTCGCTGTGGGGCCCCGGCCGGCCGGGTTTCTACGCTCCGCGCAGCGCGGACCACCACGCGATCTACAATGACTTCCCTTGCAGCCCGTGTCTGTATATGTTCACGACTTTCGAGGGCATGTGGTGCAACCACGAGGGCTGGTGCATGTTGACCATCACACCGGACGCCGTTCTTGCGGCGGCAGAGCCGTTGTTGGGCGCCGCCCGGCAGCGCCGCGCGGCATGCCCGAGCACGTCGGCGCCGGATTTCGTCGCGGAGCCCTAATCTCTTGAAGACACGCCACCACAAGGAAACCGCGCCCCACGCCCCCGGCCCAACGGTGGCGTCGGGCGAATTGCAGCACCGCGGGTCGCCGGTGATCGACGCGCGCTGGCACGCTGCGGCGGGTGTCGTGGCCGGCATCCTGCTGGTGTACGTGGGCTTCATGAGCGCGGCCGACGTGCGGTGGTGCGCCGACTCGTTCAGCGACATGAACGACCTGCTGGCCGGAGAGAACTACGCCCGGCTGGGCTTTTTTAAGCTGCACCTTCTGCCCGTGCACTACTTCACGCCCAGCGCGGACAACCCGACGTACTACCTGCACTATCCGCCACTGGACGCAATCATCAACGGCGTATTCCAGGCGATGGGCATCCACAGCCTGTTCGTCATGCGTCTGTTCTGCGGCGCCCTCGTCGTCGCCGGCCTATTCTGCACGTACCGGGCGTTTGCGCCGCTGGTCGGACCGCTCGCCGCCTTGTGCGGATTGGCGTGGGCGGGCGGCACGGGCTTTTTCAGCGCGTACGGCGTCAGCCTGCACCTCAGCTACGACACCTTCTCTCTCGGCCTGTTCCTGCTGTTCTTCATGCGGGCGGTGCACAGCGAGGGGCCCACACGCGGCGCACGGCTCGGCGCCTGGCTGCCCTTGCTGGTCGGTGCGCTGGTCAGCTTCGAGTTCATTCTCTATGCCCAGATCTTTGCCTGGGTTTACGTGCTGGCCACCGGCCAGTTGCGTCGCCGCTGGCGACTGCTGCTGCTGCTGGCAACCGCCCCGCTGCTGGCAGTTGGGCTGAAGTTCCTCCAGAACTGCTGGGGCGTGGGCCTGACGGCCACCCTGACGGACGGCCTGGGCTATGGCGAGTACGAGGAACGCGGCCGCTGGTTCTGGCTCACGCTACTTCCGGAGCGTCTGCTGGAGCGCAGCCAACGCGCCTTCTTCTGGTCGTGGCCGGCCCTGTTGCTGCTGGCCGCGCTGGTCATGGGCCTGCTCGATCGCCTCCGCGACACGGACGAGTCGCGTCGCCGGGCCCGGGCGTTGCTGGCTGGCCTGCTGCTCGCCCCGCTGGGCTGGTATCTGTTCATGCCGCGCCATGCCTGGATTCACTTGCACGTGACCGGCCAGTTTCTCCTGCTGTTCGCCGCGGTACTGGGCTGTACCGTCGCCCTGGTCCTGCGCTGGGCCTTCGGCTCCGGGCAGCCCCTCGTCGCGCGCGTCCTCGGCGTCGCGGCGCTGCTCGCCCTCATCGGCGGCGAGGTCCAGTCCATCGGCTGGCGATTGAGCGACCGAAAGCCCGGCCTGAGCGACATCCTCGAAGCGCTCGGCCCGAACGCGCTGCCGCCACACACCGCGGCGCTGCACAACGCTTACACGGCCGATTTTGGGTACTTCCTGCAACGACCCGCGTGGCACGCGCCGCTGCCGAACCGGCCGTTTCCGGCCTGCGTGACGGATTTGCAGCGCCGCCTGCCGGCCGACTGGCCCCTGCAGTATTACGTCTTTCTGCCCGGGACGAACGACCCTGACACGCTCCGCGTCCTCGCCGAGAACTGCGTCGGACGCCGGCTCCGCGCGCCGCAAGTGCTGCTGTTCGACATCAGTCCCCTGCAACGGCCGGAGAATGAGCGCCCCCCGCTGCCCCCCGACGTCCACGCCCGCCAACTCCGCGGCGAGTACCCGGAGTGGCAGGTCCCGGGGTTTGAAGAGCGTCTGGCTCAGATCACGGCCCGCTACGGCACAGCGCGGTAGCGCGTAGCGCAGGTCGGCGGACCGTGCCGCGCTGCACCGGCCCGCCGTGCTGCACCCGCAGCCTCAGGATGTAACGGCGCGCCAGGCGGCAGCGCGCTTGACGACCACGTCAGACGGGTACTATGGTCGGCCCGCGCGCTGCAGCCGGAGAGACGCAATGCCCGCAGAGCGGCCGGTGCCCGTGTTTCGCACGGGCGTTCTATCGATCCTGATGCCGGTCTACAACGAGCGGGGCTATCTGCGCCGCTGCGTCGAGCGGGTGCTGGCGGTGGAGCTGCCGGGGGGCCTGCAAAAGGAGCTCGTCATCGTCGACGATTGCTCCACCGACGGCACCGACCGCGTCGTACACGAGCTGGCGGAGCAGCACCCCGACGTCATTCGCGCGCTTCGTCAGCCGGTCAACCAGGGCAAGGGGGCCGCCGTCCGTCGCGCGGTCGCGGAGATGACCGGTCAGTACGCCGTCGTTCAGGATGCGGACCTGGAATACGACCCGAGCGACTACGTCCCGTTGCTTCAGCCGCTGCTGGACGGCTCGGCCGACGTGGTGTATGGGTCGCGCTTCACGCCGCGCACGATGCGGCGGGTGCTCTCGTATCATCATTCGATCGGCAACAAGCTCCTGACGCACCTGTCGAACCTCACGACCGGACTGAACCTGACGGACATGGAGACGTGCTACAAGGCGTTCCGCGCGGACGTGCTGAAGACGATTCCGATCCGGTCGAATCGCTTTGGCATCGAGCCGGAGATCACGGCCAAGGTCGCCAAGCGCGGCTGCGCGGTCTACGAGGTGCCGATCAACTACCGCGGCCGGAGCTACGCGGAAGGCAAGAAGATCGGGTGGAAGGACGGGCTGGCGGCGATCTACACCATCCTGAAGTACTGGATTCTGGACGACTGTTTCGACGAATGCTACGGCCGGGCGATTCTACAGAGCCTCTCGCACGCCCGGCGTTTCAACGACTGGATGGTCCGGGTCATCCAACCGCATCTGGGCACGCGCATCCTCGAGGTGGGAGCCGGGCTCGGGAACATCAGCCGCCACCTTCCCAAGAAGGCGAAGCTGGTCGTCACGGACGTCGATCCGACCTACCTCGCCCTGCTGCACGAAGCGTTTCGGGACAACGAGGTGGTCGACGTCGCCAGGCTCGACCTGAACTGCCAGGCGGACTTCGACGCCCTCGGCCACGAGATCTGCGACACGGTCGTATGCCTGAATGTCCTGGAACACATCGAGCACGACGTCGACGCGCTGCGGCGCATCGGACGGCTACTGGTGCCGGGCGGGCGCGTGGTCCTGCTCGTGCCCCAGTACCCGTGGCTCTACGGCTCGTACGACCGCCATGTCGAGCACTACCGCCGCTACACCCGGCGTACGCTCGGCGATGCGCTGACGAGCGCCGGATTCTCCGGCACCTCGTTCCTGGACTTCAACTTCCTGTCGATTCCCGGCTGGTGGATCAACTCCTGCTGGCTGCAAGCGACCGAAATGCGGCGTTGGCAGCTCAAGGTTTACGATATGATGGTGCCGCTGATGCGGCCGCTGGAGCGCTGGCTGCCGCTGCCGGGGCTGTCGCTGATCGCGGTCGCCGAGCGGCCGCGCTGAGCGAGCCGTACGGCGGGGCGCGCAGCGGGGGCGCGAAGGGCGGCCAGAACCGGCTTTTTCGGCGACAAGCGCGCTTCGGACAAGCGCGCTTCCGACAAGCGCGGTTCGGGTCCGGAATCGGAATGTGTTTTGGTGTCCCCTGTCCACATGGTGGGTCGCGTTGTGCAGGCGACGACGACGTGTCACCAGGCAATGGCCAATCGTCGGCCAGCGGGGCCGAACGAATCGCGTCGCGGACAGCGCGGTCAACATGGGGATGGCAAGACGCAGAGTGGGCGCGGAATGCCGGATTTGGCCGGCGTGAGCGACGCCGGCGCCGTTGTGGGGGACAACGGGGGTCGTCAGGCGAGCGCGGCAAGTCACCCATCCGGGTCAATCGCGGCTTGCTAGGCCGAACGAGACCGCGTCGCGGACAACGACTATTCACTTGTAAAAGACGGGACGCTCGCGAG
>Ga0182017_10001138_pt1 | contig 20851 bp, 16 predicted proteins | sample 712E3DmetaG_FD_120492 | JGI IMG/M metagenome (GOLD analysis project Ga0182017, IMG submission 120492) | Permafrost microbial communities from Stordalen Mire, Sweden - 712E3D metaG | ecosystem: Environmental > Terrestrial > Soil > Wetlands > Permafrost | place: Sweden: Stordalen | collected... | reverse complement strand
TGCGATTGTCGAGACGATCGACGACATCGCCGAGCAGACCAACCTGCTGGCTCTCAACGCGGCGATCGAAGCCGCCCGGGCCGGCGAGCAGGGCAAGGGCTTCGCCGTTGTCGCCGACGAGGTACGCAAGCTGGCCGAGCGCTCGTCGCGGGCGACTAAGGAGATAGCGGCGCTGATCGGGGACGTACAGTCCGGCACCGAGGCGGCGGTGAAAGCCATGCTGGCCGGAGCGAACGAGGTGGAGACTGGCGCCGAGCTGGCGGAGCAGGCGGCCGGGGCTTTGCAGGAGATCAGGGACGCGGCGACCGCGCGCAACGTCGTCCTCGAGGACATGCTCGCGGCGGTGGTGGAGATCCGGACGCTGAGCGGGGAGGTCGTTCGGGCTACGGACAGCATCTCCGACATCGCAACCGAGACGAACGACGCCGCGGCTCAGATGGCATCGGCCGCCGACGTAGTCGGCCAATCCGTCGAATCGATCGCCGCCATCAGCGAGGAGAACTCCGCCTCGGCCGAGGAGGTGTCCGCGGCCACAGAGGAGATGTCCGCGCAGGCTCAGGAGGTGGTAGCTTCAGCAGCCACGCTGGCCGAGATGGCTCAGGCCCTCGACGAGCTGGTTGCCCGGTTCAGGCTCGAGGCGGGCGACACAATCGTGGCGGGCAACGTCATCCCACGCCGCCGCGCCAGCGACTGGCAGGTTCCGGCATCGAGGCAGGCCGACTCGGCCTGACCATCGGTTCATGGCAGGGCCGCTTTCCCCCCAAGCGGCCCTGCCGCCACCCCCGGCCGCAGTTCATCGGCCAGGCGGCGCGTGCCCCACGATGCCGGCAGGACGGTGATGCAGCCTGCCGCGACGAGGCCGGCGGCGAGCGCAGCGGAGAGGTGGCCCGTCGAGAGTCCGAGTGAAGCGGCCGCCGCCGGGAGCCCGAGCTGAGCCGACGCGGCGAGTCCGAAGGCCGCCCGCGGCCTGGGCGCCGCGACAAGCGCCGCTCCCACGTGGATGACGATCGCGGCCGCCCCCATCGCAACAGCGAGGCTGATGGCCTGCGGATCCCCGGCGAGAGCCCTGAAATCCAGTTGGGCGCCGAGCAGGACGAAGAAGGCCGGCACGAAGAAGCCTTCGGCGATGCCGGAGAGCTGCAGATCCAGACGTTCGGGCGTACGAAGCCGAGACAGAACCAGGCCGGCGCCAAAGCCGGCCAGCAGCGTCGAGCCACCCGTCTGCGTGGCCACCAGCGACAGCACGATCAGGATGAGCAGCGTGAGCCGCACCTGAAGAGCCCAGCCCCGCGACTGCGACCGATCGCGCAGCGTCAGCGCCGGCGATGCCCGTTCTACCCGCCGGCCGACGATTAGAACCGCGGCCGTCAAGGCGATGATCGCCGCGTCGCCGGCAAGGGCGACGGGTATCTTCTCGGTGCCGATGAGGGTCAGCGGCATGACCAGGACGGTCACCGCGTCGGCGAGCGGGATCCATGCCAGCAGCAGGTTGACCGGTGGCCCGAGCAAGCCGCGCTCTTCCAGGATCGGAAACGCGACGGCGGCGGAGCTGCCCGCCAGCAGGACCGGGAAGAGGGCTGGTGGCGCCGACGGCGCCAGGAGCATCGCGACTCCCAGTCCAAGCGGCAGCGCGATTGCCAGCACGACCACGAAGGCGATGGCCGCCGAGCGAAGACCGGAGCCCATCCCGCTCTCGATCCGCACGTGCGATCCGGCCACGAGCATGAGCATCGCGAAGCCAAGCGCATACAGGAATCCATTGGTCGGAGTGGTGGGGTCGATGAGACCGGTGCCGGTGCGGCCGAGCAGGGCACCGGCCGCCAGCTCCCCGACCACGGCCGGGACCAGCGGTCGCGGACCGGCCGCTATGAGCGGTCCGACGAGCCCCGCCAGAACGATTACCAGGAGTGACTCGAACACGGCAACTCGATGCTATGAGAATCGCTGTCGAAAGAGTCGGGTTTGAACCGGGTCGCCGTCAAGCCCGCGGGGCGAACCGGCTCGAAGTCATTTCGGCGGATCGAACGCCACGCGCTATCCTGACCGGCATGCCATCCCACGACTCGTCCGACACTTCCCCCCTCATCGTCCTTGTCGTGGCCGACCCGGCGCGGGCGGCGAACCCGGACCTGACAACCCGCAAGAACGAACTGTACGCGGACGGGATCAGGCGCCACGGCGGGAACGCGGTCTTCGCTTCCGAGGCCACGCCCGCCGCCGAGCGCGACCGCCTCATCGCGGAGATGGACGGGCTCGTCCTGACAGGCGGCGCGGACATTGACCCCGGGCAGTACAAGGAAGCAGTGGTCGGCGCCGTCGAGATGGACCCCGCCCGCGACGCTCTCGAGCGGCTCGCCTGGGACGGGGCGGCCCGGCGTTCCGTGCCCGTCTTCGGCATCTGCCGCGGTCTGCAGGCGATCAACGTGTTCTCCGGCGGCAGCCTGCTCCAGGATGTGCCGGACCACGCCGGCACTCCTTACGGCCAGGGCCCCGCCCATACCCACGACATGGAGATCGACCCGAACAGCCGCCTTGCGCGCGCGCTGGCCGCGGGCGCTCCCGAGGGGCTGGCCGCCACCGACGAAGACGACGACACGGTCGAGCTGGTGGTCAACACGTACCACCATCAGGCCGTCAGCCAGGCCACTCTGGCCCCGAGCCTGCGCGCCGTGGGCTGGGCGGCCAGTGGTTCCGGCCGCCTGGTGGAGGCGCTCGAGAGTCGCGACGGCCGCTGGATCGTCGCCGTCCAGTGCCACCCCGAACGCACCGAATCCACGCCCGATGAGTTCGAGGGCGTCTGGGAGGCCTTCGTCCGAGCCGCCATCGAGTTCGAGGCGGTGCCCGGGGCCTGAGGCCGGGTTGCGCCGCGGCCGCGCGGGCCGCACAGCGCCCCGCCACACGCCCCATGGCACTCCCGCCACTCGCGCGGGCTCCGCGGACGGTATCGTTTGAGCGTTACGGGGGCGTTCCAGCGTCGACCGCGGGCGAATCGGCCGCCCCCGGGAGACAGGCGCAGGAGGACTTCGGTGTTCGTACCCCTCTCGGTGCTCGAGTTCCGCGACCGGGCTGAGACGTATTTCGGCGAGAAGGTCGGGGTCATCGACGGCGACAAGCGCTTCACCTATCGCCAGTTCGGTGAACGGACCCACCGCCTCGCCAACGCTCTCAAGGAGCTCGGCATCGGGCCGGGCGATCGAGTCAGCTTCATCACCTACAACACCCACCAGCTGCTCGAGGCCTATTACGGCGTCCTCGAAGCGGGCGCGGTGCTCAACCCGATCAACATCCGCCTGACGCCCAAGGAGATCGCCTACATCGTCGGCCATGCCGGCTCGAAGGTCGTCTTCTTCCACAAGGACTTCAAGCCGCTCGTGGAAGCGATGATCCCGGAGCTGCCCGCGAAGCCGCGGTTCGTGATCATGGAAGGCGCCCCCGACGGCGTGACCGACATCGAGTACGAAGCGCTGCTGTCCGGCGGATCGCGCGACCCCCTCACGCCCGAGATCGACGAGAACTCCGTCGCCGAGCTTTTCTACACCAGCGGCACGACCGGCTTCCCCAAGGGCGTCGCGATGACCCATCGCGAGCTGTACCTCCACAGCCTCTACGCCGAGATCGGTCTGCAGTTCACGCAGGACGACGTCGCCCTGCACGTGGTCCCGCTCTTCCACGTCAACGGTTGGGGCACGCCGCACTTCCTGACCATGATCGGCGGCCAGCACGTGATGCTCCGCAAGTTCGAGCCGCTGGCGCTGATCCAGGCCATCGAGCGCCACAGGGTGACGCGCGTCCTGGCCGTGCCGGCCATCTTCAACGCCGTCCTCCACCACGCCGAGCGGACCAAGCACGACCTCTCGAGCCTCAAGCAGATCATCGTCGGCGGCGCGCCGTCGTCGCCCACCCTGATCGCGGGCCTCGAGGAGGCGTTCGGGTGCCAGGCCATCGTCGGCTACGGGCTCTCGGAGACCTCGCCCATCTTGACCCTCGCCACGCCCCGTACCTTCCTGACCGAGTCCGAGCGGCCCGAGAAGCGCCAGCTCCGCCAGTCCTGGACCGGCTGGCCGCTGGTCGGGATCGGGATGCGTGTCGTCCACAGCGACGGCCGCGACGTCCGACCCGACGGCGAGCAGATCGGCGAGATCGTCGTCCGATCGAACACGGTCATGGAGGGCTACTTCAAGGACCCCGAGGCGACGGCGGCAACCGTCGTGGACGGCTGGCTGCACACCGGCGACATGGCCGTCATCGACGAAGAGGGCTACGTCCTGATCAAGGACCGCTCCAAGGACATCATCATCCGCGGCGGCGAGAACATCTCTTCGGTCGAGGTCGAAAACGCCATCGCCTCGCATCCGGCGGTCCTGGAATGCGCCGTGGTCTCCGCGCCGGACCGCGCCCTGGGCGAGGCCCCGGTCGCGATCGTCGTCCTCAGGGAAGGCGCCTCGGCCACGTCCAAGGAGCTGCGCGACCACTGCAAGCAGCGCCTCGCCCGCTTCAAGGTGCCGCGCGACATCCACTTCCGCGACTCGCTGCCAAAGGGCGGCACCGGCAAGGTCCTCAAGGCCGAGCTGCGCGAGCCCTTCTGGAAGGGCCACGACTCCCGGGTCCAGTAGAGGTCGTCGCCTGCTCCCGTCACATCATCGGGACGTCGCGCGGCGGTTTTCGGGGCCTTTCGGCCGGAGGCAGCTCGTACAGGTACCAGAGTTCGACGGCCGCGCCCTTGTCGACGACCTGGTAGACGATCACGTAGCCATCGACCGTCAGATCAGCGATCTTGCCGCTGTACGGGGAATCGGCCGGTGCCAGTTTGCGCCCCGCGCCATCCCACGCCGGATCCTCTTCGATCGCGTAGATCGCGAAATCGACCTCGATCCGCTTGCCCTCGTCAAGCGCCTCAAAGGTCCGTCGGAACTCGCGGCTCCAAACCGCCTCAGCAGCCACCCCCCGTCCGGCAGACTAGCGCGGATGTCGGTGCTTCAGGGTGTGATGAACTGGCTCGACGCGGCCGTTCTCGAAATCGGCGCGGGCGCGCTCCATTCCATCCTGGAAGCCGGGGCTAGCTTCGAGCAGGCGCCAGACGTTGGTAGATTCGGAACTGTTGGCCGGGGCATTCTGCGAGATTCGAGCAGGTGCCGCAGCGGCCTTGGGCGCTCGCATCCTGGTTGTCCTTCTCATCTCGCTACGCTGACCTGGCGGCAACCTGAAGAGCTACCATCGACTCCACCGAGTCCCGCAGTGAGACGTCGGTAGTGTGCCATAGCGAGATTAACTCCACCTCATCCAAACGGTATGAACGGCAATAGGACTTGTCCTGCCTCTCGCAACGCGAAACGGATCCGAAGACTGCCCGCCGTCGGCTAACCTGATATCGGACCGCGGGTCGCGTGCATCCGCGCCATGAAATCGGAGGAGAGACTGTCGTGCTGTTCGATCTGCCTCTCTCCGAGCTACGGGTCTACAAGCCCGATCGCGAGGAGCCGGCCGACTTCGACGCCTTCTGGGCCGACACGCTGGCCGACGCCCGCTCGCACCCTCTGGCGGCTACCTTCGAACCGGTCGAAACGGGGCTGGCGACGGTCGACTGCTGGGACCTCACCTTTGCCGGCTTCGGTGGGCAGCCGATCAAGGGCTGGTTCCTGGCGCCGCGGGACGTTGCCGCCTCGCCGTTCGTCCGCGACGGCCGCCTGTCGTGCGTGGTCGAGTACATCGGCTACGGCGGCGGCCGCGGCCGGCCGATCGACTGGCTGATGGCCCCGAGCGCGGGCCACGCCCATCTCGTCATGGACGTTCGCGGCCAGGGCAGCACGTGGCGCGCCGGCGACACCCCGGATGCGGAGTCCGGCACATCCGGCGGCAGCTTCCCGGGCTACGCCACGCTCGGCATCGCCGATCCGGCGACCTACTACTACCGGCGCCTCCTGACCGACGCGATCCGCGCCGTCGAGGCGGCCCGATCCCACCCGCTCGTCGACCCGACGCGCGTCGCCGTCAACGGCGGCAGCCAGGGCGGCGGCATGGCCCTCGCGGCCGCCGGTCTCGTGCCGGACCTGCTCCTGACCCTGACCGACGTGCCGTTCATGTGCAACTGGCGGCGAGCGACGGAGATAACCGACGGCGATCCGTACCACGAGATCGTGAGCTACTGCCGCGTCCATCGCGAAAAGACCGAGCAGGTATTCCGGACCCTCTCCTATTTCGACGGCGTCAACTTCGCGGCGCGGGCGGTCTCACCGGCCCTCTTCTCCGTGGGCCTGATGGACGTCACCACTCCCCCATCCACGGTCTTCGCCGCGTACAACCACTACGCCGGGCCCAAGGAGATCGAGGTCTACCCGTTCAACGGCCACGAGAACGGCCAGACGATCCAGGTCGAGCTCAAGTACCGGCGCCTCGCGGCAGCAGCGGGGGCCGGACCGCGTCCGTGACCTCCCGCTCGCGCTGGCTCGCGCTCGGGGCGTTCGGCGCGGTCATGGCCGCGGCCGTCGCGCTGCGGTTCGTGGATCTCGCCACGAACCCCGGCGGCCTCTATCCCGACGAGGCGGCCGAGGGGCTCGACGCGGCGCGACTGCTCCACCAGGCCGGCTTCCACGCCGATTTCGGGGTGTGGTTCCCCGGCGACGGCGGGCGCGAGGCGCTCTTCGCGTACGTCGTCGCCGCGGCCTTCCACTTCTTCGGCGAGACCGCATTCGTGTTGCGGGCCACCGCCGCTGCCTTCGGCGTGGCCGGCGTCGCGCTGATCGGCCTGCTGGGCCGGCGCTTCGGAACGTGGACTGGGATCGTGGCCGCGGCCTGGGCAGCGGGCTCGCTGTGGCTGATCTGCGTAAGCCGCGACGGCATGCGCAACACCATCGTCCCGTTCTTCGGCGCGGTGGCGTTGATCGCGCTGCTCCACTGGGCGGGGCGGCCCGGCCGCGCCACGGCTCTGCTGGCCGGCGCCGTGACCGCGCTCGCGGCGATGTACACCTACCAGCCACTCAAGCTACTGCCCGTCCTGGTCGTGGTCTGGCTGATATGGCTGCGCCACGCCGACCGCGCCCGCTTCGACGACATGCGCCGCGTCTTCGCCCCCGCCGCGCTCGCGTTCCTGGCGGTGGCCGCGCCGATGCTGGCCGTGGCGGTCACGGAGCCGGTCAGCTACATCGGGCGGGCGGCGGCGGTCAGCGCCCTGAACCCTGCCGTGCAGGCGGACAGCAGCCTGCCGATCCACATCCTCCGCACGATCGCCATGTTCGGCTACACGGGTGACGGCAACGGCCGCCACGACATCGACTCGCTTCCACTGCTACCGATTCCCCTCGTTCTGCTCGGGGTTCTGGGCGTCCGGCGGCTGTGGCGGTCGCGCCGCGACCCGAGTCACGCCCTCATCCTGCTGAGCTTGCCGGTCTTCATCATCCCGGCGATGGTCGCGACGGAGGGCTACTCGCCGCACTTCCTGCGGGTTCTCGGAATGGCGGCGCCGATTGGGATCACGGTCGGGCTCGGGGCGGTCGAGCTGGTGGAGGTGGGGCGACGACGCTGGGGGCGAGGGGCGGGCAGCCTGGCCGGGGCGGCCGTGGCGGTGACCCTGACCGCGGTCGCCGTCTGGAGCGGGTGGGCGTACCTCTCCAGGCCGGTCGCCGACCGCTATGACGCCTTCAGCTATCAAACCGTCTCGATGGCGCAGCTGGCGGCCGAACATCCGGGCTCGGCCGTGATCATCGACGACTTCTCGGCCATGGACGTCCGATTCCTCGACTTCGACCGACCGCCCGCCATCGTCTCGCCGGGAACGAAGATATCGAACCCGAGCGCCTACTCGGAGGTCTTCGCGACCAGCCGGGCGGACCTCGTCACGGCCCTCGGCCCCGGGTCTGCCGCCGACGCCACCCCCGTCGCCTGGGATCCGTCGGGGGCCCCGGCCGTCTGGGCCGTCGTGCCGTAGGCTGATCGCCGATGATCCGCCGACGAATCCCCCGACACCTCTCCTACCCGCAGGCCCTGGCACTGATCACCGCCGTCGGGGCCGTGCTGCGGCTGGCCTTCATCGCCCGCCAGCCGATCGGCCTGGACGAGGACTTCACCGCCGTCGTCGTGCATCAGCCGCTCGATCGGATGATCGACATCGTCAGCCACGACAGCGCCCCGCCGCTCTTCTACGTGGCGGAGCGTGGCGTCGTGGTCGTCGCGAACGCGCTGGGTCTGGCCACGTTCGGCGGCCCGGGCGGGCCGGTGGCGTTGCGGCTGATACCCGTCCTGGCGGGGATCGCCGTCATCCCGCTGCTCGCGGCTCTCGGGCGGCGTGTCGGCGGCGATGCCGCGGGCCTCTGGACGGCGGTCTTCGCGGCGGTCGTGCCGACGGCGGTGATGCTTTCCGAATTCGCCCGGATGTACAGCCTCGCCGCGACGCTGACCGTGGCCTCGGCGCTGCTGCTGTGGCGGGCGATCGAGAAGCCCGGCCCGGCTCGATGGGCGGCCTACGTCGTCGCCGCGGCCGCGGCCGTCTGGATCGACTACTTCGCGGCGGTGGCGCTGGCCGGGATCTTCCTCGCCGCCCTGTGGCTGCGGCCGGGCTGGCGGACGGCGGCCGTCGCGTTCGTATGCACGGGAATCGCCGTGGCCAGTATCGCGCCGTGGCTCGCCGTCGCCCGGGCCCAGTTCGAGCACACCGGCAACGCCTTCTGGGTCCTGCCGCTGAGCCCGGTGATGATCGGCGGCACGCTGGACCAGCTCTTCATGGGCCCGCCGGCCGCGGGCCGGCTGCCGGCGGGGATCCTGCTGATCGCCTTCCAGGTGGTCGCGGTGATCGGCGGGTTCGTCGCCCTCGGAGCCGGCGCCTTCGCCTGGCGACGCCTCGACCCGAACGGACGGCGCGCGGCCGGCTTCTGCCTGGTCGCCTCGAGCGGGGTCGCCATGCTGGCGGTGGTTAGCATCTGGCGGCCGATCCTGGACGCACGCTATGCCAGCGTGATGTGGCTGCCGCTCTTCGCCCTGGTCGGGGCCGGTCTGGCGGCGATGCCGCGGCGCTTCGCCGGCGTCCTGCTGGCGTCCGTGGCCGTGCCGGCGCTCGCCCTGAGCGTGGCCACCACTCACGTCGATGCCTCGGCGCTGGTGCCGGAGCTGGACGCGAATGTCGGGCAGAACGACGTCGCGCTGGCCGGCTGGAGCGACTACCTGATCCTGCTCGACGAGCTCGACCCGCCCGCCGTCGCCCGACTCCACGTCCTGAGCGCGGACGATCCGCCCTGGTACGTCGGCACCGCCGCCTACCCGCCGGGCGCCGTCGTCCACGCCGTGCCGGCCGACGTAGTCGCGAATCGCGGCCGCATCTTCTGGATCGCCGAACCCAACGTCGCTCCCCCAGCGCTACCCGCGGGCTATCACTCCCTCGAGTATCGCTGCGCGGCGCTGGTATGCCTCACGGTCTACGGCCCGAGCGGCGGGTAGGCGGCCTAGCTCACATGGATGCTGACGGTGTTCGAATCCTGGTACGAACCGTCCAGACCCGCGTGCAGATAGACCGTATGGTCTCCCGCCGGGAGCGATGACCAGGACGAAGCGTCAGGGCTACCGTCGAGATACCAGGTCTGCGTCGGAGAGCCACCCCAGGTGTTGTCCCATGAGCACGAGACAGCATCCGTGGTCGTGATATCCAGACTCGTGGAACCGTTGCAGGTGATCGTTGGCACGGGTGGCGGGGTCACCGGCACTGACACATGAATCGAAACTGTGTTCGAATTCTGGTACGAACCGTCCAGACCCGCGTGCAGATAGACCGTATGGTCTCCCGCCGGGAGCGATGACCAGGACGAAGCGTCAGGGCTACTGTCGAGATACCAGGTCTGCGACGGAGAGCCGCCCCAGGTGTTGCCCCATGAGCAGGAGACGGAATCGGCTGTCGTGATACTCAGACTCGTGGAACCGTTGCAGGTGATCGCGGGCGGGGGCGGCGAGGTCGGTGCCGGGCTCGGCGTCGGCGTGGCTCCCACCGGCGTGGGCGTCGGCACCGGCGCGACCGACACGTTGACGTTGATGTAGTTCGAATTCAGGGATGAACCGTTCTGGACCGCGTTCAGGTGAATCGTGTGGTTGCCGGCCGGCAGGGACGACCAGTAGGCCGACGAGCCGTTTGAAACGCTATCGCGATACCAGGTCTTCGTCGAAGTGCCGAACCAGGCGTTGGTCCATGAGCATGAGACAGACTGGGCGCTCGTGACGCTCACGCTACTGGACGACCCGTTGCAGGTAATCGTCGGCAGAGGCCTCGGCGACGGAGTCACGCCAGGCGGCAGGCTCGGCGTGAAGGTCGGCTCCGGGGTCGGGGAATCAGTTGGGAACGGTGTATCGGTGGCCGATGGGCTCGGACCCACCGCGACGTTGTTGTCCGTCGACGACGCAGTCGACGAGTCGCTGGGAATGGGCGTGCCCTCGGCGGTCGGCGTCGGCGAGGCGTTCGCGGTGCCCCCGGTCGCGTTGACCAGCAGGATGCCGGCTTCGAGGGATACCAGCACGATGGCCAGGGCCAGCGCCACCAGGGCCAGGTCTCGACGCATGCGGCCCCTTCGAGGAACCACTGGCGTGATAACCGGGCGCGGGATCTGCGGACCGGTGGGCACGAAGGGCGCCCGCGGGCGGACGGTGCCGGTCATCGACTTGGCGACGCATGTCAGGCAGCTGCGTCGGGAGGTGCTCCAGCAGTCGTTGCAGACGAACTGGCGGCATTCATGGCAGAAGCGGAAGCTCTGGACGAAGGACTGGTAGGCCTCGTCGTCCATCTTGGCCAGCAGCTGGCGGCGAGCCGTGTCGATCCCGGTGCCCAAACCCTCGTGGAGCTTGAAGGTCCGCCCCAGGCCCATTCCCAGGGCCTTGAACTTGCCCGTGAGCTTGAGCTTGCGGCTCGACGGAGGCAGCACGAACTGCGTCTTGCAGCGCTCGCAAGCGTATTGGATGAGGGCGGGGGCTTCCTGAGAGGTGCTCATCTGGGTGCCTCGACCGACGGCAAAACGGGCTCCTGGAGCGAACTTCACATACCGGAACCAATGATCAGTGAAGTTCGTTTGTATGTAGTCGCGTGACAATGGGACAGTGGTACGCGGAGTACTGCCCTAAGGACGCGCGGAGGATAGTACTTCCGCTGGCACCGAACCGTCGGCAACGACAGCACGGTCCGACTCGAAGGAGCGGTGCTCCACCTACCGCCGGTCCTTCCAGGTCTATGTTCAGTTATTTGGCCGTTCCGACGGCATAATAATTCGCTTGACATGGCCAGTAATCGTTATTACGGTGTGGCCTATGGATTCGCCTGTCAACCGGGACAATCTTTATCTGGCGTACCGGTTGAGTCCGGAGACGGAGCGACAACTGGCCGAGTGGACCCGCGTTCTAGCGGAGGAGCCACCTCTACCCCCGATGAGTTGGCACCTGCGACGAGACACGTACCTGCGCCATGCGGCCATCGGCGCTTCCATCCGCATAGAGGGCAACACGCTCTCTGACGACCAGACGGATGCCATCCTGCAGGGGAATGCCAGCACTGTGCCTGCGGCTCAGGCGCTTGAGGCTCGGAACTATGACGCTGCGCTCGGCCTGGCGCACAACTTCGCCCAGGACCCGGCCTTCGAATGGACCGAGTTGGTGCTCCGCATGATCAACGGAGCCGTCATGCGCGACCTTGAGGACGATACGCAGGGACGCTATCGGACTGGCCCAGTGGGCGTGGGCGCCTACTACGAAGCCCCGGATTGGCAGGCAGTCCCCGGCTTGATGGCAGCCCTGGTGGAGTGGCTTCGAACCTCTCAGCCGCATCCCCTGGTCAGAACGGCACTGCTTCACCTGAACCTGGTTGCTATTCACCCCTGGTTCAATGGCAACGGCCGCTCGGCGCGAATCCTCAGCCAACTCGAGCTCATGCGTACGGTTCAGGCGCCCGAGCTGATCAGCATCGAGCCGGACATCGAGTCGGAGCAAGAGACTTACTACGCGAGGATTCGAGAGGCGCTGGGGCCCCGATACTCGCCCGACCGGCACTCGGCAGCGGAATGGATCGCCTGGTATGTTGGCCTGCATGCTTGCCGGCTGGAGTTCGGCCAACGCCTGAACCACGCCACGATGCACGACATCGTCACCGTCCTCGGGGCGCTTGAGCGGCGAGGGGAGCCCGCCGAATGGGGACCCATAATCCATATGGCCTCTTTTGGGCCGTTTACGACCCGGGATATCCAGAGTTCTTTCCAGAGTTGCTCCCCATCGGCGGCAAGGGCACTGGCGGCAAGACTCGTCCGCGCGGGCTGGATCGAGGCGCTCGGCCAGACCAAAGGTCGGCATTACGTCGGAACAGATCGGGTAGCGGTGCTTCAGCTGCGCGGCTCCGAACTAATCCGTCGACCTGGCTCCCCTGGGTACTAGTTGCCGGCTGGCAACTGCCGGACGGTAGGGGTAGTTTTCTAGTCCACACGGCGACAGCCGACAATCCGATGCAGGGCCCGCGCCCGGAAGCTCTCCAAGGGGACCAGAGATCGCAGCCGGAAAGATGATCGAGCGAAGACGACCCATCGCAGTCGCGAACCTTCTGGCTGCGGTCGCCTTCTTCGCCATGTCCCTCTCGACGGCCATCGGCGCGGCTCCGGCGTCGTCGACGACCTGGTCGTTCGACATGTACGACCCGGCGGCCGTGCTGTACCAGGACCCCGACTACACGGCCTGCGCGTCGGCGGCGGCCCAGATCATGCTCAACACCGCGTTCGACGTGTCCGAGCAGGACTACGTCTCATCCGGCACGGAGATGTTCCATCTGTCCATGCGCTGGCAGCCGGATACCTCTGCCGCGACGATGGAGACGATCCTGGCCTACTCGCGGGCCAACATGACGATGCTGACCAGCTCGCTCGGGACCGACCCCCACGGCTGGCGAAACTCCCTCAACTACTTCGGCTGGGGCACGATGCGGGGCGGGGTCTACAGCGACACCGCCTATGCCACGTTCGCCGACGCGGCCAAGGCCGTGGTGGCGTCTCTGGCGAGGAGCCACAAGCCGGTCGGGCTGCTGGCGAGGGCGGGCACGCACGCGCAGCTGGTCACCGGCTACGTGGTGACAGGCGAGAACCCGACCGTCAGCGACAACTACACGGTCGTGGGCGTGTACCTCACCGACCCGCTCCGCTCGGCGGCGATGCGAGACGCCTGGATTCCGCTGAGCACATGGCAATCGGGGGTGTACGCGATTCGCTTTACGCCCTACACGGAGACCGACTCGCCCTACACCGACCCCATCGATCACAACGTCGGCATTACCGAGTGGTACGGCAAGTGGGTCATCATCGGGGCCTGGCAGTAGCTTTGTCCTACCCACTCCGACGGGGCCGGCATCCGAGATCGCCCCTACACTCGGTGTTTACGTTCTTGTAGCTGGATCGAGAGGGTCGTTGCGGTGGCAGACGGAAACCGTGCGCTGCGCCTGAGGCGTGGCGTCGGCCTGTCCGGAGCCTTCCGAAGCGCGATCGCCCTGGCTGCCGTCCTGCTGCTGTCGTCGGCCGCGCCGGTGGCGGCCAACCCCCTGTCGGAGGGAGCTACCACCGAGGTCACACCGCCGGCGATCTGGACCATCAATCTGTTCAACCCGGGGCTGGTTCGCTTCCAGAACCCGGACTGGCAGGCCTGCACCGCCGCCGCGACCGAGTCGATGCTCAACCTGATCGGGCTCTCCTACTACGCCGACACGCCGCCGCCTCGGGGCAGCAGCCTGCCCACCCCCAGCTTCCGCTGGGCGATCGACACCTCCTTCTGGACTCAGGAGGCCATCCTCGAATACGAGCGCCAGAACATGACCATGTACTGGAGCTCTCCGGGCACCGATCCGCACGGCTGGCGCAACGCCCTCAACTACTACGGCTGGGGCTCGATGTACGCCGGCGTCTATGTCGACTCGTCGTTCGGCTCCTTCGATGAGGCGGCCGCGGCGGCCGTCCACTCGGTCGCTCTCACGGGGAAGCCGGTCGGGATCCTGGGCTGGTTCGGCGGCCACGCCCAGTACGTCACGGGCTACGAGGTCCAGGGCGACGACCCACGCGTCGGCGACCACTACACGATCCTGGGCGTCTTCCTGACGGACCCGCTCGAGGCCGACAGGATGAACAACACCTTCGTCCCCTACGACGTGTGGAAGACGGGTCCGTACTACCTCCGATTCTCGCCCTACTACTTCGAGGATTCGCCGGCCGTCGATCCGATCGACGGCCAGATCGGCCGCCGCGAGTGGTGGGGCAAGTGGGTCATCATCGACGCGGTCCGGTAGAGACTCGGGGACCTGAACCGACCTTCTGACGGCCCGGCCGGCGTGCCTCAGACTTGCGCGATGATTGCGATCCTCGGTGGACTCGGAGCCGCGATCCTCTGGGCAGCGGCCAACCTGGCGTCGGCGCGGTCGAGCCAGATCATCGGCGCGTCGTCGACCCTGGCCTGGATGACCCTCGTCGGGCTTGTGGTTCTCGTGCCGGCCGCGGCCCTCTCGGGGCCGGTGCCGCCGATCACGCCGGCGCTCGCTTTCTGGCTTTCGTGCTCGGGCCTTGGAGGCGTGATCGGGCTGCTGTTCCTGTATCGAGGCCTCCGCATCGGCAAGGTCGGCGCCGTGCTCGCGCTCGCGTCGACCGAAGGCGCCGCGGCGGCGGTCGTGGCGGTCATCCTGGGCGAGCGACTGACCATCCCCGTGGCGGTGATGCTCGGCGTCATCGCCGTCGGGATCGCCGTCGTGGCCATGGCCACGGGCGAGGCTTCCGAGGTCGCGCCCGCCGCGCCCGACGACGACGCCGTTCGTCGCGCCCCCGGCTCCGACCGGAAGGCGGCCCTCTTCGGTGCGGCGGCCGCGATCGCCTTCGGCTTCAGCATCTTCGGCACGGCGGAAGCCGGAATCAGCCTGCCCGTCGCCATGGCCATCATGCCGGCTCGCATTACCGGCGTGGCGCTCGTGTTCATCCCCATGGCCCTGGCGGGGCGCCTCCGAATCAGCCGTCGAGCCGTTCCGTTGATCGTGGTCGTCGCCCTCGGCGAGGTCCTCGGCAACGTGGCCTACGTTCTGGGGGCGCGGGAGAGCATCGCCGTAGCGGCGGTGCTGGCCAGCCAGTACGCGGCGGTTGGGGCGGTGGCAGCCTTCTTCCTCTTCCGCGAGCGGCTTTCGGGCCAGCAGCGCGCCGGGGTGGTCGCCATCGCGCTTGGTGTCGCGGTTCTCACCGCCGTCCGGGGATAAGGGGCAGAGCGGGACGGCACCTCCCGCCAATTGCCCGCTGGACGGCGCCGCATCGTCGACTAATATGGATCGGCCCGCTCGGCCGAGATGCGGCCCGAGCCTTCAGTCAGGGTCCCCACAGGGTCTTCGTAGATGGATCGAGTCGAGGTCGGGAAGGCCGAGCCCACTCGAATGGCGAAGCGCACCCGAAACGCCGGCGAAGCCAAGTTCGAGGCCGCCTTCAACACGGCCGGCGTGCCGATGAGCCTCTCGAGCTGGCCGGGCAACAAGCTGGTCGAGGTCAACGACGCCTTCTGCGAAACACTGGGCTATGAGCGCGCCGAGCTGATCGGCAAGACGCCCCCCGAGATCGGGCTCGACATTGATCCGGTGGGCCGCGACCGTCTCTTCGACGTACTCCGGAAACACGGCATCGCTCGCGACATCGAGGTCAGCCTCCGCGCTCACGACGGCCGAACCGTCCGCGGCACCTTCTCGGCGTCGCTCATCGATGGCGATGCCGACGGCGAGAAGCTGCTTCTCTTGTCCCTGGTCGACATGACCGAGCGCCGGGCCGCCGAAGGAGCCCTGCGAGCCAGCGAGGCCCGCTTCGCCGCGGCTTTCGAATCGGCCGGCGTGATGATGCTCATCGTTCGTGCCGCCGACGGCATCATCGTCGACGCCAACCGAGCCTTCCTGCGCGACACCGGCTATGGGTACGACGAGGTCGTCGGCAGGACCACGCGGGACCTGCGGCTCTTCGCCGACCCGGCGACCGGGCTCCAGATCGCGCAGGAGATCCGCGAGAAAGGGTACGTCCGGGGCCTCGAGACCCAGGTCGTCAACCGGGCCGGGGAGATCGTCTACGCCCTCTTCTCGACCGACCCGATCGAGATCGGCGGCGTGCCCCACTTGATCACGACGGTCTTCAACACCACCCAGCGCCGAAAGGCGGAGGACGCGCTCCGGGCCAGCGAGGAGCGCTATCGCAACCTCGTCGAGCAGACTGCGGACGGAGTTCTACTCATCGACCAGGATGGCCGCATCGTCGACACCAACCCGGCCATGGCCGATCACCTGGGTCGGACGATGGAAGAGCTGCGCGGCACCGTCTGGACGGACTACATAGATGCGGACCAGCTCCAGGATGTGCCCTTCATCTGGCCGCCGCTGGAGGCCGGCAAACCCGTCGTCTTCGAGCGCCGTGTCCGCAAGCCCGACGGGTCGGTCGTGGAGCTGGAGGTCCATGCCCGCCAGTTTGCCCAGGGCTGGATGCTCGGCACGGCCCGTGACATAGGGGCTCGCAAGGCGGCCGATCGGGAGCGGGCCGAGCTGGAGGACCAGCTCCGCCAGGCCCAGAAGATGGAGGCCGTGGGCCGTCTCGCTGGCGGCATCGCCCACGATTTCAACAACCTGCTGACCGCCGTCAACGGCTACGCCGATCTACTGATCACCGAGCTGGGAGACAGCCCGCTGACCGACGATGCGCGGGAGATCCGGCGCGCCGGGGCCCGGGCGGCCGAGCTGACCCGCCAGGTTCTGGCATTCGCTCGCCGGCAGGTCCTGGCGCCCCGGGCGGTGGACGTGAACACCGTCGTCGGAAGCGTCGGCCAGATGCTCGGACGGCTGATCGGCGAGCAGGTCCGGCTCGTCATGACCCTCTCCCCCGAGCCGGCCGTCGTGATGGCCGACCCCGGGCAGCTGGAGCAGGTACTGGTCAACCTGGCCATCAACGCCCGCGACGCCCTACCGGACGGCGGCACTCTCGAGATCGGCACCTCCGGCGTCGACGCCGAAGCGGCACTCAAGCGCGGCATCGAAGGCCCGGCCGTGCTGCTGACCGTGACCGACGACGGCGCCGGGATGGACGAGGCGACGCTGGCCCAGGCCTTCGAGCCGTTCTTCACCACCAAGATGGCGGGCTCGGGCACAGGGTTGGGGCTGGCCACGGTCTACGGCATCGTCCATCAATCGCACGGCGAGGTATGGGCCGAGTCGACGCCGGGGCATGGGACGACAGTCTCGGTTCTGCTGCCGCGGGTGGACGCCAGGCCGGAATCGGGCGGCGGACCGGAGCCCGTGGCGGCCGACGCCGCCGGCAAGGCGACCGTTCTCGTGGTGGAGGACGAGGCCGCCGTTCGCGGTTTCGTCGTCTCCACACTGGAGCGGGCCGGCTACCGGGTCCTGGTCGCGGCCACGCCCGCCGAAGCGATAGCGCTGACCGACGGCCTGGGCCAGCCCATCGATGTCCTGCTCACGGACATGATCATGCCCGAGATCTCCGGCCTGATCCTGGCCAGGCGGCTGGTGGTGAGCAGGCCATCGATGAGCGTGGTCCTGATGTCGGGCTATGACCCGGAGCTCTCCGCCGCCCCGGTCGAGGGCGGCTTCCGGTTCCTCGCCAAACCCTTCGGCCGTGATGCGCTGATCGCCGCGATCGCGGCCGCCGTCTCCGCGTAAGGCACACATTCGGGCGCGTGCCTATCCTTCGCCCCATGTCCCTTCCACCGCCCAGCCGGCGCACCCGCCTTCGGAGCCTGCTGGTCGATCTCGAACCGGTCAAGCGCGACCGCGATTTCAGGATGCTCTGGCTCGGGCAGCTGGTCAACGGCGTGGGCCGCCAGGTGACGGTGGTGGCCTTGCCTTTCGAGCTTTGGCAGCTCACCCACAACTCGCTCTCGATCGGCCTCCTGGCGCTCGTCCAGCTGGTCCCCATCCTGATCTTCTCGCTCGGCGGCGGGGCGATCGCCGACGCCGTGGATCGCCGCCGCCTCCTCATCGCCACGCAGGCACTCCTGGCGGCCTGCAGCCTTTGCCTGGCCGTGATCGCCGCCCAACCGAGCCCTCCGATCTGGGCCCTGTACGCCGTCGCGTTCGTGGCTGCCGGAGTCGGCGCCGTCGACATGCCGGCGCGGTCCTCCGCGGTGCCACGGCTCGTTCCTCGCGAACGACTGCCGGCGGCGATCGCCGTCAACTGGCTCAGCGGCCAGACCGTGTCGGTGGCCGGCCCGGTCTTCGCCGGCGTCCTCATCGCCGCCTCCGGAGTGGCCACGGCCTTCGCCTTCGACGTGGTCACGTTCATGGCCAGCCTGGTCGCGTTGCTTCTCATCGCCCCGATCCCGCCCCACCCGGACGCCGCCCGGCCCAGTCTCAAGTCGATCGCCGAGGGACTTCGCTTTGCCCGAGCCAGGCGGATCGTGCTGGCCAGCTTCGTCATCGATTTGGACGCGATGATTTTCGGCATGCCGAGCGCGCTCTTCCCGCAGCTCGCCCTGACCGTCTTCAACGCCGGCGCCGCGGGCTACGGTCTGATGAACGCGGCCCCGGCCGTCGGCGCGCTGCTGGGCGCGATCCTGAGTGGCTGGGTGGGCCGGGTCCGCCGCCCGGGCCGCGGAGTCGTCGTCGCGGTCGCGGGCTGGGGCGCCGCCATCATCGCCTTCGGCCTGCTCACCGCAAGCTTCCCGCTGGCGCTGATATGCCTGGCATTTGCCGGCGCGGCGGACGTCATCAGCGCGGTGCTTCGGGCCTCGATCGTCCAGCTCACGACGCCCGACCGGCTCCGCGGCCGCGTCTCGTCCATCCACTCTCTTGTGGTGACCAGCGGGCCACGCTTTGGCGATGCCGAGGCCGCGGGCGTGGCCGCCATCGCGGGGCCGCAGTTCTCCGTGGTCTCCGGCGGGATCCTGTGCCTGGTCGGGTTGGTGGCCGTCGTGGCGGTCTTCCCGGAGCTGCTCGGATACGAGCACCGCTCCCCGGAGCCGCTCGCCGGGCCCGCACCGTGACAAACGTGCAGTCTCTGGCCTGACAGACGTGCGGTCGGGCAGCAGACACTGGACGCGCGGCCGCATGGGCCGGACAATTCGCTGCGGGCCACGCAGCGGGGGTGATGCTGCGGGAGGCTCCGGGGTTTCGGCGTCCCAGCAGTGGAACCTGTCAGATTCCGTCACGCAGGTAGCCGTGTACACGCCATCGGCAGCCGTGGAGTAGCCGCTGCCGTCGTCGACCGGGAGGGTATTCAACAATGAAGCGCCGTGGCCTCGCCCTGTGTGCGGGAGTGCTATTGCTGGGCCTGCTGCCGGGGTCTGTCCTGGCGAAGCCCGGCGTCGATCAGCAGATGACCGACTGTACGACCGGCTTTGGCAGCCACCCCTTCGCCCAGACCTTCACGACGGGCATGACCGGCACACTGACCGGCGTCGACCTGAATCTCACGGAGACCTCGAAGAAGTCCATCACGGTCTCGATCTTCTCCGCTCCCTTCGGGACCCCGACCGGACTGAGCCTGGCGAGCGGATCCACCACCGTAAACTTCTCCGGCTGGTACTCCTTCGATTTCTCCATTCCCCTCAGCGTCACGGCCGAACGCAAGTACGCGATCGTCTTCGACGTAGGCACGGGCAGCGCGTGCGGTTCAAATGCCAACAAGTACCTCCGCGGCGAGGCGCTGGTTCAGAACCCCACCTGGTCGGTCCTGACGGGCGCTGATTTCGCATTCAAGACGTATATGCTGGCGCCGCTCCCGACGGCGACGCCCTCGCCTGTCCCCACGCCGGCCCCGACACCTCCGCCGGCGCCGGCCGCGACTCCCCTGCCCACGACGGCCCCGGGCGCGACCGCCACGCCCGCCTCTACGGCATCGACCAGCCCGGCCGACGCGTCGGGCTCCGCGGAACCGAGCGCCACCGACACCTCCACCTCGACGGCTTCGCCGACGACCGCCGACTCGGGTACGTCCGGCAGCCCAAGCGCCGGCCTCTCGGCCGCCGCGACGCCGGCTACCGGTTCGAGTGACACCGGAGGCTCGTCGGGCTCGGCCCTGCCGATCATCCTGGGCGCGATCCTGGTGCTGGCCGCGGTCGGCGGCGGCATCGGGTTCGTGCTGTGGCGGCGACGGCGGCTCGGGCCGCGGACCTAGACGGGTCGTATCCACGCCGCAGCGCTCGTGCCAACGTGCTCCACGCCCGGCACGTCGACGGCCGTAAGTTCCGAGTCCTGGCTGCCGTAGACTGAGGCGATGGCAACGTCGCCTCGTGCCTTCGTGCTGCGAAACACCCGCCTCCGTCCGGTGCCGGGCCTCGAGGAGATCCGCCTCCACCTCGCCGACGAGGTGCTGCAGCTGTGGCACGCCGTGGAGCTCGAGATGGACGATCCCGATCCCCCGCTCCCCTATTGGGCATTCGCGTGGGCGGGCGGCCTCGCAATCGGCCGGTACCTGCGCGAGCACCCAGAAGCGACGGCGGGGCGGCGGGTCTTCGACATCGCGTCCGGTTCGGGGCTGTGCGCGATCGCGGCGGCCAGAGCCGGGGCGGCCGATGCCAGCGGGGCCGACATCGACGCCTTCGCCGCGGCGGCGATCGAGCTCAATGCCCGGGCCAACGGCTGCAGAGTGTCGGCCGTGCGGCGCGACGTCCTGGGAGAGGATCCGCCCGACGTCGACGTCATCCTGGCCGGCGACTGCTGGTACGAGGCACCCCTGGCCGAACGCATCCTGCCCTGGCTTCGCCGCGCCCGAGACCGCGGCATCGACGTCCTGATCGGCGACCCCGGCCGCCGCTACCTGCCAACAGACGAGCTGGTGGAGCTTGCCTCGTACCAGGTCCACACCACGACCGAGCTCGAGGACCTCGCCCTAAAGCAGGGCATGGTCTATGCCATGCG
>Ga0182017_10001137_pt1 | contig 20854 bp, 20 predicted proteins | sample 712E3DmetaG_FD_120492 | JGI IMG/M metagenome (GOLD analysis project Ga0182017, IMG submission 120492) | Permafrost microbial communities from Stordalen Mire, Sweden - 712E3D metaG | ecosystem: Environmental > Terrestrial > Soil > Wetlands > Permafrost | place: Sweden: Stordalen | collected... | reverse complement strand
CATAAGGCATCAGGGATTCATCCCGCAGGAGTGGGCGGTGACTAAGACGTTGCAGGATATCTGGCAAGACACCCTTGCCGTGATTCGGGATTCCGTTCCGGCTGAACGGTTCAACCTGTGGTTCCGCAACACGGAACTGCTGCTCCACGAAGGCGATTCGTGCGAGATCGGGGTGCCCAACGCATTCGTCGGCGAGTGGATTGAGGAGCATTTCGGCGAAGCGGTGCGAGGCGCGCTCGGCAGCGTCACCAGACAAGACCTCCGGGTCCGATTCGTCGTAAGTCCCGCGCTCTACCGGAAGACCCGCGAGGAAGAACTCCGCCAGAAACAGGAACTGGTGGAGGCCATCGACTCAACCCTTTCGAAGAAAACACCTTCCGCAGACGCAGGCGGCCGCTCCTTCTGCCTGGAGGAGTTCGTCGTGGGCGCTTCCAACCGCCTGGCCTATGCCGCCGCTCTTCACGTGGCCGGCAATAGCGACCTCTCGCTCAATCCACTGGTTATCCACGGCGCGGTCGGACTCGGAAAGACGCATCTCTTAAGAGGCATCTGTCAGCGCCGGAACGTCTCGGGGCCGGGACGCGCCCTCTACGTCTCCGGCGAGAGTTTCACGAACCAGTTCCTGGCGAGTCTGCAGCACAACAGTCTGGATGGCTTTCGCCGAAAATTCCGTGACATTGAACTGTTGGCCCTGGACGATCTCCAGTTCATCGCCGACAAGCCCGCCACGCAGGAAGAGTTCCTGCAAATCTACAACTTCCTCATGAACCTGAACAAACAGGTGGTGCTCGCCAGCGACAGTCACCCGAAGGAAGTGGCGCGTCTGAGGGAGACGCTGATGACGCGGCTGGTTTCGGGTTTGATGGTGCGTCTGGACCCGCCGGGGTATGAGACGCGGCTGGAGATCCTGCGCAAGAAGCTCGGAGTGCGTTGCGAGTTCATCGGCGACGAGGTTCTGGGCTTCATCGCCGAGAATATCTCGGGGAACGTCCGGGAGCTGGAAGGTGCCGCGACCACGCTCATCGCCAGTGCGGCGCTCGCCGGGGAGAAGATCGACCTGGCCACCGCGCGACGCGCCGTAGCGTCCCTCATGCCCAAAGGCGCCACGCACGTCAGCGCCGAGGACATCGAAGAGGCGGTGGCGCGCATCTGGCGCGTCAAGGTCGACGACATCCATTCGAGCCGTCGTCACAAGTCCATCGCGCTGCCGCGACACGTGGCCATGTACCTGGCACGGGAACTCACGGAAATGTCCTGGAAGGAGATCGGGGAGCATTTCGGCGGCCGCAACCACACCGGCGCTCTCTTCGCCTATAAGAAAATCGAAACCTGCATCTCGAAGGACCCGATCCTCGGCGAAACCGTCCAGCGTCTCCGCTCCCAATTGGGGTCGTGACGCCCCGGCCGGCACTCCGCAGACAGACGCCTCTCTCCTCGCCCTGGCCTATCCTCATGCAACCCGTCAACAATGGGATCCAACCGCCCTATGCCCCGATAGAATGGGGAGGCGACGGCGTCTGGCGTTTTTCCCCTCCAGAAGGACCCCGGGTGTGCCAATCTATTGTGGTATGGTCCCCTCGTAGGAACCAAGGGTGCCGACCTGTCAGGCGGGCGGCTTCTTGGGGGTGGTTCTGGGTGCCACGGTCCCGACCTGTCGGGACCGTGCGCTGTGTCCTTCGGAAGAGCACGGCTTGCAAGCAAGCCGTGGCACCCGAAAAAGCCGTGTGACAGACCAGCGCTCTACCACAATTGGTTGGCACACCCAGGCCCCCGAAAGCCCCGATTTTCCCTTGCCTTTCCGTCCGAAGTGGTTATCTTTCAGGTGAATGGCGAATCCGTGGAGAGTGTCTGATAAATAGGGACTTTCGCGTGGCAATGAAGGGCACGAGTCTGGTGTTGGCGGTGCTGGTGATGCTGGCGGCCGGTCTTGCCGTTGCCCAGGGAGCGCCGGCTGCCGCGCAGGAGAAACTTCCCGCGAGCCTTCAACGGGTAACGGGAAACCCGGCCTTCAGTTACGCTGCTTTTGCCGTCCTGGCGGGCATCGCCGTGCTGCTCATCTACCGGGGTATCCGTGCACGATGACGGAATCCGCGGACAAACCGAAAGGAGAAACGCGATGAATTGGAAGCATTGGGTGGTGACCTTGTTACTGGTGAATGCCGCGGTGCTGGTGGTTCTCCTGATCGGTCACGGTCAGCCCCCCGCGATCCTGGTGTCGGCAAGCTACGGTCAGAACCGGGCGATTGCCGGCGGCGCATATGCGGTCACCACGGCCGCCGTCTCCTCCAACCGACAGGCCCTGTGGGTCATCGACAACCAGGAGAAGCGGATGATCGTGTACCTCTTCCCTTCGGCAGTGGGACGCCGGCTGGACGTGATCGGCGCACGTGACCTGCGCAAGGACTTCGGCCCGGACGTGGCGGGTGAACTCATGTGCATCCCCGGCTCGCTGGGCAGCGGATCCGAGGATGCGGTCTACGTCTTTGACCCCGTCGGAAAGAAGATGATCGCCTACGTGTCGCACAACGGGAGAGAGCCCGAGATGCTGGGCGCCCGCGACCTGGCCAAAGACTTCAAGGAATAGCTGAACCTTCCGTGACTCACAGGCAAGACTACGGTGCCGCGATCACGGGGATCGGCCTGGTCACCGGCCTCGGCGCCGGTCGGGTCGAGACGTGGCGACGGGTGCGTGCATGTCATAGTGCCGTTCGACGTCTCGACCTGGACGGGACGAGTATCCTCGGCGCCCCGGCGCCGCCCCTCGATCAGACCCACTCCTCTGAGCCGACCATCGTCATGGCGCTCGTGGCGGCGCGGGAAGCCTTGCGCGATGCCGGCATCCGGCCCGGTCAACTCGCTTCGACACGCGCCGCCTGCACCGTCTCGTCCAGCAAGGGCGGCATGAAATCCCTCCTGAGACTGCACCGTGCTTTCCTCGACGGCGAGGCGCCGCCTGCCGACTTCTGGGAGTTGGTCTCTCCATCCTCGCCCGGAACGCTCATCGCCCGGGAGTTCAGAATCGCCGGCCCGGTCATCAACTACGCCGCCGCGTGCGCCACCGGGGTCCACGCCGTCATCGCGGGTCTGGCGCTCATCCGGTCGGGCGAAGCGGACGTGGTCCTGGCCGGGGCGACCGACGCGTCGCTGGTGCAGCCGGTGGTTGCCGCATTCGAGCGGATGGGCGTGCTCAGTGCGCGGCTCGACGACCCGGCGGGGGCGTGTCGTCCGTTCGACCGCACACGGGACGGTTTCGCCATCGGGGAGGGCGCGGCGGTGCTGGTGATGGAATCTCCCGAGCACGCGGACTTACGACCCGGTCGCGCCTATGTCCGTGTCGTCGGCAGCGCCTGGGGGGCGGAAGCCTACGACCTCGCTCGCGTGAGCACGGGTCCCAGCTCCATGGGTCCGCTCATCCGCCGGGCGCTCGACGACGCCGGGATTTCACCGGGAGAGGTCGATTACGTGAACGCCCACGGGACGGGGACCGTTGCGAACGACCCGGTGGAATGCGCGAGCCTCCGCGAGGCGCTGGGAGAGCACGCGATGGACGTGCCGGTCTCGTCTCTCAAACCCGCCGTCGGGCATTGCCTGGGGGCGGCCGGGGGAGTCGAGCTCGCCCTCACGGTGCTCGCGATGCGCCACGGCTTTCTTCCGCCGACGCTCAACCTGACCGACCCCGACCCGGAGTGCCGCCTCAACCACGTCCCGCCGGCGGGACTCGAGCGACGCGTGAACGTCGCCGTCAAGGTCGCCGCGGGCTTCGGCGGTCACCTCGGTATCGTAGTCCTCCGACGCGGAGACCGCACGACATGAGCGACTTCGACGAAATTCTGGGAGAACTCAAGTCGTCCGGACTCTTCCGGACGCTGAGCACCGTAGGACCGATCGACGGTGGCCACGTGCGCGTCGGCGAGCGGGAGTTCGCGAGCTTCGCCGGGAACGACTACCTTGGACTTCGCCGGCATCCATCGGTGGTGGCGGCGGCGAAAGCGGCGCTCGACCTTTACGGCGCCGGGGCCGGGGCGTCGCGGCTCCTTGCCGGAAACGTTGCCGTGCACCGGGAGCTCGAGAGCGCCCTCGCCGCGTTCACCGGACGCGATCGCGCGCTCGTCTTCCCCTCGGGCTACCAGACGAACGTCGGCGTGCTGACCTCGCTCGCCGGGGACGGCGACGTGCTCCTGCTCGACTCGCTATGTCACGCAAGTCTCATCGACGGCGCCCGGCTTTCGAAGGCACAGTTCCGCGTCTATCCGCACGGCGACACGGCCCAACTCGACAAAGCCCTCTCACGACGCGCGGGCCGCGGCCGCCGCGTTGTCGTCACCGAAGGGGTGTTCAGCATGGACGGCGACCTGGCGCCGTTGGCCGAGATATGCCGGCTGGTCGAGCGGCACGGGGCGTGGCTGATTCTGGACGACGCCCACGCGTTTGGCGTTTTGGGCCGGGAGGGCAGGGGCCTGGCGGAGCACCTTGGAGTGACGCTCCCGAAGCGCTCGGTGTTCGTGGGGACGCTGAGCAAGGCCCTCGGTTCCCAAGGCGGGTTCGCGGCCGGTTCCGCGGACGTCGTGGACCTGCTGGTCAATTGCGCGCGGAGCTTCATCTACACAACCGGGCTTTCCCCGGTCTCGGCCGCGGCGGCGCTCCGGGCGCTTGAGATCGTCCGGGAACCCTCACGACGCAAACATCTGCTGGAACTTGCCGGACAGGCCCGAACGATGCTGAGGAGTGTCATTGCCAGCGTGCCGGAGGGCGTCACGCCCATCATCCCCGTGGTGGTGGGCGAAGTGGAACGCGCGGCGAAGCTGTCCGCACACCTCCTGGAGGCGGGCATCTTCGCCCCGCCCATCCGTCCCCCGACCGTGCCCAAGGGCACGGCGAGACTGCGCCTCTCGCTCTCGGCCGACCACACTGAGCAGGATATCGAGAAGCTGTGCGGCGCTCTCAGGGAGGGACTCACCCGGTGTGGCTTTTCGCTTGACCCTCCGCGCGCGGAAACCTAACCTTGAGACGTCGAGCACGCGGGCGCAAGGCGAGTCCGCGCGCCTTCCTTCGAACCGAAAACGGAGCACGCATGACCAGGTTCTTCCTTGCAGGCATCATCCAAGGCTCCATCCCCGGCCTTACCATCCACCCGCAGGACTACCGCGAACACATCCGGGAGATCCTCCGTGCGCACGTCCCGGGAGCGGAGGTTTACTGCCCCGTCGAGCACCATCCGAAGTCGCTGGAGTATGACGAGCAACACGGACGCGAGGTCTACCTGGAACACGTGGAGCGGGCGGCGGCTTCCGACGTCGTCATCGCGTTTCTCCCGGAGGCGAGCATGGGGACGGCGGTGGAAATGTGGGAAGCCCACAAGCGAGGCGTCATCGTGCTCGCGGTCACCCCGATGCACGAGAACTGGACGGTCAAGTTCCTGTCCACCCGCATCTTCCCCGGACTCGACGAGTTTGAACGCTTCGTCGCCTCGGGAGAACTTGCGCGGATGCTGGCCGAGCGCGCGGGGGCCAGGCGATGAGCGTGCATTCGGCCTTCGGCGGACTTGACCGTGATGAACTCGTGCGGGTGCTTGCGAGCATGGGCGAGCTGGCGTATCGCGCCGAGCAGGTCCTCCAGTGGTTCTACGTCCGCCGGGCGCTTACGTTCGACGAGATGTCCAACCTCCCGGCGTCGCTACGAACGCGACTCGCGGGCGCGGTGCAACTCTTCTCCACCCGCGTCGCGGAGACGCGCACCGACGTCGACGGGACGGTCAAGCTCGTCGTGACGCTCGCCGACGGACACACCATCGAGTCGGTGATGATCCCCGAAGGGGCGAGGCGGACCGGGTGTCTGAGCACGCAGGTCGGGTGTCCGGTGGGGTGTCGCTTCTGCGCGAGCGGGGCACGCGGACTCGAGCGCAACCTCGACGCCGCCGAGATCGTCGAGCAGGCGCTCCACCTCGCGCGGACGCTTCCCGCCGACGAGCACCTTACGCACCTCGTCTTCATGGGCATCGGCGAAGGACTGTTAAACCTTGCCTCCCTCGTCAAGGCCATCCGCATTTTGAACGCCCCCTGGGCCGCGCACCTGGGGGCCCGCCGCATGACCGTCTCCACCGTCGGCATCCCCGGAGCGATTGCCTCACTCGCCAACGTGGGACTGCAGGTGAACCTCGCGATCTCGCTGCACGCTCCGAACGACGCGCTGCGCGCCCGGCTCATCCCCTACAAGAGCCTCGCCCGCGTCGACGACCTACTGGACGCCGCCGAGGACTATTACCTGGCCACCGGACGCGAGGCCACGTTCGAATATGTGCTGCTGGCGGGCGTGAATGATTCGCCCGAACTCGCGCGCGAGCTTGCCCGAAAAATAAAACCGTGTCATGCGATGGTCAATCTCATCCCCTATAATGAGGTGGAGGGGGTGCCGTTCCACACTCCATCGGCCGAGGCCGTGAAGACGTTCCGCCGCCTGCTCGAAGAGGGAAAGGTGCACGTGACCATGCGCCGGCGGCACGGCGTGTCCGTTGGCGGGGCCTGCGGCCAACTGCGTCTCGATGCATTGAAGAGACACACCCATGGTTGATCCTGACACCCGATTGATGCTGGATTTCGTCCACGGCGACCCCGCGGCCTTCCCGGCGCTGGTACGTCGAAACCAGGACATGATCTTCAAGCTGGCCTATCGCTACCTGAGCGACCACGCGGAGGCCGAGGATGTCGCCCAAGAGGTGTTCCTGAAGGTCCACGGGGCCGTCGGGGCCTACCAGCCGACCGCGAAATTCGGCACCTGGGTGTATCGCATCACGGTGAACCTGTGTCTTAACCGCCTGCGGGCGAACCGCTTGCGACGCAGCGTCTCGCTGGAATCGGGAGGGGAGGGGGAGGAGTTTTCGGTGGACCCGGCCGCACCGACCGGCGAAGCCGCTTCCGGCAGGCTCGAACGCGAGGAATTTGAACGGAAGGTGCGCGAGGCGATGGCCGACCTGCCCGACAGCCAGCGCACCGCGGTGCTCCTGAGGCGCTTCGACGAGCTTTCCTACGAGGAAATCGCGGAGGTAATGGATACGTCTATCCCGGCGGTGAAATCTCTGTTGGCCCGGGCCAGGCAATCGCTTAAGTCCCGGCTGACAAGATACTTGTGACGGGCGTCGGCAGGGAATAAGGGCCTTGGGGAGATCTCGGAAGTTTTCTGCGGGCCCGTCAAGACCGAAACTTCGCGTCGTCACGGTTGTTGAAAGGGTAGGGAAGAGGAAGGAGCTTTCATGAGCGGTTGTGAGGATATCCGGGAACTGCTGAGTGCTCGCATCGACGGCGAGCTGAGCGACGCCGAGTCGCGGACGCTGGACGAGCACCTCGATGCGTGCCCGGCTTGCCGGCAGGAACTCGCCGAGACGGAGCGCGTCTGGCGCCGTCTCGACGTGCTGGGCGACGTGAAGGTCCCGGCGGGACTTGCGGATCGGACCCTGGCCCGGGTGCTCTCTGCCGAACGACATCCGGCGACGCCTTTCCGACGCTTCCGCTGGGCATATCGGTTGGCGACCGCGGCGGCGATTCTCCTCGTCCTCGCCGTCGGCTCGCTCCTTCTGACAAACTCCACCGCGGAAACCAACGCGATCGTCAGCAACATGGACCTTCTGCAGAACCTCGAGGTCCTCGAACACCTCGACGCGCTGGAGCAGATGGGCGATGGCGTCCTCGTGCTGCCTCCCGAAGAAAAGACCGTTTCCACTACCGGGGGAGACGCGTCATGAACAAGCTCGTACCGGGTATCGCGATCCTTGTGCTGGTGCTGCTCAGCGCGCCTGTGTGGGCGCAGGATCCGGTGACCGTGTCCGAAAAACCCCAGGCGGCTCCCGATATCACGCAGCCCGCCAGCGCCGAGGAGCGTTTCCAGAAGAACCTCGAGCGGTGGCAGAAGATGACCCAGGAGGAGCGGACGAAGATCCGCGAGCGCTATGCCCGCTGGGTCAAGATGTCACCCGAACAGCGTCAGAGCATCCTCGAGAACTTCCGACGGTTCAAGGGTCTCTCTCCGGAGAAGCAGCAGGCACTCCTCCGGGCGCGGTCGATGATGGGACAACTGCAACAGCAGTCCCATGAGGCGCTCCAACAGCACCTGCAGCACTTCCAGCAGATGCCTCCCGAACAGCGGCAGCGCCTCATCCAGAGAATGAAGGCCGTCCACGATCTGCTGAAGGAGGACTTCGAGCAGGTCAAACAATTCCCCCCGAACGCCCCCGAGGCGCAGCCGCTGGTGCGGGAATTGCGGGTCAAGGGTATGGCTCTCGGTCATCTGCCTCCGGCGGAGATCGAGCGACTCAAGAACCTGTCACCCGAAGAACGACGCGAGGCGATCGGGAAGCTCGTGGAGGAATGGAAATCGAAACCCCATCCGAATCCCGAGCGGATGGGATCGCGCGAAGAAGGTCCGGAAGGACGCCATCGTCCGGATGCAATGAACCAGCACGAGGACGGGGATGACGACGGCCCCCGTTCCCCCCTTAGTCCGCCGCGATCACGCCTGCATCTTCCGACGACACCGACTAATTCCGGCCAAATCTAAGTAACCCAGGTTATCCTTTTCACAATGGCATGGTGGGATCCCGATTTATCGGGACCTGTCCACATAGGGCAGAGAAGAATGTCTGCCCCAGCATTTTCTGAAAGCAATTTCTTACTCAGACCCCGCTTTCCTCCTCGTAGCGGACGTCTCCTTCGATCACGACGTCCTTGCCGATGCGCGTGACGGACATGTCGGCGACGGTCCACGCCTGGGAGACGCTCCGGACGCCGATGCCTCCGACGGCCGTCAACGCCCGCTTTCCGCCCAGGAGTTTGGGGGCGACAAAGACCGTCACCCGGTCCGCCAGTTGCGCCTCGAAGAGCGAGCCGAGGAGTTCCGACCCGCCCTCGACAAGCACGTTGGTGAGCGGTTCCTTGCCGAGCATCGAGGCGAGTGCAATGAGGTCCACCCGGTCGGCCTGCTCGGGGAGCGGAATGACCAGACACCCGGCGTCGGCGAGCGCCTTGACCCGCTCTCGCGGGGCCGAGCGTCCGCAGGCAACCCAGAGCGGGGCCTCGCTCACGCTCGTGACCAGTCGCGACTCGAGCGCGAGCCGAGCCTTCGAATCCACCACGATCCGCCGCGGATTTCGACCTCCCGGAAGCCGGCACGTCAGCAGCGGGTCGTCGTGAAGCGCCGTCTGAATCCCGACCATTACCGCGTCCGCGCGGTCACGCATCCAATGAACCATCTCCCGCGACTCCTCCGACGAAATCCACGTCGAGTCGCCCGTGTCGGTCGCGATCTTGCCGTCGAGCGTCATCGCCCACTTGGCCGTGAAGAAGGGAACCCCGCACGCATGCAGCTTGAGGTAGGGGGCGTTGAGCTTCCTGGCGAACGTCTCGCCCAGTCCGACTTCCACGCGGATGCCCGCTTCGCGGAGCTGCGCGAGTCCGCGGCCCGCCACTTTCTCAAACGGGTCCTGCATCGCGACGACCACGCGCCGGACCCCGGCGCCGATGACCGCGTCGGTGCAGGGAGGCGTCTTCCCGGTATGACAGCACGGCTCGAGCGTGACGAACATCGTTGCGCCCCGGGCACGCTCGCCGGCGGCGTGGAGCGCGTTCACCTCGGCGTGCGGCCCGCCGAAAAACTGATGATGCCCCTCGCCGACGACCGTCTCGCCCGAGACGACGACGGCGCCCACGGCCGGGTTGGGCTCCACGCGTCCGAGACCCCGCTTGGCCAGTGCCAGCGCACGCGCCATCATCCGTTCGTCAAAATCCGACATGACCATTTCTCCTCTTGAACAGGATTGTACCGCACCCGTCTGCGGAAGCAAGCCTCTTCCGGGTGCGCGCACGGCCTTCCTCCTTGACAATTTGCGCTAAGAACGGTAAAAGGATATCGGAGGTGTTGGATGAAATTCACGAAGATGGAAGGGCTGGGGAACGACTACGTGTACGTGGACGGCTCGCGCGAGACGGTGTGCGACCCGTCGCGGCTCGCCGTGCGCGTCAGCGACCGGCACTTCGGCGTCGGCGCCGACGGACTCATCCTCATCCTGCCGAGCGCCAAGGCCGACGCGCGGATGGAGATGTACAACGCCGACGGTTCCCGCGCCGAGATGTGCGGCAACGGCATCCGCTGCGTCGCCAAGTACGTCTACGACCGCGGCATCGCCCGGAAGGAAAACCTCCGCATCGAGACCGACTCCGGGGTGAAGGACCTCCGCGTCTTCACCTCCTCGGGTCTCGTCACGCGCGTCCGCGTCGACATGGGCCCCCCCGAGCTCGAACGCAGGAACATCCCCATGAAGGGTCCGAAGGGCCGGGTGGTGGGGGAGGCCCTTGCCGTGCTCGACCGCACGTTCCGCATCACCGCCGTCAACATGGGCAACCCGCACTGCGTGACGTTCGTCGATGACGTGGCCGCGTTCGACCTGGTCAAGTACGGTCCTGCGGTCGAACGTCACGCAAGCTTCCCCGCGCGGGTGAACGCCGAGTTTGCGCAGGTGGTGGACCGGACACACCTCAAGGTGCGTGTGTGGGAGCGCGGCTCCGGCGAGACGCTCGCCTGCGGGACGGGTGCGTGCGCCACCTGCGTCGCCGCGGTCCTCCTGGGCCTGGCGGACCGCTCCGTCACCGTCCACCTCGCCGGCGGCGACCTTGAAATCGAATGGTCCGAAGCCGGCGACTCCGTCGCGATGGCCGGCTCCGTGCGTGAAGTCTTCACCGGCGACTGGCCCGCTCCGGAGTGAAGCATGCCGTGGCGTGACGATTTTGTGCTCGACCTCCTCGAGAACCTGGGCGGCGTCGTCCTCAAATTCCTGATGACGACGCTCCGCTGGCAGATTTTCGACGAGCACAAGTATGGCGTGGCGCGTCGCGAGCACGGGCCGCTCATCTGGGCATTCTGGCATTCACGCCTCGCCTTTGGCGCGTTCATGGGACGCGGCCGAGGCTACCGGATCCTGGTCAGCACGCACAGGGATGGGGAGATCGGCGCGAGGCTGGGAAAAGGACTCGGGTTCGAGGCGGTGCGCGGGTCAACGACGCGCGGCGGCCTGGAGGGCGTCACCCGGCTTGCGGAGACCGGACGCCACCTCGAATTCGCCATCACCCCCGACGGTCCGCGCGGCCCGCGCGAGCAGGCACAGCGCGGCGCCATCGTCCTGGCACAGGTAACCGGAAGACCCATCCAGCCGCTCGGAGCCGCCGCACGACCATGCATCCGCCTGGGAAGCTGGGACCGGTTCATCGTCCCCATCCCCTTCGGCTTGGCCACGCTCGTTGCCGGCGACCCTATCATCGTCCCGAAGGAGCTTACGGCGGAGGCCCGCGAGGAATACCGTCTCAAGCTCGAAACGGAACTCAAACGCGTCAACGATCTCGCCGAGAAGATGTGCGAGCGATGGCGGGGGGGACAGTCCCACGTCCTCACCAAGTGGTGGATACAGAAACACCTCTGGGGAACCGGGAGCCGCTAGCAGAGCGGGGCCTTTGCGGCAGGGCGTCACTTCTTCGGCAAGAGCGGGAAGTTCATCTCTTCGCGGAGTTTGAGGTAGGCCTTGGCGACGGCGCGGGCGAGGTTGCGCACCCGCGCGATATAGGTCGTCCGCTGCGCCACTCCGATCGCCCCGCGCGCGTCCAGCAGGTTGAACGTGTGCGAGCACTTCAGCACGTAGTCGTACGCCGGGAGCACAAGTTTTTCCTTGAGCAGCCTCTTCGCCTCCCCCTCGTACATGTCGAAGAGCTTGAGCAGCATCTCCTTGTCCGACATGTCGAAGTTATACCGGCTGAACTGCACCTCGTCCTCGTGGTGCATGTCCCCGTAGGTGATGCCGTCGGTCCACGCAAGCTCGAACGCGTTGTCCTTTCCCTGGATGAACATCGCGACGCGCTCGAGTCCGTAGGTGAGCTCCAGCGTGATCGGGTCCAGCTCGATCGACCCCGCCTGCTGGAAATAGGTGTACTGGGTGACCTCCATCCCGTCGAGCCATACCTCCCACCCAAGCCCGGTCGCCCCGAGCGTGGGCGATTCCCAGTCGTCCTCCACGAACCGGACGTCGTGACCCGCAAGGTCGATGCCAAGGTACTTGAGCGAATCGAGGTAGATCTGCTGCGAATTCTCGGGCGCCGGCTTGATGACCACCTGGTACTGGTAGTAGTGCTGCAGACGGTTCGGGTTGTCGCCGTACCGCCCGTCCGTCGGCCGCCGCGACGGTTCCACGTACGCGGCTTTCCACGGCTCCGGCCCCAGACACTTGAGGAACGTCGCCGGGTTAAACGTCCCGGCCCCCACCTCCACGTCGTAAGGCTGCCACAAGAGACACCCGTAGTCCGACCAGTACCGGTTCAGCTTGAGGATCATCTCCTGGAAGTTCACAAAAGCCTCCTTGCATCCGGCGACGGTTGCGTTTCCTGTCAACGTCCCGTTATCTTACGCAGAACCCGCGCGATGTCAAGCCTGTCCCCGGTCATGCGGGAATTGCGCGCGCGGGAGGGGTGTCCCGGTGGTTGGCCTCTTCTTCAGGCAGAACATCGCCTGGTCGCCGCGGGATTCCGCGTTGAGCTCGGCCGCTTTTCGCCGCCAGGCGCGGATTTGCGCGCGGGTGAAAATCGCGCGCGACTGCGGCGGACCGGCAAGGAACGGAATGTCGCGCAGGTACAGTTCGCTCCCGCGGAACTGCCGGTCGTCCGACGTGTAGACGGCGTGTTCGATGCCGAGGTCCGCCTTCCCGGCGGCCAGATGGAAGCTTTTCACGGAATGCAGATAGAGATGCCTCGGGGCGTCGAGCGCGAACCAGTTCGTCCTATAATGCTCCCACGCCTGGCTCGAGACGAGGGGAATCGTCACGAGGGATGTCCCGCCCGGGGCAAGGCGCGCCGCGACGCTGCGAAGCGTCGCGTGCTGGTCGGGGATGTGTTCGAGTGTGCGGCTGAGGATGATGCAATCCCACTCCCCGGCGACGTCGTCGATGGTTCCCTTGCGAATCGTGAGACCGTTGGGGTAGGTGATGTCGCGCTCGATGAAGGCATCGACGCCGAGGAGGTTCGTCATGCCGAGCGTCCGCAGGGTGTAGAGCAATTCGCCCGAGCCGCAGCCGACGTCGAGGACGCGCGAGTCGCGCCGGAGCCCGGCGAGCGAGAGTCTGTGCAGGTTTTCCCTGGGCGCGAGCGCGTGGAGGAGGCGTCCGAGGGTCCCTTCGCCGAGCACGGCGAACCGGTAGCGCCGGACGCGGAAGAAGTTTCTGAAGCGGCTTGCAAAGCGTTTCTCTACCGAAGGCTTGAAGCTCACGTAGTCGCTGCGGTAATGTCGCGCAAGATCGGAAGGGATCTCGGCAATCTGCAGGCAGCCACACGAGGCGCACTGGAAGTAGGCGAACTCCTCGCGCGTGCCGAAGAGCATCTCGCGCGCGAGGTAAGATTTGTTCCCTTCTCTGTTGCCGCAGATCCTGCAGGTCACGGCAATTCCCCTGATTGAATTCAGCGCTTCCGTCACCAACTCTTGACGAACATGGCGCAACCCCTGTGCTCGCCAAGCGTCGACTGCACGGTGTCCATGGCACGCCAGTATAAGGTCTTACGCATTTACTGCCAATAGCGTCCGGCGTGTTCAGCAACAATTAACGGCGCAAGCATCTCACCAGGAATCGTGCTTCCCAGCCACCAGCAGCAATCCGACGGGCACGAAATTGCCCCGGATGAATCCCACCGACCGCGGCGACAAACGATTCAACTCCGAAGAAAGTCCCGCAGAAACGGAAAACGTGTAAGGAAAAGGTGTTGCCCGCCACAAAGTAAGAGTGCATACTGTCCCTTGACGGCTCCTCAGCCGAGCGGGGTTTTACTCCACTTCCGACTGTAGCAGGCAAAGGAGAACACATCATGCACAGGCAGGGCGAGGGTAGGGGAGTGTGCTGGCGTCGGCTGTTTCTCGTGGTTGCGCTACTGGTTTCGGCGGGCAGCTACTTGCAGGCGGAGGTCTGGGTGACCGGTCCGTCGCACCAGGTCGCGCGGCCGGAGAAACCGCCAGCCGCCGCTGAAATCTGGGACAGCGCCAAGAAGACCGTGAACCTGTTCGCGGCCAGGAACGAGTATGTGGCATTCCAGATCGTGTTCTCCGACGCCATGAAAGGCGTGAACGTGGAGAAGTTCTCGCTCAAGGGCCCCGACGGCAAGGTCCTGGACCAGGTCGATCTGTTCCGGGAACATTACCTGCTCTGCAACGTCGTCAGCCAGTTTGAAGCCAATAGCAAGCCCGCGGATGTCCTCGCCATGGACAAGAAGTACAGGGACAACGGCTGGCCGCGCGAATTTTCCGAGCAGCTCGTGCCGCTCAATGCGGCCAAGTTCGGCGCCCCGTTCGACGTCGAGGCCGGCAAGAACGAGGTGGTGTGGACGGACATCTTCGTTCCGGAAGGAACGCCTCCCGGCGAGTACTCCGCGTCGTTCAAGGCCGGTCCCGAGACGCTGAACGTCAAGCTGACGGTCTGGAACTTCACCCTGCCTTCCGTGAATCATTTTCCGTACTGGGTCGGCATGCAGCCCGAGGAGATCGCCTGGGGCTGGGGCAAAAACCAGCGGAGCCTCGGAGAAATGAAGGACATATGGAACGCTTGCTTCCAGATGACTCACAACCACCGCGTGTGCATGGAGGAAGATTGGGAAAATGACGAGGCATACATCAAGAGTCCCGACCGGCGCTATTACGAGTACGCCACGGGCACGGGCTATACCGGCCCGTTCGGGGCGGGGATGGGCAACGAGGTGATCTCGCTCAGCGCCGATGCGTACAAGAACTATTGGGACCTGATCCAGCGGGAACACTGGCTGAACCGCGCTTTTGTTTACACCGTGGACGAGCCGAGCGGCAAGGCAGCCTATGACGAGGTCCGCAAGATCGGCGCGGAGGTCAAGCAGGCCACGGGCGGCAAGCTGATGCGCATGGTCACCAAGCAGCCGGGGAATCTGGAGGACGCCGTGGACATCTTCTGTTCCGGCAGCATTCCCCCAAAACAGGTACCTGAGATCGAGCAGAAAGGCAAGGTTGTCTGGACGTACAATGCCGGTTACGCGGGCGGACCTTACGTGGACGCTCCCGGCGCGTCCCTCCGCACCCACGCATGGGCCGGGTTCATCACCGGCTCGCGCCTCTGGTTCTTCTGGCGCGCCACCTACTGGGTCGACAAACAGTGCGCTCTGACCAAAGAGACGAAGAAGACCATTTACTCCATGGCCGACCCGTCCCAGTATGTGACCGACGTCTGGAATAATCCGCTCACCTTTGACGAGACCAAGAAGAACAAAGGCAATTACCCGGAGCGCGACGCCATTCGGCTGAACGGCGACGGGGTGCTGCTGCATCCGGGCAAAGCCGTCGGGATCGACGGTCCGATAGCCACGCTGCGCCTGAAGAATTGCAGGCAGGGCGCCACGGATTTCGAGTACCTCTACCTGCTGGAGAAACTGGGAAAGAAGGACGTCGCCGTGGCGGAAGCGAACAAACTGCTGGGCGTGCAGTCGAGCGGCGCAAGTTCCAGCGACGGGCAGCAGTCGGGCGCAAAACGCTTCAATAATTACGAAACCGACGGCAGCAAGTGGGACGCCGCCCGAATCCGTCTGGGCAAGCTCCTCGACGGCATCGGCGAGACCACCATCCGGGAAAAGGTCAAGCCATGGAACGAGTACCCGAACCCGGTCGGCTCACCCGACTACTTCGGCGGAAAGCGATACTGAGTCGGCGTTCGGATGTACGTCCTGTTTCTTCCCCTCTCCCTGCAAGGGAGAGGGGAGGTTTTTTTGTGCCCCCTGCGGCCCCTCGGTCGACTCAGGGCCGTGAGCCCTGTCGAACGGTTCATCCGCCAGTGCTATTGTCACATCCCTTCCACCCGCATACGCCAAGGCCCGCCACAGGCGGGTAAACTTCCACCGCCGTCCCGATAAATCGGGACTACGGCGGACACCCAGCGGCACAATTGCGCCGGGCGAAGTCACCTTGACCGGATCCTTCATCTCGGTCGCCACCCGGGCAAAGAGAACGCCCTGAAAGCTGTGCTTCATCCGGTCGGGAAGAGCGAATGGAAGGTGGTATTCCTTCTCCCGTGGGTTTGTGGATTTCACGACGACGAGAAGGTCTACGCCGGCGCCGTTAAGGGTGAGCTGAAAAACGGAGAGGTGTCCGGGATCGCCGACGGCGAGGGGGACGGCACTTCGCATTCAACGGCACCGCCAAGGATGGCGTCTTGACCTTCAACTGTTTTGAGACTACCAGCGGCATGCATCAGGCGGCGGGTGTCCGGGACTCTGCGATAACCTGCACCGATGGTGAAGTGGCGAAAAAAAGGCGGCCGGTTGGCCGCCTTTTTCCCTGGTTGCGATGTGCTGCTATTCAATCGGCGTCTTCGTTCTCTCCGCCGTCTTTGTCATCATGGCCCTCAGCCTGTCCATGGCCCTGATCGTCGCCGCCCTGCTCGACGGCCGTGCCCTGGTCGGCGTCATCGTCGTTGTTGTTCTCGTCTATCGCGGGACCCTGATCCCCGTTGTCGTCGTCATCTTGCTCAACAGCGGTTCCCTGGTCGTCATCGTCGTCCTCTTCGGCAGCGGCTACCCCTTCGTCAGCCTCCTCTTTTCCTTCCTCGGCGATGACGGCAACACCCTCGCCGTCGCCTCCCTCGGCCTCAATCTGGACCGCTTCGGTCTTGATCACCGTTACCGCGTCCGCCGAAGCCGCCCCAGCCATTACGGCAAGCGCGGCAAGTCCCGCGAACCCGCAGAGCAGAACCGCAAACGTGCGCATAGGCGTTCTCCTTTCCCAATTGGACCTTATTCGTCTTCGGACGATATTCGGACCGACTCCAGGGAATCCGGCCGACCTACTTTATCCCATCATGGGAAGACAAGGTGAAACGAACCTGAAACGGAGTCGAAAAATCCCACTTTCAGGTTCATTTCATCATCCGTTGCCATACTCTAGTATTCGATGAAACATTGAGGTATTGGCCACAAGGTGATCGAACAGGTATAATAGACCAAGGCCGCTCAACGCTCTCCGGATGTCTTGACTGGGTGTCTGCCATGCGCGTGCTGATCGTCGAGGACGAAATCCGTCTTTTGCACGGAATATCGCAGCCATGCTGCGTGAGCAGGCCTCCTATGCCGTGGACATCTCGACCGAGGGCGAAGACGGCCAGCACATGGCCCTGAAGCCGGGCGACGAACACCCCGTGGACCTGGAGGATGGGTCGGCCCAGAAGGCGGTCCGCATCGACAGACTGCCACCGGGGCAAAGGGACACGCAGGACTGGCCCATGCGGTTGATTGAGGCCGGAAAATTCGGCGTGGCTCTGACCGTGGTGGACCCTGATGAGAGGCAGCCAATCATCAGTGACCTCCTTGTTTTTGACATCCAGAGCAAGCCGATGCTGAATTCGGGGCGCGTTACTGCGGTCGCCATCGGTGTTCCTCTGTTGCTTCTGCTGCTGTACGGTCTCCGCTGGGTCTACACGCGAACTCAGCATTCCTGACGGATTGGGGAAGTCACGATGAAGCGCCGCGCTGGACAACCAATGAGTTTGGCGGCCGGTGCGTCCGCGTAAAGGAGAAGTCGATGGTCGGAAGACGGGTTGCCGGGGTTGCGGTTGCGGCATGGGTTCTCGCATGGTGCACGGCGTCTCCCGCCGACGACTGGCCGCACTGGGGCGGCACCGACGGACGCAACATGGTCTGGTCGGGTCATGCGTCGCTTCCTTCGACCTTCGAGTCGGGCTGGCGCCGCGACATCGACATGACCACGGCGAAGAACGTGAAGTGGCTCGCCCGGCTCGGCAGCCAGACCTACGGCAACCCGACCGTCTCGTCCGGTCGAGTCTTCGTCGGGACGAACAACGAAGTCCCGCGCAATCCGGCCTTGAAGGGCGACCGTGGCGTCCTGATGTGCTTCGACGAGACCACCGGAAAATTCCTCTGGCAGCTCGTGGTTTCCAAGCTTCGGACCATCGGCAATTTCAACGGCGACAGCGGTCCCTACGGCATCTGCTCCTCGCCCACGGTGGACGGCGACCGCGTCTACCTGGTGACCAACCAGTGCGAGGTGCTCTCCCTGACGACCGCCGGACTCGGGGCCGGAAACGTCGGACCCTTCAAGGACGAGGCCGAGTACGTCTCGCTCCTGGTCCGCACCAAGCCCGGCAAGGGCCCCAAACCGTGGTGGCCGGAAAAGCCCGGCCCTCCGCCGACCCTGGGCCCGGTCGACGCCGATATCGTCTGGCGCTACGACATGATCGCCGAGCTCGACGTCTGGCCCCAGGACGCCAGCAACTGCTCCATCCTCGTCATCGGCGACCTGCTCTATGTATGCACATCCAACGGCGTAGACTCGCACCATCACGACATCCCGTCTCCCCAGGCCCCGAGCCTGATTGTGCTGGACAGGAACACAGGAAAACTCGTGGCGACGGACGACGCCAATGTGGGCCCGAGAATCTTTCACGGGCAGTGGTCCAATCCCTCGACGGGCATGGTGAAAGGAAAGCCGCTCGTGTTTTGGGGGGGCGGCGACGGGTTCTGCTACGCGTTCGATGCCGCCGCGGCGCCGGGACATGACGGGAAGCCCGGGACCCTCAGGACAGTGTGGAAGTTCGACGCGAACTCGGCAAGCCGACGGGTCAAGGACGGCAAGCCGTTGCTGTACAGGGACCCGCAGGGACCGAACGAGGTCATCGCGACGCCCGTGTTCGTGGACGGCCGCGTCTACGTCGCCACGGGACAGGACCCGCGGCATGGCAAGGGCGTCGGTACCCTGAGCTGCATCGACGCCGCAGCCGGCACCGGCGATATCACGGTGTCCGGCAAGGTGTGGCAGTACGAGGATATGGATCGCAGTTTCGCGAGCCCCACGGTGGCCGACGGACTCGTCTACGTGACCGACCTCTCGGGAACGCTCCACTGCCTCGACGCGGCCACGGGCAAGCGCGTCTGGGTCCACGAGACCGGGAGTCTTATGTTCGGCTCGGCGCTCGTCGCCGATGGCAAGGTTTATGTCGGCAACGACAAGGGGGTGCTGACGGTGCTGGCCACGGGCAGGGAGAAGAAGGTCATCAGCGAGGTCCAGTTGCCTGCTGCAATCCGTTCCACGCCGATTGTGGCCAATGGCGTGCTCTACATCGCCTGCCAGACGTACCTCTATGCAGTCCAGGCGCCCAAGTGACCGTGCTTGGCGCCGATGGCGCGGTTTTTGGCGGTTTCTCTCTGGATTTTTGCCCGGAAACAGTGAATAATCCGTCTTGGGAACTCGCCTGAAAGGGTTGATAATGACCGACTTCACGAACCAGGAGCCGTGGCGGGTTTTCCGGATTATGAGCGAGTTCGTCGAGGGGCTCGACGAGCTTGCGAAAGTGGGCGCGTCGGTGAGCATCTTCGGCTCGTCCAAGCTGTCCACCGAGTCGAAGTACTACCCGATGGTGCAAGCCGTGGCGCGCGCGCTGGTCCACCAGGGGTTCAGCGTCCTGACGGGCGCCGGGCCCGGACTCATGGAGGCGGCCAACAAGGGCGCGATGGAGGCAGGGGGCAACAGCATCGGGCTCAACATCGACCTCCCGAACGAGCAGAAACCCAATCCGTATCTCACTCAGACCATCAGCTTCCGCTACTTTTTCGTGCGGAAGTTCCATTTCGTGAAGCACTCGACGGCGTTTATCATCGTGCCGGGCGGGTTCGGCACGATGGACGAGTTTTTCGAGGCCATGACGCTCATCCAGACGCTGCGGATCGAACGGTTCCCCGTATTCCTGATGGGAAGCGACTACTGGCGGGGGTTGGTTGCGTGGCTTCGTGACACCATGCTGGCGCACGGGGCGATCCAGGCGAGCGACCTGGAGCTTTTCAAGATTTCGGACGACCCGGAAGAGGTGGCGCTGGAGATCCGGCGCTGGTACGACGAGCATGGTCCAAGTGCTTAAGTTTTAGGGGGTTGCGGCAATCCCGGGCGCAGCCGGTGCTTAAGCCTTGCCTTGAGTTTTCTGAAGAAAAGATTTGTTTTTTCGGCCTTTATGCCTAATATATGTGTTGGAGGGTTGTTTGACCGGTTGGGAAGTGTTTCCTGAACACCCCTTGCCGGTATGCCGGACCAGAGATCGAAACCAAAATCGTGCGGCACAAGAGAGTTACAATAGGAGAGGTCACATGACCGCAGGACATCGGCTACTCTTCGCGGTGGTGCTCTTTGGGCTTGCAGCTGCGGGAGGAGTTGTGCGGGCGGAGGATACGCAGGATTCGCCGCTGTATGCGTACACTCTGCAGACGGCGCTCGACCGCATGGAGAAGAGCGACGTGCCGGATGCAGTGCCGGCCGTCCCGGGCGTCCCTGCACCCGAAGCCATTCAGGCGGTGCCGGTTACGACCGCGCCGCACTTCAACACCATATGCCATATCGCAAGGACGGAATGTCCGAATCTCGGGACGGCTTGTCCAGCGAACGTGCCGACGGTTTGTCCGTGGAAAACCACCTTCTGTCCCCCGCAAGCGAACGGTTGTATCGCCGGAGCGACCACTTCACCGGTGGTTCAGACGCAGTGTCCGGTGCGGCAAACCGCATGTCCTGGCGGAGCAACGAATTGCCCGATCGTCCAGACGCAATGCCCGGCGCTGGCAAGCGCCTGTCCGGCCGGAGCAACGAATTGTCCCGTAGCTCAGACGCAATGCCCGGCGCTGGCAAGCGCCTGTCCGGCACAGCAAGCGACCGCGTGTCCGGTGCAGCAAACCCAGTGCCCGAGCCGGCAGACGTTCTGTCCCAGCCCGGTTGCGACCGCGTGTCCGGAGCAGCGAACCCACTGCCCGAACCGGCAGACGTTCTGTCCGAGCCCGGT
>Ga0182017_10001135_pt1 | contig 20876 bp, 21 predicted proteins | sample 712E3DmetaG_FD_120492 | JGI IMG/M metagenome (GOLD analysis project Ga0182017, IMG submission 120492) | Permafrost microbial communities from Stordalen Mire, Sweden - 712E3D metaG | ecosystem: Environmental > Terrestrial > Soil > Wetlands > Permafrost | place: Sweden: Stordalen | collected... | reverse complement strand
CCCATATCCTTTGTATCGTAGAATGACTAACCCCCTGTACTTTTGCCATCGTGCGTGTCGACCAGTGAGTCGCGTCTTTGGGTTTGGTATGCAGGGTGGCTTCCACGATTGACTTAACCTTTTTCGCATCAAGACATCGCGAACTTAGACCATGAGTAGCATCTTCGGATATCCCCGTGAGCCCCTGTTCTTCAAAGCGCTTTATCCACAAGATCACCGTCGAACGTGATGTGTTTAACTTTTTGGCAATCGCATTATGAGACACACCCTCTGCAGCCAGCAAACAAATACGTGAGCGTATTACAATTCGTTGAGGCGTTTTCTTCGCCCGAATCCATGCATCCATGATTTTTTGTTGTTCTTGTGTTATAACTAAAGCATCCGCTTTTTTCCACATGCTTTCATTATAATGCGGGGAACACGCTATTGTCTAGTTATTACTGTTACATTACACTAGCTGATACCCCCAATTCCTTAGCCATCCTTTTTAATGGCTTCGTCTTTATATTCTTACCTTCAAGCTTTCTTTTTCGTTGGTTATTTAATTCAATAATAAACCGATCATGTCCGAGTCTTTTAGCATTAATTGATTCTATTCTTACCAGTAAATAACCCCACAGCAAGCTGTGGTGCATTAAGGGAAAAGAAGCCACCCCACAAGATTACGGGCAAGGCCGCTTTCATCCCGCCAGCAAGCTGATGAGTATTCAGCGGAGATTTTAACAAAAAACTTGTTTTTTCCCCATTGACACGCCCTAAACGCGACGTAAAATTAAAGTTGGAGGGCTTGATTGTTTCTTTGCACAAAATAATTTTAGGTTGAACTGTGACAAACATTTTACGTAAAAACATATTTCATGTCGGGTGACTATGATGTCCGAAGAAAACTTTACGTTTAACTGTAGGAAAGCGGGTAAAATAACTGGTGAACTGGAATTGTTTTATAAGGGAGGAGTACTAAATTACTATTTCAACAATTACTAATAGGGCATTTGAAGGGAGGCCTGTATTAGTTAAAATTACAAATAGTACCGTTTAACTTTTTAGGAAGTTAGGAGGACAGTCGACGATGGTAAATTTAGAGTATCATAAGGGTTCTTTTTGTGTTTATTCATCTGTGTTTTGCCAAGAGGGGTATTGCTCCGGATGTAACATTTACCTAAAGAGGCCAGCTCAGACTAAGCAAACAATCAGACGCATGGACATAAAATCACAAAAAGTGTTTCACCCAGTTCTGACGCATTAAGTTGCTTTTAGCCCTATGTTACTCTACAGGCATTGGCTTCCTTCTCCTTTTTAAGAAGGCTGTTTTCGTTAAAACACTGTTAATTTGTTCATCCGAATTGTTCCCGATTTAAGACAACAAGGTTTATAAAATTCCAAACTAGCATAATTGTATAAGGAATCTTTAAAATCAGGTCAATGCAAAGGGATTAAGAATGCAGATTACGCAAGATTACTACAATTTACTGGGTATCACACCGGGTGCGGATACACAAGAGATAAATCACGCTTATCGCAAACTAGCTTTTTTATACCATCCAGACAGGAATCTAAATGACCCAGAAGCCAATGAAAAAATGAAAGAAATAAATGAGGCTTATTCTGTTCTTGTTGACTCCAAAAAACGTCAATCTTATGACTTACCACTCGGATATAATGCTTTAACACCAAAATTCAATACGGGTGATAAGGTAACTATCAATTACCACTCTACTTCACCATATAGAGGCCATATGGGTGAGGTAGACAAAGAACCGGTCAAGGATGCTTTTCGGTTCTGGTATATGGTGAGATTCGATATGACAGGATTCTCTACAATCGTCCGTTTCGCTGAAGAAGAACTCAGCAGTGTTTTAGAATAATTGGCTCTTCTTAATATTAATATTAAAACAAGACGATGAAAAACAAGCGTTTTTTGATTTTACTAATTTTTTTGTCAATATCATCTTTTGAGCTAAAAGTTTTTTGAATATCTTTCCCAATTGATTCTGTTGTATCTTTTATTTCATGAACATTCTCTTTTAGCGTGTCTTTTGGTTCCGCTGCCTTTGAATTTTCATTCGGGACCACGATAGCCATAATAATATAGGCAATAATGCCAAGACCACCGAAGAATATAGTAATGACAAAAATCACTCGAACAATCACAGGATCAATATTGAAATATTGGCCTAGTCCACCACAAACACCGAATAACATACGGTCTTTGCTACTGCGATAAAGTCTTTTTTCCATATTCTACCTCCTGATCCAGACGTAATAGCATTATAGGACGACTTGATTGGCTTTTCAATGGTGTCCGAAAGAAGCTATACATGAGGAATAGGGTTTCTTGTAGAATAGATATCCACGAGCAAGCTCGTGGTTCTTTAATAATTCAAGCTTCGCTTGACCTAAAGCTGGGTAAATATTATTTAAAAAAGAGCGAGTATCCTCGCCCTTTACATTCACCCACGTGTAAGCACGTGGTGCTCTGCCCTTCGGGTTTTGAATAGATATCCACGAGCAAGCTCGTGGTTCTTTAATAATTCAAGCTTCGCTTGACCTAAAGCTAGGTAAATATTATTTAAAAAAGAGCGAATATCCTGACCCTTTACATTCACCCACGTGCAAGCACGTGGTGCTCTGCCCTTCGGGTTTGCATAGATGTCACCTACTTAGGAGTACAATCATGGATAGAATAATGCGAAACTGCTCTTGACACAGGGCAAAGGCGAAGTAAAATAAAAATAGTGGGTTCAAACACTCATTACGAGTTGGTAATCGCCTTCGCATTCCGGATGGAATCTTATGATAATTGAAATCGATGGAAGTATTTACAACACAGAAGAAACCTTTTATTGCCCTGATTGGTGGGATGGCTGGCATGAAGAAAATTTCAAAAGGAAATTGGTGTTATTTTCTAGAAGATTCAAGCAACTGGAAGAAGACCAGAGTGATTTATAATAGTTCTGGTTACTGATAAAATTTAGCGCCAACAGATAGAATCATATTGTGTAAAGTGCCGCTCTAAGAAAGAAATGAAAAATGCCAAGGTCATCACCATGAAAAATGGTAAACCGGCCCGCAAGGGTGTATGTCCGACATGTGGGCCGAGCATGTTCCGCATCGGTAGTTGCCAATAAACTGATGCCAAGTTTGAAATAATAATTATAAAATTATTATTTGGCAAAATTATTTATCGCCTTTGCCGTTGTTATGGTGTGCCTGCAATGGTATTGATTTTGGCGCTTAAAAAGAGTTTTTATAATTCTCATGCCACTTTCAGTCCATGATGCTTTTCGCTACCGCTGCCCTAATGTAGTGACGATGTGGTGGTTGCCCAATCAAGATCGCTAAGTTCAATATTAGTTAATTCGTTCAGTCTCGAACCATTTCGAGAACCTGGGTAATTTTATCAAACAAATCCTCTTGAGTGAAAGGTTTGGTGACATACCCGCTAGCGCCCATCTGTTCACTGAGCTTAATATTGAGTTCAAAGCCAATAGCGGTGACCATGATGACCGGAATTGATTGGGTAACCGGATCGTTCTTGATGGCATAACACGCGGTTAATCCATCCATTTGGGGCATCATCATGTCCATCAGGATAACATCCGGTAGTTGAACATTGGCAATCTCCAATGCCTGTCTACCGTCTTCGGCTTCAACTATATCGTATTTCTTACTTAATATCGTTCGTGACAGCCGCCTCACATTAGGTTCGTCGTCAACAATCAGGACTTTCTTTTTTGCCATTACCTGTTCCATTCCAGTAAATCCTCCAGTTGTTTTATCATCACTTTATTGTAAGTTTACAATTATGTGTTCTTTTTCCGATGTAACACTTCCTATTGCTCGTTTTAGAAAAGCGCTGGCCACAACCGGGTCGAATTGTGTTCCGCTGCAGCGCTGGATTTCCAGCCGCGCAGCCTCAAGTGGCATCGCGAGGCGGTACGGACGGTCGGAGGTCATCGCATCAAAAGCATCAGCTATCGTTAAAATCCTGGCTCCCAATGGTATCTCTTCTCCGGCTATTACCTGGTGCAGTCCGGCACCATTATAAAAGTCATGGTGGTGCTCAACTATTTTCACCACTTTTTCATTGACCACATGTTTCACAATACCGGCACCGACATGCGCGTGAATCATAATATGTTCATATTCAGATGGCGTAAGCTTACCGGGTTTGTTCTGCACGAAATGATCGACGGCAATTTTACCAACATCGTGCAGGAGACTACCCCACCGCAGGTTATCCAGGTCTTCGTCGGATAATCTGAGTTCGCGTCCGATGGCTAAAGCAATCTCAGTCACCCGGCGAGAATGTCCGGCAGTGTACTTGTCTTTGGCTTCAAGCGCAAAAACCAATGCTTCGATAGAACCGAGAAAAAGTCTCCGAATTTCTCCCGTCTGCTCTTCCACCTTTTTCTGCAGTTGTTCCTGGTATTCTTTAATTTTTTGTTCCAATATCCTTTTCTCAAGGGTTTTTTCAACACTTAGGACCACCTCATCCAAATTGAAAGGCTTGGTAATATAATCATCGGCGCCCAACCGCATACACTGAATCGCCAGATTCGTTTCGGCGACAGCCGTTGCCATAATCACCGCCGAATCGGGGTGGAGCGCTTTTAATTCCGGCAGCAAATCTATCCCTGATTTCCCGGGCATTTTCATGTCCAGCATTATTAAATCAGCAGCATAAGCTTTCATTTTTTCCAACGCGTCTATGGCGTTGCCCGCTTCTTCGCAATGAAAGCCCTGCCTTGACAGCTTTACGTGCAGAAGACGCCTAATCATCGGCTCATCATCGACTATCAAGATCTTTCGCTCATGATCACTCATTCTATATCCTTTTCCAGTCTAGCAATCCTTAAATCGCGACCCCAGCCATTTTGACGATGGCTCTAAGATTTTCAGGGGCAAATGGCTTGGCCAAGTACGGCCTGTCCGTCTCTTCTAAAAATGCCTTAACATTGACGCTCAAAGTATCTCCGGTGGTAAAGATAAATGTTTTAATCGCCTCCGGACGTTCGATTTCCAATTGCCGATAAAGTTCAATACCATTCATCCGGGGTGTCCGGATATCACTGAGGCAAAGATCATAATTTTTCCGGCGCCACATCTCCAGCGCAACTTCTCCATTTACCGCAATGTCCACTTGAAATCCTTCTCTGCTCAGGATTCTCATGCAAACCGCGGCAATACCCGGCTCATCTTCAACGACTAAAACACTTTTCCCATTACTCTCAATCTTTTCCACAGTTTACCATCCTGATTCTGTTACTCGTTAACAAGCGGTAACTCCACGACGAAAGTGGCGCCCTGCCCTTTTTCGCTGGTGGCGTAGATTTGACCGCCGTGTTCCGTCACAATACCGTGACAGATACTGAGACCCAGCCCGGTGCCTTTCCCGACCTCCTTGGTCGTAAAGAAGGGGTCAAATATGTGTTTCAAGTTTTCTTTGGAAATTCCGGGACCGTCATCGGCGAAACTAATCCTGGTTGTGCCATCCAACTTCTCCGTGGTGACAACCAGCTTGCCTTTATGATGCGCTTCCTGCATCGCAAATTCGGCGTTTACAACGATATTGAGAAAAACCTGCTGCATCTGAAAATGGTCGATCATGATTTCCGGAAGATTAGGTGATAACCGATTTTCAATCTCGATATTATTTACTTTTTGCTCATAAGCACGCAGCCTCAGAACGTCTTCTATCACTGTATTTACATTGCTCAGCTGTTTGACCGGCGCATGCTTTCTGGCAAAGGTTAGGAGGTTTTTAACGATCGTCGCCGCCCTTTGGGCTTCACTATGAACGATGCCCAGGTCTTCCTTGATGTTATCGGGAACGTCGCCTTCCATCAGCAGCTGCGAGAAGCCGATAACACTGGTCAAGGGGTTATTAAGCTCGTGAGCTATGCCTGAAGACAACTCACCGATTGATGCCAGCCGATCGGTCATCACCAGCTGCTCTTCCATCCGTTTCTGCTGCGTAACATCCCTGGCTACGACAACGGAACCTGTGACCTGTCCATTTTCATCGAATATGGGAGAGGCTGATTCCTGCAGATGAAGCCCCAGCTTGGCATTAAATACCTCTATCGAGATTGGTTTGCTGTTTGCAAATGTCCGACAATGTGTACATGTTTCAGGGGGTTCTTTAATGCCGTGCATCACTTGGTGGCAATATTTGCCGATCAGTTCTTGTGGCGTAGTATGGAGCAAATCCGCTAACGCCCGGTTAACCCGGATGATCCGGTTATCCTTGTCGTGAATCGAAATAAGATCAGTGATGGAATCAAAGGTGGTTCTCCATTCCTGGGCTGCTTGTTCTAATTTCTCCTCCGTGCGTTTGCGTTCGCCAATCTCCCGGACAAATCCGATGATAAGTTTCTTGTCTTTTTGCTTAATGGGAGCAGTGTTTATCTCAACCCAGATGAGACTTCCATCTTTTCTCACCAATTCCAATTCATCCGGTCCGGTGTTTCGGCCGATTGCGTTAAGTGCCATTAACTTGCTGGCCTTTGGCAAATACTTTGTTGGCAGTAGATTCAGTGCGAGGAAATTACTGCCGATAAGTTCTTCTTTTTTATATCCAAGGATTTCCTCAGCTTTTTTATTGCCGTATAACAGGCACCCTTTCAAATCACACATGTAGATTCCATCAGGCGCGTTCTCCAAATAAGCTCTCAGGTTATCTTCACTCTCTTTAACCCGATGTTCAGCCTGTTTCCGCCCAGTAATGTTACGAATGAAAGCCATGTCGGCAGGTTTTCCTTCGTATTCAATAATGCTGGCACTTATTTCGACAGGAATGCTTGTATTATTTTTCGCGATAATTTCTATTTCATATCCGCTTGCGGCCGCTTCCCCCATCATTCGCTTTTTGTAGTTGTCCACCACAAACGTTCTATATTTGGGCGTAATGAAGTCAAGGAATGATCTGCCAATTGTTTTTTCCAGCGGTAAACCGATGATATTAACGACTTTAGAATTAGCAAATCTCAAGAGGCCGTCTTGAATGACCAGAACACCGTCGTTTCCTTTTTCCACCAAGGTCGAATACTTTGTTTCCGAGTGGCGGAGCTGCGCTTCGGCATGTCTGCGGTCAGTGATATCTCTTGCAACTGCTAAAAGCTCACACGATCGTTTGTTGTCTCCTTGTATAAGAGTATAGTTGACCTCAGCGACAACGGTGGAACCATTCTTATGCTTTAACTCAAGTTCTAACGTTATTGAGTGGTGTTCACCAACGCGTTCTTTATTGACACGATCTCGATTGTCCAGGAGAAAGTTTATTGCATCCTTTATAGATTGGAGTGGAAAGATCGCCTCTGGTGTCATGTTCATCGCTTCCTCGGCAGTGTAGCCCAACAGGTGGGCTACAGAGGGACTGATGAAATTAAATCGGGTAGGCGAGTCCGCATCGATTTTCCAAATGACATCTGTCATGTTCTCAGTTACCAATCGGTATTGTCTTTCACTCTCCGCGATTTTAATTTCCGCGTTCTTGAGTTCCGTGATGTCATTGTAAAGAGTCTGATATTGCATCTTGTCATCCCAGAACACATCCCTCATAGAAACATCCAAATGCCTGATCGTGCCATCCTTGTGTTTAATGTCAATTTCCACATGGGCTGGCATGGGGTCACCACGCAATAATTTCTCATGACGCAGTAGCCAATCTGCGTAACAATTAGGTGTGTAATGTTCTTGTGGAGGATTAGATTTAACATCGGCTATATTTGCGTAACCGAAGATATCAAGTAAAGCTTGATTTGCATAAGACGTACAATTGTTTTTATCAGAGATTCTGATGCCAGTCGGTGAAGTGTCCATGGAATTGCGGAAGTTTTGTTCTGACAACTTGAGCGCTTCTTCTACCTGCGTGCGTTCCGTAATATCATTGTAGATAAATTGGTGCTGAGGCTTACCGTTCCATAGTACAACCCGGCTTGTAAGCCTTAAGTGTCGAATAGCGCCGTCTTTGCGGATAATATTAATTTCCAATTCATCGGGAAGTGTTTCACCCCGCACAAATTGTTAATGCCGCCGGACAAAATCAGCGTATGTTTCGGCAGTGTAATGTTCATGGGGTGGGCTTGCCCTCAGTTCTTCGATATTCTGATAACCAAACATGTCTAATAAGGCTTGATTGGCGTAAATAGTGTAATCGGCATCCCCCATAATACGAATGCCCATCATAGAACTATGCATTGAGTTACGGAAGTTTTGTTCCGATTCTGTTAGCTCTTTTTCCATCTTCTTACGCTCGGTGATATTGGTAAATACCGTAACAAACCAGCCGGGCTTGGGACAATAAACCGAGATCGAAAAATATCGGTCAAGCGGTTCAAAGTAAGTTTCAAACAAACAAGGCTCGCCGGTTCTGGCAACTCTTTCGTACACTTCAAAATAAGGAGGACTATCTGTTTGATACACTTCGGTTGCGAGGCGCCCACAGGCATTTTCAACATTGAGACCTGTCTGTTTCTGATATGCAGGATTAACCTCGAGTATTCGATAATTAACGGCTTTGCCTTCATTGGAATAGACAATTTCGTGAAGTGCGGCACCTTCGATCATACTGGTAAATAGCGAGCGGTATTTACGTTCGTTTTCGGCTATTAGATTCTCGGTTCGTTTTCGGTCAGTAATATCCTCGTATAAAGTTTGAAATTGCTGTTTCCCGTTCCAGAACAACTCCCTGGTGGAAAGTCGTAAATGCCGGACCGTCCCGTTTTTCTGTACAATATCAACGTCTACACTGTCTTGACGTGGTTCTCCACGCAGTTTTTTCTCCCCGCGTAAGCGATAGGCAGCGTACGATTCCTGGGTATAATGTTTTGGTGGAGGACTTATTTCAGCTTCGTCACCGTTGTCGTATCCAAAAATCTTGAGAAACGCTGGATTTAAATATAAGGTGTGATCATCTTTATCTGCGATACGGATACCTACCGACGAGCTATCGATCGAATTGCGGAAATTCTGTTCTGAGGCTTTAAGCGCTGCTTCCGCAAGTTTACTATCGGTAATATCCTCGAGGAATCCTTCGAGATAGAGAGTTTTGCCGTCATTGCCTCTGGCAGCAATTTTACTGTCCCGTACCATTATTTCGGTGCCGTCTTTTTTCTTGAAGCGGAATTCCCTCGCCGTTGCTGGCATGCCTGATAATACTTCCCTGACCTGCTCAATTCTTTCTTCGGGGTGTACGTAAAGATCGGCGACATTCATTTGCAGCAGTTCTTCTCGGGGATAACCGGTAATCGCTTCCATGGCAGGATTCACTTCAAGGAATCTGCCGGAGCCTCCTGGCGAGATTCTGAACACACCAACCGCGACATGGTTCACCAGACTCTTATATACCTCTTGAGAATTTCCCGATTCTCTCTCGGCACGCCTGATCGCGGTCACATCTTTGAGAATTACCAGGCGTCCCGTTTCTTTATTATCTGTTTTAAGGGGTTTACATTTGATTTGCGTTGTGACTAGTTCACCGTTTTTCTTGAACAAATCGATTTCGTATGGTTGCTTGTTGGAGTTAACCGTTCGATTCAGGGGGTTCTTCCAGAATACGGTCAAGCCTTTATGGGTAAGTAACCTCGCTATTGCAAGCGTTGTTTTCCCGAAAAGGTCTTTTCTTTTATATCCAGTAATTTCTTCCACTTTCTGATTAGCGTCAATTATTCGACCTTTTCTATTCAAGACGAGAAGACCTTCTTCAGACGATTCAAGAATTGCTCTGTACCGTTCCTCTGTTGCCATTTGAATAAGTGTTTCTTCTGTTTGCTCGCGCCCGTCCTGGAGCTCTTCTAATTCCGCAACACGCTGCCTTAATGTCTCAAGTTCGTTAGTTATGTCAGCTCTTATCATTTTTCTCTCCGGGATAGTAATATTCAACCTTGATACTTTTTGCTTCTGCTCGGATTTTGTTCAAATCTTCTTCCGTATACAACCTCCATCCACTTCGGTTCTTATAGGATTTTTCTATAATCCCCGCTTTGAGCCATCGGAAGAGAGTTGGTCGGCTAATACCCGTTTTTTTGCAGGCTTCTAACGTCTTGTAATAAATTTGACCATCGATTTCTATTGGCAAAAATCTGCCTCCTTCCTTAAACCATTAAAAAACATTGATACACCTTGATACTATTAAAACATCGATTAGATTCCATTAATATCGTTCTTTGGGACTATCTCCGGCGAACTTAAGTACCACCAACGTGTTGGACAGGAACTAACCAGATACAAACCCTATCCCCACCTTTCGGCTTAGCTTTGGGTAATAATCTGCCAGTAACTGAAAATTCCAGTCTAGTCCCTAATACTGCATCGTCTTAAGGATTGGCCCATGTTAAGTGATACTTTAGCCATGAAGAATCTATCGAACTTAAAACAGATGATCCATAACAAAGGCATTTAAAAAATTTTAATTTCCCCTATTTATCACTTTTACTTTTAACTTCGGGATTTATCGCTCGAGTTGATCCGCAAAAGATTGCGCCCAGGGGGTCTCCGGCATCAAACACTACTTAACCATCAATTAATATATTGATAACACCGCGGCGAGTACCGTAAATGCGGTATTTTTTTGCTTAGTATCGGTTCCTAACAATACTAGAACAGTTGTCCTATATTTAGGTGCGGGCATTGACGGGAATGCGGAAATCCTGCACAATGTATTAATATCATGGAAATAGTGTATATCGTTATTTTCGGCGTGCTGGGAGCGGCCATCGGCAGCTTTTTGAATGTCGTTATCGACCGTCTGCCCGCGGATAAATCGCTGGTTTATCCGCCATCGAGCTGTGACGTGTGCAAGCACCGGCTTTCATGGCCGGATCTTTTCCCCGTCTTCAGTTATCTCTTGCTGCGCGGGCAATGCCGCTACTGCAAGGCAAAAATCCCACAACGCATCTTCTGGCTGGAGCTGGGTACGGGACTGCTGGCCGCTTTGTTATTCTGGCGGTTCGGCTGGGAATCGATTTTACCGGTGGCGTTTGTTTACAGCGTGGTGCTGATTGCAATTGCGGTAATCGATTTAAATCATCACCTCATATTGAATAAATTAACGTATCCTTTCTTGCTTATCGCACTAATCATCAATTTCTTCGTTCCGAATTTATTCAGCTGGCACAATTTACTTTTCGGGTTACTGGGTGGCGCAGTAGGTTTTCTGATTCTCTTTATTCCGGCCCTAATTTATCAGAAAGGAATGGGGCTGGGCGATGTAAAAATGGCCGCATTGATAGGATTGATGACCGGTTTCCCAAATGTGATTGTGGCAGTTTTCGGGGGGATAATACTGGGCGGGCTGGTGGCAGTAATGCTGCTGCTTTTCAAAAAGAAATCACGGAAAGAAGGAATTCCTTTTGGCCCGTATCTGTCACTGGCGACAATTATCACTTTCTTCTACGGGAGCAATGTAATTCACTGGTACCTGCATTTAGCTCATTTAGCATAAGTTTCTGTTTTATGAAGGGCCTAAATTTTCCGGATTTCGGGGACAGCACCACGTTGACCTTTTCCGGTAGGTTGCAAAGGTTTCCCATACGCCCATGATATTATTTTAAACAATACCAGACAGTTTGTTGTTGTTGAGTGTCTGCTTGAATTGGACAGAACCGCAGGCAGTAACCGAATTTAGAAAGGATGCAAGCTACTGGGGAAGGAGAGACTTGAACCCTTACGCCTTACGGCACAAGATCCTAAGTCTTGGCTGTCTGCCAATTCCAGCCCTCCCCCGCGGGTAAAATCGATTGTTGTTTTACCATTTTATAATCTATTTTGCTTTGTTTTTGATTTACAGATAAGATTCTATAATTCAAAGATGCTATAATCCTTTCAAGACAGCCAGGGAGCAGCAAGATGAAAAATCAGGAATTTGTAACAGTTGAGGTGGTCTATGGGCAGGCCAAAGCCAATATTCTGAAAGCCCATCTGGAATCCGAGGGGATACCGGTGTATCTGCAATACGAATCTGTGGGCAACGTGTACGGCATCAACATCGACGGGATAGGCAAAGTTAAAATAAAAGTTCCGGCAGAATGCGCTGACGACGCAAAGCAAATAATCACGCAGCCAGATAAAGGGCTTGAATAGAATCAAACGTTAGTTTTTATGCAAAGTTAGTGACGTATGGCAGAGACGTAGGCTGCGAAAGATCATCTTATTGGTTCACCGATCCCAGTCTAAATAAAACGGTATTCAATTGCCAGCATTCCGGACTATTAGCAGATCGATAACGAATGGTGAAGTCAACCGGTATAGAGGCAGTCGTCTTAAACTCAGAGCGGCGGTGGTTAGTTTGCAAGGACCTTATTCACAAGTATTGGCAAAACCAAGCATATTAACATTTTATGGGTTTCGCGCGACCATAAGCTATTATCTGAACAGGAGGAAATGTTGTGTCAAACGTTCTGTTATTGTTCTCTGAAATCAAGGAAACCTATTTCCCTGATTGGGACACTGCTAGGCAGTGGCGGGTGCAACTTAAAAGCCAGCTTTCAGATGGGTATCTCGGTAATGCCTATTGTAACCGCAAGACTAAGGTCATCGAGATTTATGAATTATTTAATCCCATCGACGACAATGTAATGCGTTGTCTCATCGCACATCAGTTATGTCATGCGATTGAGGGAACCAACCACACCCGGAAATGGGCAAGCCGATTTCTGGAGGTTGCCAAAACGGCGGACCTCACGGGACGAAAACCACTGGCGGACCTGATCTGGGCAGATGCCGGAGCATCATGGGACAGGTGTGAGCCAAATATTCATCCGATTCTCCAAAACATTCAGGTCAACCTGTCAGAACAACCTGATGAAACCAAGGAAAATATTATTGATTCAGCCGCACTTGCTATGGGTATAAACAGTGCTGACCTATTGATGAGATATCCTGCGGTTGAAACCTACTATAATACCCTTAAACAGGCACTTAAAGAAAAGGGGCAAGACGGGGAAAATAGCAGGTTTTGGCGGATGGCAGACAATCGTTGATGACGGGTTAACTCATGTTGATTACGGGCACCATTTGGCTGACTGCCCAGTTTACCGGGAATAAATCATCAACGCGCCGTGAATATTTGAGAAATCTGGCTTCTGGGTCGCAAGGCAAGATTATAAATTAGTGTTCTCGAAATAATTGGCGAATGTCCCCTTTATCAAAACTGTATGAATTACCGCTTATCCACAATATCAACTATTTTATTTTGGAACCTCGATTTAGAGATTACAGGTCGTTGCTTGGTTGTTATTCATTTGAAGTTTTGTCTTTGGTCTTCTCCAAATCAGGTATAGCTCCAGGAGGTAGTTTGATTTTATACTCTTCGGCGGTAAAAGGGGAGTATCCTTGAATAGTCTTTTTGCCGTCTTCAGTTATTAAAAGCCCGGCTCCACATTTTAAACAGCTTTGATGGCGTGGCTGGAGCAAAACCCAACCGTAGTACCGTTGACCACACTGGGGACATCTACCTTCAATCATGATTACCAATCTCCAATAAAAAAACCGACCTTATTTAAGATCGGTTTCACCAGTTGCTCCCTACCGTTCAGGTGGCCATTTTACAAACGGTAGTTCATTGCTTCCTGCCATTAGTAATTCAAATATAAAATACTACACAGATGCCATAAATAATATAACACTCACTGGTTATTGAGTTCAAGCTAAAAACAGTAAAATTAACCTTTCGTCATCCCAACTTCCAGATGGGACCTGCATCTAATTAACTTTGATCGACAAACTCTAAGTGGCGGTATTACCCAATCATTTGGATATGATGACCAGCATCATAATTTTCAGAGGAGAGCGGCAATGGAAGATGGCGCCAGCAGGCCAACGATCACCACAATGCCTGCGAGCACAATTAAGGTTGTTTTTATACTTATGCTCTCTTCCTTCAAATAAAATCCGCCCCAAAACAGCGCCGCTGGCAAAATAAATTTTCCGGCATAGGTCACCCATTTTACGGAGGCCCCAACTCCAATTACCAGTAAAAGAATACCAAGTATTATACCACCGAATGTGACCATTTTTGTTTCCATGGTTACCATGACGTCTGTGTTTTTCTCTTTCTTTGGTTCTTGCATTGTACTGTCTCCTTTTACTGCGAAATTTGGATCCTGACAGTTATGATTTTACTGCTTGCCTCACTTTACGGAAACAATCGTAGCAATAAACCGGCCTGTCAGGGCGTGGTTCAAAGGGAACTTGAGTGTCCTTTCCGCAAGTGGCACATTTTACATCAAACATCCTCCGAGGGGTAGATCCGAAATTTATGCTTCCTGGTCGGACTGGAACAATACTATTACTTTTAGATATTGCCGGTTTTCTTTTTACTCGACAGGGGACGCAGCGTTTTGGCGCATTAAAACGCCCCATGGATGCAAACTCTTCCTGCTCTTTTGTGCTAAAGGTAAAAACGGTTCCACAATCGTGGCAAGTAATTTGTTTGTCAGTATAACTCATCTAAATGACGTTCCTTTTTATTAGTAGGTCAGGTCCTTAATCATCCGATAATTACAGATCGAATTCCAACCAAACCCGAAATTGAGCATACACCAAATAATTCAATTTTTCAATCGTTGTTTTCTAAATATCTAATTAACCTTGATTGACAAACTCTACATCGCTGAATTGCCCTATTACTCAAACACACTTCTAGGCATGCAGTTCAAGAAAATGTTTGGTATGGATGCCATATCGTCTGAGGGGACGATACCGACTGCTAAATAAGAACTGGACCATAAATAAATTCAGCTGATGGTTTTCTTTAGCTGCTTTCTGTACTATTGCCAAAACAAATGCGGACACCATTTTCTTGGTGCCCACTTTGCTTCAAGAGGCGATATGAGAAACAGCCGGGCATAAATATGTTTCCAGGTTGAATCGGAAACAGGTATCTATTGGCTGAAAGGAGGGATCATTTTTCTGTCACATGCAGACCGCGATGATATTAGTTTTCCAAACTGATGATAACAATTCCGGCAGTCATCAAAGCGATCGAGATGACTTTCAATCAGGTTGTTTTTATGTTCAGACGATCATGGTCGCCGGAAAGAACCGGCCCAGAACCAGAGTAAAAAGTTATTTCAAATAGTGGCGTTTAACATTTTTATGGGCACTGTTGATCGAGCCCGTTTTGTCTTTAACTCTTTCCTATACTCGCCAGAGCTAAAATTATCCACCCGAAGATATCCATGATAGCACCAACAATAATTGCCGCTAACCCGCCAGAGTAAACCTGCCGATACAGAAATGGGTAACCAGAACTGGAAAAGTTGACTGGACTATAAGTTAAACGGAAATAGATGCCCATACCGAAAATAAGAAGACCCAGAATAATTAGTGCCATGCCTATTATTGTAAATAATCCGCTTCTCCCCTTTAATTCCTTTGCAAAGGGAAATTTAAAATCGGGTGCCAGGTATCTCATTAATTCGTCATAAACTTTCTGCCGATATTCACCGCGCAATTGAACTAGGTTAATTGAAGGGTCGTTGTTGGCGACAAACCGGAGGAATTCATTTTCAGATTGGCCCACCTGGGTGAAAATCAGATCCTTTGATTGATCTTCGATTAACCGCTCAAACCAACCTGCCTTAGTATGAATGAAAATTCTGCCCTCTTCCGGTTCATCCGGACTCGTTCCGTAAATTTTGATAGGAGTTAATTGAGGTACTTTTTTGTTTGTTTGATCGTTTCCCCCTGTCATTTTCCACCTCACTAACACTTACCATAATCAATTATAATTGAATATTGCCATTATAGCATCTTCCCCCAGGAGGTGCAATACAGCCGCCGGAGACCGATAAAGTCTGGCTGTAAGTTGTATTTTTTGTACCGTTCAGGAGCGTGTTGTGGTGATAACTGGTTTGGCCACAACAGTTTCGGAAATCCTGCTACGCGTACTGCCGATGTCATCAGCATCCCCATTGAAAACAGCGGTAATACTGTGAGAACCAGCTTACTTTTAACACTGGTTGCGTTAATTAAACAAAATGTCAAAAATACCCGATTACCTATGCCTTTTCCAATCCCCTATCCAGCTTTAAGTGCTCCTCAAACTTCACGTTTCTCGTGTATCTTAACAACGTATCCAGATGTTCCAATCCACCTAACTCTATGATGTTCCACGTCTCCTATGCATACCAGATATTACTTAAGTAATGTGCTGAATATTACTAATGGTCCATTTACTATCAACACCGGTGAAGTAAAATTGAGTTAGTAACAGAAAAGTGAAGAACGCACAGGATGGGGGAATAAGATATGCAAAAATCAATATATCCAACCTGGTATGAATTCAAGGAAGATCTACAGAAGGAATTAGGTCGTAGTATGCTCAATCAAGAATGGAGACACGTAAAGCCTGAAGAGCCTTTACCATGGAATCGTTCTTGCTTCCAGGAAGTTCTCTTAAAATTGGTAGATCCGAAAAAACAGGTTCGTCAAAACTACCAACATAATTAAAAAATAAATATATTTGGCTTTGGTTGGAGGATATTATGACAACAGAAACGACTGAACGAAAACATTTCGTAACTGCCAAAACATATGCAAAAACGATGACTAACCATTTTAACCAACGACAGATGTGGATACATTGTCCTCGGTGTATCGGTGGCAATATGCATTACGAAGATAATGGGGAGTATGTTTGCGTGCAATGCGGCTGTAGTTATGATCATAACAAAGATACCCAAGCGCCGATTGGGTGATACCTTATGGACGTTGAAATAAATGGAGATACCTATTATACGATGGAAAACTTTTACAAGCCTGACTGGTGGAACAAATGGTTGAGTAAAAACCTAAAGAAAAAGCTGAGACTATTTTCCAAGAAAGCCAATAATCCCTTCCCTTAACTTTCAGACTGAAGCGACGGATTTTGACGTCAGTGCCCTAACCAAGATTTGGTGATTTCGTACACAGTTCGCATTAATGAAAACGACTACTCTACATTTAACGAATATATCGAAACACTGATTCTATTTGCTGTATAATAATTCGGTGTAAATGTTTTGCAAGTCTTTATCAATATTGGACAAAATTGAATCAGTACCTGCCACATTATTGCTCAATGTAGACAAATTAGAAGTGTTCTTGTCTAAGCTGGTTAAATTTTTATTAATTGATTGAAGCGTATTATTGAGTCGCCAAATCCCCCAAATTCCAAACGCAATTATTATTAGGAGAACAACACCCAGAGTCATCCTAAAAATCTTTTGAAAATCCAGATTGTTATTCGATCCGTCAGACATTTCAAAATCACCCCTTACTGACCTTTTTTGTTTTTTAATAGTCAAAGTTATGACTAAAACAGCCAATAAAATAACTATCAGAATTAATATTAAAGTTGCAATGTACATCAACAATCCTTTTATATTATTTTATGAAAAAAACGAACCTTTTGAAAAACCACCGAAACTTGTCAGAACCTAATTGTGTTCGTAAGGTAAAACAAAAATGTCGATTTCAGTCGATGTCAAGCGAAGAGAGTATCCCTGCGTATCGCAATTAAAGTATCCTCTTTTAATGTGACTGCGGATATAAGATTCACTTATCCCAAGCTGAATTGACGCTTCTTTTACTGTCATCCATTCGTGCATACTTTAATGTTATTACGGTTTTGCACAAAGTCAAGCATTCGTGATAAAAAAATATTGGGCACCCATTTCAGAGTGCTCATTTAGGCGAAAGATACGTTTAACAACTTCCTTCATGTGACGGCTGCCGTGAAACCTATTATCCGACCTCACGGCGAGTCGGGTCACCCCCAAGTCCACGCCGATTGCTTTCCCGTTAGAAACAAATTCAACATCAGGGAGACCGACAACAACATGAAGGTAAAACTTATTCTTGCGGAACATCAGGTCAGCGGTAGCGGTCGGATAACCGATTGCGTACTTGGCATACCCAGGAACATTGAAGAGAATCTTCAACCTGCCGTTGGTAGTCGAGAGATTCACGATGCCCTTATCCCAGTCCAGTACGTACGTGTGCAGGTTATAACGAGGAGGACAACCCAACGATTGAGGGCACCCTACCTTCAGTCCCTTCTTCTCTCTGGTTATTGCCGACTTAGTCGCTTCGGCAGCTTTTTGGCGGGCTTGAATATGCAGATCGGAAACAAGATTCGGCAAAGTATTCTTACAGTGACGGTAGGTAAGGTAGTGCAGCGTGTAGGCATTACCGTCATGTTGCTCCCAACCAGTGCGGCAGACAACATTGAACGACTCAGTAAATTGTCGCATCGTTTCATGCAGGATACCGGTCTGTTCTACCGTTGGCTTGAGAAGTATCCGTACCGCTCTATCCACACCAATGTTTTACCAGATATTGGTAGGATATTGTAATACCAGGAAGTGAATCGCAATTCCTCTGTCGCCTGAAGGCGGCAGTCCCCTGGCGATGACGATTATGGGAGGTAGTGGCTATACAATTATTTGCATTCCAACATCAGAGTATGTTTGCCTGACAATTTGACTTGTTGACCGACCAACGCGGTTAGTGGAGTACCGTCCCACGTGGATCGTTGCATATCGAGGTTCGAGGTACCCAATGTGAATGACCGGCTGAAGGCCTCTACATCTACATTACCATCTTCGATAGTAACGGAATTGACAAATCGTTTGGGAATTTGGACTTCAGCGGTATCACCCTGGGCAATCTGGGAAGGAACGTTGATACCGGGCAAAAAATTCAGTGATGACAAACCTTTAGCAATATCCAACGTCCCGCAACTCTGATTGTTTACTGTGATTGTCACGTCGTTGGACAAGAAAATCGCCCCGGCAGCAACAATCCCAACCACTATTACACCCAAAATAATTAAAATAATAAATATTGCTGCCATTCCACGCTGCTTTGTCAATAGCCGCTTCATATTCTCTCCTTTAATCCCATGGTAAACATTTCTGCTGCCACCATGTTTTTTCTTTTAGTCTTTGATTATAGGCCGTAACAGAGGAATTTGTCAATACAAAAGCAGTAATGTGAATACTACCTTTGTAGATACCCACGAGCAAAGCTCGTGGTACTTCATAACCCAAAGCTTCGCTTGACCTAAAGCTGGGCAAATACAATTTTAAAAACGGAGGAAAACCCTTCCCTTTACATTCACCTACGTACAAGCACGTGGTACTCTGCCCTGCGGATTTCGAATAGAGCCTGCATACCCAATGAATATTGTGGCCTTAACCACAATTCTTCTATGCTTCAGGCTTGACTTTCTCTTCCCTTGCATTGTGTAGATTCAATCTGACTGTTTTATCCTTTCTGCCGTCTATATTAACCTTCGTTGTTTTGCTGTTGCATTAGCCACTATTCAGCGATAAGATGTAGTCATGAGATTAAACTCTTTCGACCTCAACGAGCCAGTTCCCGAGCTGTATCAGCCTCATGCTTTGGCTATCATCCGACCCTGGACTGATGTCAGCGGTGTGGGCAGTCTTGTACTTTCCTGTTTAGAGACTTACCTAAATGCCAAAGAGCTGGGAGAATTGGCGCGACCCGGGGATTTTTTCGACTTTACTCGGTACCGCCCTACACTTATCAGACAAGAAAACAACAGTGAGGTCGTCGTTCCTAATACTACGATTACTTATGGTATTACTCACGGCACCCAACCAGACACTCATGATTTCATATTCCTCCGGCTTTTGGAACCCCACATGCAGGCTGAAACATACGTAGATTCGATCATTGAACTCTTCAAGAATTTGGGAGTTAAAAGATACTGTCTGCTTGGGTCGATGTTTGATATGGTCCCCTACACTAGACCGTTATTGGTCACAGGCAATGCCAGTAATCCAGAACTGCAAAATGAGTTGGCCCTGGTAAATGTAAGACACAGCGACTATCAGGGATCCACATCGATATTATCCCTGATAGGAAATCGTGCGCTCCAACTTGGTATAGAAACATGCAGCATGATAGTACATTTACCTAATTATCTGACGATGGAAGAGGACTACAGAGGCGAAAAACGGCTGATGGAGATAATCTCATTCCTTTACGGGTTCTCCTTGCCTAAAAATGACATGGAAAAAGCACATGAACAGGAAGAGCAAGTCCGGTTGATTGCAGAACAAATGTTAAAACAAGATCCGAGACTGGGGGAAATTCTGAAACAATTGGAAGCTCACTATGATTCTGGAGTTAAACTTGATCAAAAGGAAACGAGACTTTCTCCAGAGGTCGAAAAATTCCTTCTGGACTTGGATCGGCGATTCCGGCAAGAATCACCATGAAATCAAAACATTCGGCGAAAAAACCGCTACCAGACACGTATTCGGGTGATCGGCTGCGCATTTTAGTAAAGTATGTTACTCTGTGCCAATAATTCAGGCCCTGTTTTAGGACTAATGACATCTTTCTATTTTAGTAATGACACAAAAGAATCTGCATTCAAACAAAAGCAATCAAACAAAAGTGGGCACCCATTTCTGAGTGCCCACTTTATTTCTTTGAATGAAAACCACCAGGGAACCAAATTTTCTAATTAACTTTGATTGACAAACTCTGCGTCGCACTGTTACCCAGACTATCCGTCACCTTGAAAGTAAAGCTATAGGTGCAGCTAGTGGTTGGCTTACCGCTGAAAACAGGCAAGAATTGTTATCTTTGGCTGACATTTACCCCATTAACGGCAGTTGAATTGGTACCACATTTATAGATAAATGATGTATGCGGTAATAATTCACCGGCAGAAAGCAGGAAGGTCATCCGAAACTTCGTGAGGTAACTAAACTTCCATTTGTGTACCTATTTACTACCATTTTTAAACTAAAGTATCATTGATTTGTACCCAAACTTAACAGATAATTAAAATATAAATGATGAAAGTAATGATGGCTCTAATGTTGTCTGGCAATATGCTATTTCTGGGT